>JACCEC012613239.1_pt1 | contig 44017 bp, 36 predicted proteins | sample 7450121 | NCBI WGS metagenome assembly JACCEC01 (sample SAMN15323455, study PRJNA562643) | freshwater metagenome | isolation source: river surface water | place: USA:Blue River Watershed | collected 2017-08-18 | reverse complement strand
CTTGCGAAATCGATCGACCTCTCGCATTCCCAGCCAACATAGATAGACGCCATAAAGATGAGCCGGAACGAATAGGTACCCCCACCAACGCAAGCCGCTCGGATAGTCGATGAAGATAGACCACAGCAAGGCCAGGACGGACGAGCCAATCAAGATAGCGCCGACGATCAGCGAACGACGATGACGTTGCAGCGCCGGAAAGAAGAAGAACAGAAAGCTCATCCATCCAACGAGCGCCAGAAGTCCGCCAACCGACATCACGTAGTCCGGTACCGCGAGATGACTTGGCCAAAAACGCTGCTGCAATATGCCCGATCGATGCAATTCGACGATTGTCTCGCCCGACAAAGCTGCCGCAAAACACAGATAAGCGACGCGACGCGATCTGAGGAAAAGCAGTAAGCCGAAAATGAAACTCAGCAGCAATCCGCCTGCCGCCAGCACAACGAGCAACTCGCGGCTTTCGACCTCTGCTACGGCGCTTTTCGGGATCAACAAGGTGGCGCGCAAATCGACCCATGCACCACTACGCACCCGCAATAGGACATCGACCTGCTGCCCTGCCGGAACTTGCACCGACAGGTATCCGCGCGCCGCTGCTGGACCGTCGATGCGACGATCGAGCGGCGTCGACATGCCGGCATCCTGGCGTCGCCACTGCTCGCCCTCACGAACGAACAACGATCTCTCAGCCGTGCGCGAGTGACCGAGTTTGATCCATCGCTCGACAGACATCGTTGATGAATTGACCAACGCAAGGCGCATCCAGGTCACGCCATCCCACGCGCCACCGAGCACGTCCTGGGACGCCATCGATTGCCACCGACATCCCCCAGCCAACACGCTGGAGGGCGTTGCGGCGGGATCCGCTTGGCACCAAACCATCGACTCATTGAGGCCCATACGGTGCGAAGCCGTCGTGACGTCGACCGCCTGAGGCATCGACGCCGCCAACGAGTGCCCACTGCAGATCAAGAGTGACAGCAACGCAACAACACGCCAGAAACGGTAGTTAAAATAAATCATTCCAAAATGGATGCTTTTTGATGTACCAAAGTGCGGCGGGCAATGGTTTCTAACTCGCGCGGAATGATCAAGGCAAGCGGTTAGGACTAATCTTTGTGGAACTAATTCGCAGGAATGACAGATGAAAAAACCGGTTAAGTTGAAACTTCAATCTGATGACCTCTCGGACGAGCTTTTAGCAATAGGTCAGCGAACGACACTACCCACCTCGGAGCCCGAGGTCGAAGAGCGACTGATGACCCTGCACCACTGTGCGCTAAGGGTTCGAGGCGTGCTGCACTTGCTGCACGAGGCACTGCAGAGCAACGGGGGCGTCGATCGAAAGAACGTCGATGCGATCTGCGCATTGGTGGCGAGCAGCGAAAAGGATCTGCACACCATGGATACGGCGATTTCAGCGCTGGTCGACCACCATCTGGCGAAGTTGCGCAGCTGAGTTCAATTTCGCGCAGTCAAATTCCACGCGCATCGATGGGCCATACTGCGACGAGCGTATCACCACGCACACAGTGGATCCGATCGTAGAGGTTGATGGTCGGATCACAATGCGGCAATCGGCACTCGACGCGATCGCCCACCGTCAGATGCGTCTTGCCGTCGGCGAAGAAGATCTTGCCGTGCTCATCGCCATGGAATTTGTACTCCACGGGCACCGGCATCGGTGTCTGCACGATGACGCGACCACCGTCGGTTGCGAAACGCTTGCTGCCCGCGTCCGTCGTTACTACACCCTCGTGTGAAGCGCTGTGCACTGCCGTCTGCACGAACATCGCAGGCTCAAACGGCGGCTTCAATCCGTCTTTGCTCCAGACGTCTTCGTACTGCACGTCCATGAACATGAACGATCCCGCCTGACTCTCCGTGAACACCGCTGCCATCGCGTCGAAATCGAAGGTGCCGGTACCACCACCCGAGACGATCTGGGGCGCCAAATTCAGCGCGTTCAGTCGCTCGACCAGCCGCTGCAATCGATTAGTCACCTGCGCGTTCTTCTCCCGGCGCTCAGTGAGATTCTCGATGTGTTGAATGAACCCGGCATAGCATTGCAAGCCGCCATAACGCAGCCCCGTCGATCCAGATACCTGCTGCACCAGCGCGACGGCGGCATCGTCCGAAGCGACTCCCGTTCGCTTACTGCCGGGATCCACGTCGACCAGGATGCCGATCGTCACACCCGCCGCGGCGGCGGCTTTGGATAACGCCGACACATTGTCCGGGTGATCAACCGCCAACAGCAACTCGGACTTACCCGCCAGTCGAACCACCTCAGCGATCTTCTGAGGCGTCGTCATCGGCGTCGCAATCAGCACCCCCTTAACACCGCCATCGATCATCACGGCCGCCTCGCCCAGCGTGGCGCAGCAGACGCCCGTTGCCCCCAACTTCATCTGCCACTCGGCGAGTGGGAGGCACTTGTGGGTTTTGACGTTGACGCGCAGACCCAAACCGCGAACTCGCAACGTATCGAGCAGGAGTTTGAAGTTCTTCTCTGCGGCATCGAGATCGAGAATCAGTGCCGGCGTCACGAGCTCGTGCCGCGATCCCTCACGTCCCACCAGACTGTCAGGCCAAAAGTGCGGCTTCATATCGTTATCCCAGCAGATTCAGGAAGGTCGTGATCACGATGGCATTCGTGAAGTCGATGAAAAAAGCGCCGACGATGGGGGCGATCAAAAAGGCCCTAGGCGCAGGCCCGAATTTCTCGACGATGGTGCGCATCACGGCCATGGCGTTAGCGGTGGTGCCAAGCATGAATCCGGTGAATCCGCCGCTCATGACCGCCGCATCGTAATCGCGACCCATGGCCCGGAACACAACAGCCCAGCAGAACAAGGCAATCACAACCACCTGCAGCGCTAAGTTGACGAGCAACGGCCAAGCTACCGCAGTCAACTCCCACAGCTTGACGTTCATCAAAGCGACCGCCAAGAAGAGCGTGAGGGAGACGGTACCGATCCGATCCGTGATGTCGTGGGGAATACCGATGCGACCGGAGAAGTCGTCCACATTTCGGATCATCGCACCGACAATCATGGCGCCCACATAGCCCGGCAATGTTAGACCGGCGTCTTTCATCACTCCGCTCAGCCAAGAACCGATACCCATGGCAATCAAAATGACCGTCAGCGCTTTCAAAGATTGACGCGCGCTCCCCTCTTCGTCACCAGCCGAGGAGATTGTTGCCTCCGCCATCGCATGATCACGCTGGTCGGACTTTTCGCTGCTGGCAACAGCCGAGCTGGCACGCAGCGCATTTCGCTCTAACAAGCGCGTTGCAATTGGGCCGCCAACAAGACCGCCAAGCACAATCCCCGACATCGCCGCCGCGATCGCCACCGTTTCAGCCGATGGCACGCCGGCCGCAGCGAATTGCGGCGCGAATGCCAGCGCCGTCGCGGGTCCGCCGGCCAAAGCCGCTGGACCGATCAACACACCGAGTAACGGCGACTGATCGAACAACACGGCCGAGAAAATTCCGATGAGGCTTTGCACTACGGCGAGGAAAGCCGCCAAGACGAGAAATACCAATGCCTGCCCGCTCCCCGCGCGCAGCAAACTCAAGCTCGCACTAAAGCCGATAGCCGTGAAGAACGCGTTCATCAAGGGCGTCTGCAGCGTCGTATCGAAACTGATCGTAGCGACATTCTGCTGACGCAGCATCAACACGAGGATGGCGACGATCAAGCCACCGACGACAGGCGCCGGAATGTTGTATCGGCGCAGAAATGGCACCCGATCGACTAACTGGAAACCGACAAACAGTGCGAGTGCACCCGCTGCCAGCGTTTGCACCATATCCAAAGTGATCGTCACGCCCCACCCCCGGTTCTATTAGCCACCCCATAGTCTACGATCTGGGGCGGATAACTGCCCGGCATCACCACGCACTCCTCCCTCGCGGTCGGAACGCAGCATCAAGGGTCCATCGAGATCGATGAAATCCGAGGCCGCAGCGACCAGCCATGCTGGCGCGATGGCGAGCGACGTACACACCATGCAACCGGTCATGACAACCATGTTGCTACGACGAGCCGCTGCCAAGAGCTCGACTGCTCCGGTTAAACCACCCGTCTTGTCGAGCTTGATATTCACCGCCTGATAGCGATTCAACAGATGCGGCAGATCATCGACGGTATGACAGGCCTCATCAGCACACAGCGGCACCTCGGATCGAAAGCCCTCGAGTGCCTCATCTTTGCCGACTGGCAGCGGCTGCTCGATCAGCACGGCGCCGATTTTTTTGAGGAACGAATTCAACTCGATGAGTATCTCGATGTTCCAAGCCTCGTTCGCATCGACGATGAGCTTTGCGTTCGGGGCGGCATCATGCACTGCCTGCAGCTGCCGATCAGGCGCCTGACCATCGACCTTCACCTTAATCACCGGTGCCGAGCTCATCTGCGCCGCAACCCATCCCATCTGCTCGGGAGTATCGAGTCCAACCGTCAAAGCCGTCGTCAAAGTGGTTGGGCGTGCCAAGCCCAACAACTGATCGACCGCACGACCCGATGCACGGGCCTCCAGATCCCACAGCGCGCAGTCGATGGCATTAAGTGCTGCACCGGAGGGAAGCAGCTGGCGACAATCGATACGACTTGCACCCTGTTCAAGTGATGCGACGACCGAGCGAATTTGGGCAGCGACCGAATCGACGCTCTCACCGTAACGCGGGTACGGAACGCATTCCCCTCGTCCGACATGCTGGCCGTCGTTGAGTTCGACGACTACGACATCCGCTGCCGTTTTGACACCGCGCGAAATGCGAAACGGCCGCTCCAACGGCCACGATTCGATGCCGACGCTTACTTGGCGACGCATTCCAACATCCGGTCGACGATTTTCGAGGTCCCCATCGTGACGGGATCCTGACATGGCAAACCGAGCTCTCGCTCGATCTGACCACATAACTCGATACCTGCTTCGACTGGCATCAACGACGTATTCAACGCCACCCCGGCGATCGACACCTTGGCATTGGTGAGTCGGGCTGCCGTCAGGTTCGCCTCGATGCAATCTTTTAGCGAAGGCACGGAGTAATGCGGTAAGCCACGCATCTGCTGACGTCCCGCTTCGTGACACATCACGATTACATCGGGCTGCGAACCATGCAGCAGACCGAGCGAAACGCCCGCGAAGGACGGGTGGAACAGCGAACCCTGCCCTTCGATGAGATCCCAACCACCATCCTCGCGCGCGGGCGATACCCACTCGGCACCGCCAGAGATGAAGTCGGCGACCAACGCATCGATCGGCACACCCGCTCCGGCGATCAAGATGCCAGTCTGCCCAGTGGCGCGAAAATCCGCGTGGATACCACGCCCACGCATCTCGCGCTCCATCGCCAGCGTCGTATACATCTTACCGACCGAGCAATCGGTACCGACCGTCAGCATCCGCAAACCGGCTCGTGGCTTTCCGTTACCGACCGGAATGGAATGCGGGAAGTAGCGCGCATCAAACAGCACACGGCCGCACTCGCGTGCCACCGATTCAATCTGTGCATCGGACGACAATCTTTGATGCAAACCCGAGGCGACATTCAAACCTGCCCGTAGGGCCTCGATGACATCGGATCGAATGTCATCCCCCATCACGCCGCCTGCGTTGGCGACGCCGAGCACCATGGTGTTGACACCGGCCGCCTTGGCAGCCTTGAAATCCATCAGGGGTAAATCGAGTTTCTCCGCACAGTTCGGCCCCGCATACTGCGCAACGCACCATTCCGGTCGCCAAAAGGCCAGACCGCGGGCGGTCTTGATGCTGAGTCTGTCCTTGGCGTTACCGAGGTACAGCAGGTACGGCGGGCCCCAGTGATCTTTGGCGGGGCTGCTTGCGAGTTTTGTCATCGGGACGCTCATGCGCCATTCCTCATATTTGGTTAAATCTCGTTGCCCGAATTATTTCCGGCGCGGAGCGGTGGCTCCAATCGAAAAACCCATCGACCCATAGCCTGAGGTTATTCCCGCCCCCATAGAGCAATAGTGGCCTCCTCCCGCAACCATCCGCTACGGCCGTCAGATAGCTGCAAGCGAACCCAGCCGAGGAAACGCCGCTCGACGATACCAACTGCACCAGGCAACACCCAGTTGCCATCGTCGAGACGGTTTTCCACGGGAATTTCGCGTAATGTGGACTGCTGATGGATGACCACGGCCGCAGGATCGAGCGATCCTGCATAACTTGATGTCATTAGTAGCGTCACAACGAAGCCCGCCAGCGCAATGACCAGACCAAAGGTGGTTGCACGCAAGGCCGGACGCAGGCGTTGCCAATACCCGCAGGCCAGCAAGAGAACTGCTAGCGACAGGACCACGAACAACGCCACCAGATACAGCCGCTGCCATAGGCCTGGCGGTAAAGCGGATCGGACTCGACCAACTGCACCAGCCGATTCTGGCAGTCCACCGTCGGCTGCGGATAAAAGACCCGCTTGAGAGCGAAGTCGCACCCACAGCTCTGCACCTTGATCGAAACGTGGCTCCTGCAGCCAGGCGATGCCGCTGTGGATAGCTGCCTCCGATAATCGACCGTCGGCTTGCAGCGCGATCGCCAGGTTGTAGCGCGCGATCACATCCAAAGGCTCTTGCTCGACCTGCTCGATGCCGCGCTCGATAGCCGTCTTCGCCTGCAACGGCTGGCTTGGCAGCAAGCCGCAGCACACGATCACGATGAGCAGAGGTAAGAACCGAGGCCACCAGTGCTCCCCCCGCAACAAACGCCGTAATTCGAATGGCGGTGGCGCGGCCAAACTCGCCAATGCGCGAGACGCGCGAGTCGCCCAATCGGTTGGCAAGCGAGAGGCTGGACCATAAAGCGCAGCATCGCTCTCCACCCAGAGCGCATACCACGGGTCGCGACCCAATACGTCCGCGGCGGTCGGAGCGCATCCGGATACACGCCAACGCTCGGCTACTGCACGCTGCCAGCGGCGTAGATCCAGTGCCGAGGCAGCCGACAGTGGTATCGACGCATCGACGCGGGCCAAGCGCCGGACGAGCTGACGAAGACGCCGATGAGCTGCTCGCACTCGTCGTTCGGGATCGAGTAGCCAGGCGCGCAGACACGCGAGACTCATCCACAATAAGACGACCCCGAGTGCGCCGATGATTGACCATCGCTCGAATCGATCCGCTGATAGCGGAGCGATGGCTCGCAGACTTCCACTCAATGGTTTGATTACATCGATGTTGTCATCGAGCAGTTCATCGGTGAACGCCATGGAACTAGCCGAGACACCACTCGCCACGAGTGTGATCTCCGGCGATTCGATCGTCACGTACTGCCCCGCGATAGGATCGAAGATCGGCAACTCGACCGAGGGCAAACGATAGGCTCCAGGCTCAGCAACGACAAAGCTCAAAGATTCACGGCGCGTACGCTCAAACTCACCGTTGATCTTCACATCCTCACGCTCCGTATCTCGCAACTGTAAGCCCGAGGGCAGGGTTCGCGTCGGCAACGCCGCCAGCATCGGCCAGTTGCCACGCCCGCTGAGCGAGAGCGTCCAGGTCACCAATTCACCGGTTTCAACCTCGGCGCGATCGAGGCTCGCGGTGAGCTGAAATTGCCCGACGGCGCCGCGAAAGCCCGAGGGTGCCGCGGGCAACTTGCGCACGATCAAAGTTGTCGACCGACTACGAGCCTGGATCGGCTCGAGAATCGCGCGAGTGTAGTCACCGTTCGACACACTCCCGGTCTGCATCAAAAAACCCAAACTCGCCGGCGGCAGATCGACCCGCCCGAACTGCGACGCCATTGCCATGCGCTTGAAGGTGATGACGCTGGTCGCTTGCGATCCAATATCGTTCAGTACCGGTTTTCCCCACGCTTCCGTTACCAAGGGCTCGACGCCCCACACCAACTCGCCACTCAAGGCGCGAAAGGCTTCACGATCAACACGCCACTGCAAACCCAACTCGAACACCTCACCCGCCCACACTGGGCGATTGGGTACGAGATACGACCCTTCTGCCTGCGGCGCAGCGATCGCGGCAGGCGCCATCGCGAGGAGTATCACAGCAAAAATCGTACGCAGGGTCATATCACCAACCCTGAGCGGGCCGGGAGATCACAAGCTCTCGACCACCGCTACGGCCCTGCATACGCCGAAACAAGTCTGCATAGGAGTCACCCCGCTCGACTTCCCGTAGCAAGTACAAGGGCACCGCGACACTCGCATCGCTCCAATCCGCAGCGCCGAACTCATCTGCTGCTCCGCCACCTGGACTCTGCACGTCGTCGACATCGGATGTGTCAGAGCCCGGCGGACTGTCGGTCGGCTGCGGCTCTGACACCCCGGAAGAGCCCATAGCGAGTTTGCCTTCGAGCGGCTCGTTGGCTGGATCGATCTCACCATCATCGGCCACGATCGGCGGCGGCGGCTCAAGCAGACGTCTCAGTTGTCGCTCGAGCAGATCCCAGTCTGATGCCGTTGGATCCGCCTGTCTTCCCAGCTGCACGGCAACCAAACCATCACGCAGTACACCCTCGGAAATCGGATGTGCATGCAATCGATGAATCGCGCCGTAATTGGCCGCGGCACGCGCCAGACTTCGGTAATCCGCCGCACTCACGCTTGAACGCGACAAGATTTCGCGTACGACCGCGTTGACTTCATTGAGTGCATCGCGTTCTTCGGCCGATTGGATCGTCTGCAGCGGACGCGGAAATTGTGCCTCGACCCGCAGGGATAACAAGCCGACAAGCATGGCTACGGCGACCATGAAAAAACTGCTCGCGGTCGCCGCTCGGCTCGAACGCGCATCAAAGGCAGCTAGCCGTGCCCTCGCCGGAACCTCGCGCCAAGCCGCCACCAGTAAAAAGGCAAGCACCATGCACAACAGGATGCGCCGTGCCTCACTCACCACCCACTCACCCGACCCGCTTTGATCTGCCACGCTCGCGGGAGCAGCCAAACTTTGCAACAGCTCAGTTAGCAAGGCGGGATTTTCGTGTGACATCAACATCACGCCACCGGTCGCCGCCGCCAAACGACGCAGATTCTCCGGTTGCGGCTTCGCATAGACAAAGATGCCGCGCGAATCGCGAAGCCACCCTCCTGCGATATCCGGAACAGGCGCGGTCTTCTCCTGTCCGAAGCCTACTGCGATCACCCGTATTCCCGCCGCCTTTAAGCGACTGACATCCGCAGCCCATGCTTCGGGATTAGCCTCGCCGTCCGAGAGCAGCACCAACACCTTATCGCTCGCCGAACCATCGAAGGCGTTGATCGAGTTTTTGAACAATTCGAGATAGCTGCTGCCTTGCTGAGGGAGGTGCGTCGAACTGAAGGACGCCAGCGCCCGTGCCGAGAGAGTGCGCTCCGAGGAGATCGGTGAGACCACGTGGGCAGAGCCGGCAAACACGAGCACGCCGGCCGCTACGTCCGACTCCAACTCGTCGAGTGCGCGCGACGCCAAGCGCCGCGCGCGATCGATTCGAGACACCCCCGCCTCATCGACGATATCCATGCTGCGTGACGCATCCAACGCAAACAGAACCTGCTGCGGCGATGGCGCAGGTGACGAATCGCTCTTGTCGGAAAGTAGCAGAGCGATCGACACGCCCACTGCGGATGCGATCAAGAGTAATGGCAGTCGTTGTAGCCAGCCCGTTGCCGACTGAATCTTGAATTGTCCGCCTGCGATGATTCCATCGAGGATTTTCGCTGCGTCACGCGATCTCCCACCGCTCTGGCGCCATCCACTGCTTCGCCATCCACTGCTTCGCCATCCACTGCTTCGATAGAGCAGAACCAGTAAAACCGTCAGCGTTATTAGCGCCGCCAACAGCAACCACGTCGCAAGATCATCTCGACTTACCGTCTTCGCTGATTTCTGCACGACGAGGACTCGAGAGGAAATCGTCGCCAGTGCCGCCGTCAGCTGCTCACCGTCTGATGCATCGTGATGAGCGCCGCCGGTCTCACGAGCAATCGTCGTTAAGGTGTCGCGATCAACCGACGACGGTTGCTGACGTGAGCCGATCCGACGCCCACTCGAATCGAGAATGGGATACGGCGCCAAGCCATCTCGACCCATGGCCACGGAGTAGATCGGGATGGAGAACTTCTTGGCGATGGCTGCGGCCTGCGGCGGCGTCATAACACCACTGGTGTTCGAGCCATCGGTCAGCAAGACGATCATGCGAGAACGATCCGCCGGCTCACCAAGATTGAACTGGGTGATGGCCAAGCCCAGTCCATCGCCGATCGCCGTACCGTCTTCGATATCGCCGATTTCGAGTGTTTCGATCTGCTGTCGTAACCAAGATCGATCCGCCGACAAGGGCACCAAGGTGTACGCGCGTCCCGCGAAAAGGACGAGCCCTACTCGCCCAATAGATTCATCTTTGATGAAATCGACCAGCGCAGGCTTCAACACGGCCAAGCGATCCTTCGGTGTCGACGACGGAGCCAGATCCTCCGCCAACATCGAGGTGGATACATCGACGGCGATCACGACGTCGGCCCCTAGAGATCGACTGACCGTCGACTCGGCCACCCGCACCGGCTCGGCGGCCGCAACGACAAGCAAGATGAATGACACATACCACCAGGCGACGACTCGCGCGGTAGCCCATCGGTCGGTATGCGAACGCCATGCACCGGCATAAGGAACTACACCCACCCGCAGGCGACCGAAGCGATAGCGCAGCGCCACTGCAATCGGGAGCAACAACAAGCCCAGCAGCGCCGGCGCGAACTGCAGATCGAGATACGCACTCATCGGCGTCTCTCGCCTGCCTTGAGCATCTTAATGAACTGATTGAGGGGGTCGGCGGCGACATCCATGACATTGCGCCGCCGAGAATCCGGCCACCAACTGATCCAGCGCCGCTCGCGCTCGGCTCGCCATTGCGCATGCGCCGCACGGACCGACGCATCGGGCTTCACATGCACGATTTGGTCGGCGATCGGATCAAAGATTGGCGCACTGACACCAGACGTCACGCTTCGCTCCCAAGCATCCTCGACACGCAAGCCACGCAGGTCGTAGTGACGAGCCCACGCGCGCCACTGCGGCGACGGGCTTCCCTCAGGAATTTCGGCAAGCCAAAGCACCAGTGAGCCGCGCGGGATTCCAGTGACGACGGTTGGCTGACGACAACGCTCACACGGCTGACGCAAAGGCGGCGATACCGACTCCAACAGCCTGACGACCTCCGCAAGAATGCGCCGCCGATCCCGAGTTGGCTGCAATCGATGCTCGGTTGAACCCGATCGATGCAGCAGTCCGACTCGTTCTCGTTTCGTTGCTGCCAATAGCAATGCGTAACAAACGAGTTCGATCGCGACCTCGCGCTTGCTGCGCGGTCCACTGCCAAACTGCAGAGCAGGATCATCGTGGAAAACGACGAAGACGACCACTTCGCGCTCTTCGACGAAACACTTCCGGTACAAATCGCCAAGCTTCGCCGTGACGTTCCAATCGACATCGCGAATGTCATCGCCGAAGGCGTACTTGACCACCTGATCGAATTCCATGCCGCGACCCCGAAAGATCGACCTCTCGGAACCGGTAGCGGTCGAGACGGCACGACGACCGCGCAAGCGCCACACGAGACGTTGCAGCGCCTCTCGGGTTTTCGCGTCGAGCAAGTGATTGACGGACCCGCTCATAGGCGCGTTCCGCTTAAGGAACAGCGACGGAGTCGATGATCTCCGAGATAACCTTTTCTACCGTCGAGCCGGCTGCCTGCGACTCATAAGTCAACGCGATGCGATGCCGCAAGACGTCCGGCAGCAACTCCTGCACAATCGACGGCGTCACATGGTCCATTCCTCTAAGCCAAGCCAGCGCACGCGAGGACTGGTACAGGGCCAACGTACCCCGCGGCGACGAGCCATAATCGAGCACGCGCGAATCCGCATCACCACTGGCTAACTCGCGACTACGCTGAATGAGATCGACGATATAACGCTCGATCGCAGGCGCGACATGGATAGAGTCAATGTCACCGCGTCGCTCAAGCAACTCTGCACCGCTCGACACCGCTACCAAACCGGGCGTCTTCGATACGCCACCCCAGCGATGCAACATCTCGAGCTCTTCGTCGACACCCGGATAACCGAGCACGAGCTTAAACAGGAAGCGATCGGTCTGCGCCTCTGGTAATGGATAGGTCCCCTCTTGCTCGAGCGGATTCTGCGTTGCCATGACGAAGAAGGGCTCGGGTAACGCATGGGTCTTTCCACCGATGGTCACTTGACGTTCGCCCATCGCCTCCAACAAGGCGCTTTGCACCTTAGCAGGCGATCGGTTGATTTCGTCTGCCAAGACTAGGTTCGCAAATACGGGACCGAGATGCGGACTGAAGGTGCCGGTGTTCGGCATGTACACCATGGTGCCGACCACGTCGCTCGGCAAAAGATCGGGTGTGAACTGGATACGCTCAAACTTGAGCTCAAGCACCTTACCCAAAGATTTGACCAGGAGGGTCTTGGCGAGACCGGGCATGCCCTCGAGGAGGACATGCCCACCGACGAGCAATGCAATCTGCAACCGCTCGATGATCTGCGTCTTGCCGAGCACGGCCTTGCCGAGCTCGTTACGAACTCGTTCGGACCACTCGGGACCTCTGCCTGACATACCGTCTCTCCGACTTGATTCTGCCCTACTGACCTCGACGCAGCACTCGTCCATGCCGATCGGAGGTGACTTTGCCGCCATCGATCGCCAACTTGCCGTTGACGAGCAGATAATCGACGCCCTCGGAGTATGCATCCGGCGCTTCGTAGGTTGCTACGTCACGGAACTTCGCGGCATCGAAAATAAGAACATCGGCATAGGCGCCTTCTCGCAGGAAACCGCGGTCGCGCACACCGAGTACCGTCGCAGTCAGACCTGTTGATGAGTGAATCGCCTGCTCAAGCGAGATCACGTTACGCTCGAACACGTAGCGGCTGATCTTGCGCGGAAATGCCCCGTAGGCCCGCGGATGCTCCTCGCCTGATCCGAACTCGGACAAGCCGCCGTCGGTACAGGTCATGGTCCACGGTTGCTTCATGAAGGCTTCGACGTCCTTTTCGTTCATGTTGAACGACACGATCGGTGCGCCACCTTGAATCAGCATGTCGATGGCCGTATCAACGGGATCCTGCAACTTCATTCGAGCGATCTCGTCGAGGCGTTTTCCTTGTAACGACGGATCCGGCGGGAAGCTGCGAATCATCATTGCATTCGCGCCACCGCGGCGCTCCATGTTGTTGATCATCTCCTTACGAATCTGGGCGCGCTGCTCCGGATCCTTCAAGCGCTTGGCCATCTCGGCCTGACCGCCCGCCTGCGCCCACCCCGGCACCAGTGACGGCTGCAAGCCCGAACCGGACGCTGCGTAGGCGTACTGATCCGCCCAGATCTCTAGACCTTCCGCGCGAGCCGCATTGATGACCTCGATGACATCCTTGGACTTGCCCCAAACACTCGGCCCCAAAGTCTTGATGTGCGTCACGATGCCGGGCAACTTCGCTTGACGTGAAACTTCGATCAATTCTTTGGTGGCATTGACGACGCCAACATCGTAACTCGCCTCGTCGCGGATATGACTCGTATGGAACGCACCGGGATAGGCGGCCGCTACCTTGGCGAGCGCAACCAGCTCGTCGGTCTTGGAATACTTACCAGGAATATAAAAGGGCCCGCTCGAAAATCCGAAAGCGCCCTCATCCATTGCCTTGCGCACGAAATCTTTCATGCGTTGCAGTTCGGCAGACGTCGGAGCACGGTTGTCGCGGCCCATCACGGCACTGCGAACGCCGTTGTGCCCGATGGTCGGAATTACGTTGACACCGGGCGTATGCTTTTCGATCGCGCTGAGCAACGGAGCGAGATCAGCCGGTCCGCCACCGTCCGGGTTGATTAGCACCGTCGTGATGCCCTGATACAAAATGGGCACGGCGCCGGCCAAAGGCGCCATCGACAGACCAGGCACTGAGTGCGAGTGCGCGTCGATGAAACCTGGCGTCACGTACTTGCCGGCCGCGTTGATGATCCGCGCTGCCTTGGCATCTAGCGGGATATGCCCCACTGCGACGATACGATCACCCGAGATACCGATATCGGCTTTGCGCCAAGGCATGCCGGTACCGTCGAGAACCCGACCATCGCGAATGATCACGTCGAACGACGCAGCCTCTGCTGCTTGTACGGCCGTGGATGGCAAAACGATCGCCAAGCCGGCAGCTGCCAACAGTGCGAGTTTCAAAAGCCTCTTCAACATGGTGGTCATCTCCTAGGTCTCCGCCGACAAGATTTGTCCAGCAACATCACGAACGTTTTCGAGAAAAGCCGATTGCAAGGTCGTCAACGGCGAGTCGATACGGTGTACGGCATACAGGGACACCGGGATTTGCGGTTCAAGTATCCGACTTTGAATCGACGTCTCGGTTGGTGCACCCGCGGTGAACGGATCCACCATCGCGACTCCCTGCCCCGAGGCCACGAGAGAGCGCGCGACCTGATAGGTCTGCACCCAGGTCGACACCTTCACCGGCGGCGATAGCGCACGAATTCGCGTGTTGATCTTGCGACCCAGATCATCCTGCAGCGTCAAGCCGACTACTTTGGCGCCGGCAAGGCTCGACATAGACAAGGGACGCGCCAAATCACTGGCGTTCCAATGGCCGGTCGGCGCAATCACCATGACCTGCCCCTCGGAGAGCAACTGACAGCGAATGCGCGGATGCTCGATTTGCTGCAAAGTCAGACCGACGTCACACTCGTGCAGCAGCAAGGAGTTGAGCATCTCTCGCGTGTGCTGCGTAAAGAGATTGATCTCAACCTTTCGAAACGTTTTACGCATCCGCGTCACGACGTTCGGGATGAGCGTATTTGCCAGCGTCGGCGTGCTGACGACGCGCAGCATCTCCGCATCGCTTGGCTTCAAGTTGACCGCTAACTGCTGCAGTTCGGCCAGCTCGTCGGCGATACGTTCAATTTTAGGACGTAGTACCTCACCCTCGCGAGTCAAACGTACCCGCCCCATCACACGGATAAATAGCGGATACCCGAGCTGTCGCTCGGCTTGCTGCAAGAGTTTGGTCGCAGCTGGCTGCGAGATATTCAACAGGCGAGCGGCGCCGGTGACGGACTCCGCTTGCAACATCGCCTGAAACATCTCGATATATCTAAGCCGCATGATTTGACTACCGTTCGATCATCGCTGACGCGCAACCGACTCTTCAGTTACCGCAGCTCCGGTATGACCCCAGGAGTTGCGAACGTAGGTTGCGATCGCTGCAACCTCATCATCACCCAACTTGTCGCCGAAAGACTCCATCATCTTCCAACGCCGCTTTTGCCACTCGGCTGAGGGGGCGACTTTGGGTCGATCTGGTCCACGAAGGATGATATTGACCAACGATTCATGGCTCGGCGCATTGACGACCGCGCTACCTACCAAAGGCGGGCCCGTATCCGACCCACCGGTTCCTTCGGGTTGGTGACAGGTGCCACAGTGAATGTTGTAGAGAATCCGCCCCTCACTCATCGTGTCGACATCGAGCGTCTCGGACTTCACCGTCTGTCGATTGGCGGGTAACGATTTCAAGTACACCGCCATGGCTCGAACATCCGCAGACGGAAGCTGACTCAGACTCGCCACCACTTCATTCATGGGGCCGAACACAGCAGCGCGCGGGCTGATACCGCGATGCAAATATCCACTAAGGTCATCCACGGTCCAAGCTGCCAACCCGGCTGGGCTATTGGTCAAGTTGCTCGCGGCCCATTGGCGCGTGCGACCATCCGCGTCGGTGTGCGCATGAACACCTCCTGTCATCAAGAGGTTCGTATCTTCGGCGCCCAACGCATTCCGAGGACTGTGGCAAGCACTGCAATGACCGAGCGCTTCGACTAGATAAGCACCGCGATTCCACTCAGCGCTCCGGTCTGCTTTACGAACGAAGCGTGCATCCTCAAAGAATAAAGACTTCCACGGCCCGAGTAGAGCCCGCTCACCGAAGGGAAAACGCATCTCATTGGCAGGCGGACGCTGCGACACCGGCTTCAGGCTTTTAAAATAAGCGTACAGAGCCGCGACATCGGCATCGGTCAGCTTGGTGTAAGCGGTGTAAGGGAATACGGGATACAGATGCTCGCCGTTGGGACGAGTTCCGCTGCGCAACGCGGCCGAGAACTGCGCGAGCGACCAATTGCCGATCCCTGTCGCTCGATCTGGCGTGATGTTGGTGGAATAGAGCACACCGAACGGCGTGTCGAACTTCAAGCCACCGGCATGCGGCTTACCACCGGGCTTGGTGTGACAGGCGACGCAGTTACCGGCGATCGCAAGATAACGCCCCCGCTCTACCACGGCATTCGTTACTGCATCCGCCATCGGGCTCCAAGACAACGCGATGAGAATGGCGGCACCTGCATGACACAGGCGCCTAAGCTGGAATAAGCGATCAGTCATCAGTCTGCCGTCACCAATCGAAATTTTTGGATACGCTTGCCCGCAGACTCTGCTGCGTAGATGTTGCCCTCGGAATCGAAGGCGGCTTGATGGACTTGTTTGAGTTGACCGGCCCAGGGGCCGTACTCACCAAAGCGATGAACTTCCGACCCATCGCTACGCCGGAGGATACGGATCTGAAAGTTACCGATGTCGGTCACCGCCATCAGAGTCTGTGACGCATCGGGCCAGAAACTGATGTCTCCCACAGTACCCGGCGGTAAGGTCTCAATGCCGATACGATGCTCGACGACGAAGCTGCCATCCGTCTTGAACACTTGCATACGATTATTATCGCGATCGCAAACGTAGACCTGGGAGTCACGTGATACCGCTATGCAATGCACATTACGAAACTGCTGAGAGATCGGATTGTTTGGCGAGTAACGCGGCACCTCGTCATCCGTTGGCGGCTTTCCGTAGGCGCCCCACAGGCGCTTGTAGGCGCCGGTGTCCGCGTCGAACACGATGACCCGGTGATTACCGTAGCCGTCGGCCACATAGGCCTCGTTGGCTTTCGGATCCACGGCGATGGCCGCCGCGCCGAAGAGCTGACTGGTATCACGGCTGTCGCGCTTGCCACCCGCGCGGCCGATTTGCATGAGGAACTTTCCCTCACGCGTGAATTTCAAAACCATGCCGTCAGGCTTGAGCCCTTCGCTCGTCACTCGTGTCGAGCTGCCACCAATCCAGACGTGGCCTCGATGATCGACGGTGACACCATGTTCGACCGACGGCCAATCATAGCCCTCGCCCGGACCACCCCAAGCATGGACAACATTGCCTGTCCGGTCGAATGCGATCACAGGCGGTGCTGCGACGCAGCAGCGTGATGCTGGCGGATTGCGCGACGCACTCAGCTCGCGCATGTTCAAAGTTCGAGGACGATTGACGATCCAGACCAGCCCATCGGCATCAACAAACAATCCACCGATCTCGCCGATCACCCAATTATTCGGCAGCGGAAGCTTGGGCCAGTTCGCCTCGACTTCGTAGCGAAGCGTCTTCGGCACGTCGGCGGCGAGCGCCGGCATACAAACAGAGAGGGCGGCAAGCGCGAAGCCAACGACTTTCAACCGGATCGACATGCAACCCCCGATAAAGAGACCGCGTGCGAAGCATGACGCTCCGCACGCGGTCACAGGCTTACAGCTTGAAACGCACTCCGACTCGGAAGTTACGACCCAGCTGATCGTACAAAGTCGGGTTGGTTGACGGCGTGCCATACGCACTACCGGCAGGGCCCGGCGCCACGATCGGCGGATCCTTATCGAGCAGATTGCGAATATTCAGGAAGAACTCGTAGGACGAGTCATTCGCACGCTCGAGCGTATAGGTGAGGTTGGCATCCACGACGAACTGACCATCGATGCTGTTGTCATTGATAGTGCGGTTGAACGAGTTCGATGCCGGGCACCCCGTGGTGCACTCGACCCAAGCCGTGTTGTAGACACCCGAGCTGATGCCGCGGCCGGTCACGGTCATTGAATAGGGACCTGACTTATAGCGCGCCGTCAGACGGTACATGTAGTCCGGCGGACCATCACCACTGTTGCTACCCACCGAGTCGGTCGGCGTCACGATGCCATCATCCGAGTAGTTCTCGAGGTAATGGGTCACGAGACCACGCAGCTGCAAGTTGCCATCGTTGCCGCTGAGACCGGGGACATCCATCTGATAGCTCAACTCGAGATCGACACCCCGATTGATGCGCTCCGCCAAGTTGAATGGCGAGATGGCGATTTCAGTGATGATATTCGTGCCGCCCGCTGCCACGCCGCGAGTGATCGCTGCGCAGTAGACCTGATTGCCCTCGAAGCAACGATCGACGATTTCCTGCGCGGGCAGTGACCCGATCGCACCGGCGAGATCGATCTCGTAGTAGTCGACCGAGGCGTTGAAACCCGGCAGTGCACCCGGCTGCAACACCACACCAAAGCCCCACTGATCCGCCTCTTCCGGCAACAAGTTAGGATTACCGCGGTTGACACCACGGTATTGGGTGTTGGCGTTGCTGTTAAACGGATCGAGCACGTTGTTGGTATTCGACGTACCGGCCGCGAACAACTCGCCGAGGTTCGGCGCACGAATGTCGCGTGAACGAGTCAAGCGGAAGCGAAGATCGTCGTTCGGCGAATACGTGAGGCCCACCTTCCAGGTCGTCACGGCACCCGAGGTGCTGTAGTCGGTGCGACGAACGGCCGCGTTCAGATCGAGCGCCTCGGCCATCGGCTTGCCGGCTGCCAAGGGCACTACCGTTTCAACGAAAGCCTCTTTGACGTCGTATTTACCAAAGTTCGGCAGATAGTTACCGACGAACCAACCCGAGCGATAGATCGGGTCGACGAAGCCGGTGACCTCTTCCTCACGCCACTCGATACCCGTCGCGAGTGAAACTGGACCTGCAGCGACCGAGAACGGCTCGCCGTTGATCGAGATCGCAGCCACACGCTGCTCGAGCGTCTGCTCGCGCTGCGGATTACCTAACACATAGGCCAGCGCCTCTTTCGACACGACGCCAACACCCATGCGATTCAAGGGTACACATCCGTTGTTCGGATCGGTGAGCGTCGAGCGGCAGACGATCTGGGTCGTACCGGGACGGAACACCGCATCTTGCGCAAGCGCTAATCGCGCGTTGTTGGTGATGTCCTTCGCCGTTTCGATTGAGTCGGATTTACCCTGTTGGTAGTAGGCGTTCCAACGCCAGTCCGAGCCGAACAAATTGACCTTGCCATCGAGACCGGCGACAAAACGCTGCACCGTGCGCTCGTTGGCGGCCAAGCGCAGAGGCAGATCGGCGTTCATCGTGCCCATGGTGAAGCTGGCGATATTGTTTGCTTGCAACGCCGTTCTGACTGAGGCCGGGATGAAGGCGTTATCCGACCGTATCACCACGTTGGCTTGGTTGAACTGATAGCCCGTGATGTTAGTGGTCTCGGTCTTGTTACGTGAGGCCTGCAAGAACGCGGTCGTGTTCTCCGTCAGATCGAAGCTCAGACGAGTGAACAGGCCGTTACGCTGCTCCTCGGCCTTCAAAGATTGGGCGCTGTTGAACTGGTTGTCTTGCCAACCACCACCGACCATCCAGGGGCCGGCAGTCTGCGGCGTCGTTGCGCTGGCAGCCGGCTTGAATGCGCCGTAATTGAATTGATACGGCGCGCCACCGACACCAAAGGCCGTGCCACGAAGAACCGTATTCGTAATCAAACCGCCCGCAGCGGCCTGCATCAACGCCGCATTCGGCGTGACCAAGTACTCAGGCTGACCATTGGTTGCCGTGTAGGTCGGGTTCGGAATGGTGTACCAACCGTTCTGGTTCCAATCACGCGGCACACCCATGACGCCGTCATCATTGATTGCCTCGACGGCGGCAATAAAGTGACCGCGATCACCCGCGAACGGCGTACCGAAGGTCAAAGACCCGCGCACGGATCGATTGTCACCTTCGCCCGACTCGTTGGCGTCGAACTCACCTTTGAAGCCGGTGTAGTCCTTATCGAGGATGAAGTTGACGACACCCGAGACGGCGTCGGAACCGTAGGCAGCCGAAGCACCGCCGGTGACCACTTCGACCCGCTGCACCAACGATTGCGGGATGTTGTTGACGTCGACAACGCCGGTGAGAATCGAGCCAACCGATCGTTGGCCGTCGACCAGCACCAGTGTGCGAACCGTACCCAGACCGCGCAGGTTCAAAGCATTGACACCCGCGGTACCGGCGCTGATGCTCGTGTTGGAATTTTGTGGCGTCGCACTACCGACCACCGACGGCAAGGTGTTGACGAACTCAGCGAGGTTCGAGACCGGCGCCGCCTTCAATTCCTCGATACCGATCACCGTGAGCGGTGTCGGTGCCTCGAAGCCGGCGCGCTCGATGCGCGTACCGGTCACGACGACCTCGTCGAGCGAATCGGCGACGGCTGCCTCCTGCGCTACGACGGGCGCTGATGTCAGCGCCATCGAAGCGACAAGCGCCATGGCACCACTGCCCCAGGCCATGCCGACGCGCTGTCGCGAGCCGACAATTTGTCGGACCGTGTCAGCGACGCTGGCAGTTTTGATTGATTTATTCATAGTTTCCCTCCGCTCCTGTTCCCCGGATAATTATTCGTGGCGATTCATCGCCGACTCTCGTCGTGTGTCCCGCATGAACACGTATACCAAAAGTGATGTCGCAATACACATGGTCAAGTAGTAGTAGAACCACTGCTCCTGACCGATGGATTTGAACCAAAGAGCCACCGGCTCAGCTGTTCCGCCAAATAGCGAGACCGTCAATGCATACGGCAGTGCGACTCCCGTCGCTCGAACCGTGGTCGGAAACAATTCGGCTTTGACCACGGCGTTGATGGAGGTGTAACCAGACACGATGATCCAAGCCAAGGCGATCAGGAAGAAGGCTTCGAGTGCGCTGGAAGCAGTCTGCAGCGCCGTCAACAACGGGATCGTGAACAAGGTTCCTGCTACACCGAAGCCGATCAACAGCCACTTGCGTCCGATGACATCCGACAAAGCTCCGTAGATCGGTTGCAGACACATCGCAAACAACAGCGAACCCGCTGTCACTAACGTCGTCTGTTCGCTCGTCAACTGCACCGTGAGCTTCAAGTACTTTTGCATGTAGGTGGTATAGGTGTAGAACGCGGCCGTTCCACCCATCGTCAAACCGACCACCAACATCAACTCGCGCGGATAGCGCATCAGAGCACGCAGCGAACTCTCTTTGCGCTCAACGCTTTTCGCAGCGACGAAAGATTCGGTCTCGTGCAGATTGCGGCGCATCAGAGCCGCCACGACGGCGAGCAGGGCGCCGATGATGAAGGGAATACGCCAGCCCCAATCCATCAGTTGCTCTTCGGTCAAAAACACTTTCTGCAGAAGCAGCAGGACCATCACCGCACAAAGCTGACCACCGATCAGCGTGACGTACTGAAAGCTTGAGAAAAAGCCTCGATGATTCGGGTGAGCCACTTCACTGAGGTAGGTGGCACTCGCGCCGTACTCACCGCCCAAGCTCAAGCCCTGCAGCAGACGCGCAACGAACAACATGATCGGCGCGGCGATCCCGATCGAATCGTAGGTCGGCGTGACTGCAATGAGCAGCGAACCGAAGCACATCAAGGCGACCGAGAGCGTCAAAGCCGTGCGCCTTCCACGGCGATCCGCGATGTGTCCGAAAATGATGCTACCGAGCGGTCTCACCAAAAATCCGAAAGCGAACAGCAAAGCGGCATTAAGTTGCTGCACCACAATGTCGTCGCCCGGAAAAAACTGGTGGGCGAAGTACAACGCGAACGCCGCATAGGCGTAGAAGTCGTACCACTCGACCAGATTACCGACAGAGCCGATAAAAACCGCTCGACCTCGTTTGACGAAGTCAGCCCGATCCATGGGTTGCACCGTGTTCGTCACGGAAACGCGACCGCCCATACCAATGTAGCCACCCCATCCATCGGCGTACCGACATCCACTTTGCTTTGCGGATTCATCGCGTAGAACATGTCATAACTATCGTGTCCGAACATATCGCCAGGTTGCTTGTCACCGGCGAAGGTCCAAAGCGCATAACCTTGATAAGCCCACTGCTTCTTGCCATCGGCGCGGACATAGACATCCCAGTAACCACGCGCCACCGCATCATCCGGAGCGAGCAATGGCGCCCATTTTTCGCAGTCGCGCAAGCAACGCGCGTTGACACCGAGATCGCGCCCCACTGCGGGGCGCTGCGGCGCACCGCGATGCAGACTACGGCCGCCGCCAGATTGGTAGATGTGGCCGTCGCGCTTGTAGAGCGTTTTACCTGCTTGGGTGGCAAGAACGAGCCCTTGGCTGGCGGTCAATTCGGTACGCACACCAGCCGGCATGAAGTGGCGGTAGATCGCAGCGACACTCCACGCGCCGCCCACGCCATAGGCATCGCCAGAACGGCTATCGCCTGAATAGGTGTAGAGCGGGCGACCCTTCCACGCCCACTGCGAGCGTCCATCTTCTCGGGAGACAACAGAAAACTCTCCGATCGCGACCGCGACGGCTGGCGCCGGCACCGGCAGGCGTCGCTTGCCTGAAGCCCGATCACCCTCGAGCAGCGGCGGCTCCTCGTCCCCCTCATGAACATAGACCGTCATACCGCGATGATCGACGAGCGTAACCGCGGCGGCATCCAATACTTCCGCGACCTTCAAGCCAGGCGGGGTGATGACACCGCCGCGCATGGGCTGAACCAGCGCGACCTCCCAGCCCTCAAGCTTCGGCTTCTCGCCACCCGCGCCACGCACACCGCTACCGCGTCGACCACCGCCGACCATGTTGCCAAAGCCATCACGACGCTTCGCGCCAAAGCGCGCCGCGCTGTTACCGAAAACGGAGCCCGGATCCGCGTCTTCAGCAAATGTGTACACGAGACGTCCCTTCCACGCCCATTGCGATGAGCCATCAGCGCCCTGCACGATGGTCCAATCGCCGATTGGCTGACTATTCTTTGCCGGCTGCACAGCCTTGAAGCGCGGGTCGCAGTCTTGCTTGCAGGGGCTCGCGTCTACTTCACGGAAATAAAGCGTCTTTCCCTTGGCGTCGGCAAAGGCCACCTCATCGCGGTACACCATCGAGGCGGTTTCCTTCCCGAGATCCCAACCCTGACCGCGACCCACCGCCTGCAGTGTGATGCCAGGTGGCGTCGAGAGAACGGTCGTCGACTCGGCCTGCGAAGATTTGCCCCACGGCCACCAGGAAATGGCCTGTGCTTGAGTTGCCGAGAGAACAGCGCCGATCACAGTCAATAAGACAACCGGAGCCAGTAAGCGGATTCGTCGTTCTCGGGACATTGCTCCTGCTCCCCTACGCTCAGCTCAACATATCGGTAATGGGACGGGTCGCACGATTGGACTGACTGCCCCAAGCACTGGTGCGAACGCCGAAGCCCTGCTGCACGGTCAGACCGACGCGAGTGACGGGATCGCCCGCAAGCGCGATGTGCCGTCCGGTGCGGAACAAACCACCGGCGTTGCCCACGGTCATGGTCGTGACGTTGTCCATCGTATGCGTGCGCGCATATCCATGATCGGTCTGCCACAACACGAGCATGCGATCGAGTACTGAGCCTGCGCCCTCCGGCGTCGTCTCGAGTTTGCCCAAGAAATTAGCGAACAGTTGATTGGCCCACATGATGAACCACGTCGTCTCGGGCTGATAACCCAACGCGTCGTCGATCGGTTCCTCGTGGGTATAGCCGTGCCACGTTTGAGTCGAGCCCGCCTTGCGACAGCCTTGAGTGTTCATTGTCACGTTGAAGACGCGCGTTTGCCCACAAGTGACCGCATGGATCAACAAAGATGTGAAGAGATCGATATTGCGTTCAACGGCCGTCACCTCTCCGCCCGGCTCGACCTCGACACCGATACTCGGCGGCGGCTTACAGGCCGGAAGCGGCTCGGGTGGTTCGAGCTGCATCGCAATTTGCTTCTCGAGTTGTCGCAGCGAGGTGAAGTACTCATCGAGCCGAGCCCGATCACTCGCACCAACCGCTTTCAAGACCGCCCTACGCTGATCCGCCACCTGCGAAAGCACACTAGCCTTGGCCAAGGCCTTGGTGGACGGCACGAATTCAGCGGCGTTCGGATCCTGAAAGTCCGCGCCGAAAATTCGCCGATAGAGCGCGGCAGGCGAAGCCTCTACCGGTTTATAAGCCGCACCCGCGCGCTTGCTAACCCCAAAGCGACCGCCCGTGCCGGTCACATCCAGCGTCTGGAAGCGAGTTTGCTTGCCGATCACATCGGCGATGTCGCTATCGAGACTCGCGCCACTCTCGCGCCCACTCGGAATGCCACCGAGAGTGGCGATTTGCACACCGGTCTTGTGCGTCTCCACAGGGCGTCCATCGAGGTGGTAGTAGCCACCACTGATCAGATTGATTCGCTCCTTCCAAGGATCGAACATTGCCAGCTCGACCTTGTTGCGATAGTTGCTACCGGTTTGATCGGGCACCCATCGACCGGGATTCAAGCCGAGGTACTGGAACCAGTTGCCGAAAACACTCGGTAGCGCCTGACCCGTGCCAGCCAAAGCCGTTCCTGATTCGTTCAAAAAACAATCGAGAAAAGGCAAACCAACAGCGACTGCCGAGCCTGCGAAAGTGCCTCTTAAAAAGCCACGACGCGTCGTACTCATTTTCGGTACCTCACCGGCCCACCGCGGCCGTTATGGTGTCAACGGGAACGGCAGCTCGCGCGGGTGCTGCTTGAAAAAACTCGGGGCTCGTCACGATCGCCCGCATCAGATCGGGCACTTTAAAACCGTTTTCACGGAATTGAACGCGCATCTGCTTCAGAAATACTCGCTGATCCTGCGTGAGATCCTGACCGAATGCATAAGCCGTCATACGCTTGACTAGACAGGAGGGAATGGCCGGGTTGTCACGGACCACCTGAGCAAGCTCTAGCGAGTTCGAAAACTCGACGCCATCGAGATCGCCAGAAGTGTCGATCGGTTGGCCGTTTTCCACCATGCGAAACTCGCCGGCTCCGTCGAAATTCTCAAGCGCCAGGCCCATCGGATCCATGATGCGATGGCAGCCGGCACAGGAAGGCACCGTCGAATGGGCGATCAATCTTTGACGCACCGTCTTGTGGATCGGATCCGCCGTATTCTGCACAACCGTGAACTGCACATCGGGCGGCGGCGCCGGCACGGTCTGACACATGAGCACTTCGCGTAACGCTTTACCTCGATCCGTTGGTGATGTTCTGCCTGGGGGTGAGTGCAACGCCGTAAAGCTCGCGTGACTCAAGATGCCAGCGCGCGGATCCTCTGCGGAGAATTCAAACGGTTCCCAACCCTCCACCCCACCATTGGGTCCCTCGTGCGCCAAAGGCACCTGATAGATCGCCGCCAGCGACGGAGTTAGAAATGTCTTCTTCGTGGTGAAGACATCCCGATAGTCGCCCTGCTGATCGAGCAACAGATGCACCAACGTGCGCAGCGTCTGTTCTTGTGCATCGGCCATCTCGCGTCGACTGAACTTCGGAAATAGAGCCGGGTCCTTGCTCAAGGTTTCGAAGGTATCGAAACGAAGCATGTCGTAGAAAAAAGCGCGCACGCCCTCTTCGAGACGCGGGGACGCCATCATTCGGTCAACTTGGCGCCGGAAGCCTCGATCACTATCGAGCTCACCGTCGCGAGCGGCACGTAGTAATTCGGCATCCGGTCCCGTGTTCCATAAAAAGAAACTGAGCCGAGATGCGCGCGAGTACGCATCGAGTCGATACCCTTCAGATCGATCGGGATCCTGCTCGATGACGGGAATCCGAAACAGGAACTGAGGCGATGTGAGCATCGCCGAGAGACTCATCGCGAGTCCTGCGTGGAAATCTCCCAACGCTTTGGTGGCGGCAGCCGCGGCGGCGACGAAACTGCGCAACTCCACTTCCGTCAGTGGCCGGCGGAACAAGCGCTCACCGACAGGCGTCAGAAACTCGCTCGCGCAGCGATCATCCGGTGCATCAGCCTTGGCTGGCGTACAGGACAAAAAGACCCGACGATTCTCCTCACGCAACAAGACCTGCTCGGAAATGGCTTCCGCCATGGCATCGAACTGTTCCATACCCGCGGGCGAGACACTCACGCTGGAGGCGCCAACCACCAGCAATCCCCCTTCGCGCATGACGGGCTCCAGACGACCGCCCAGATCGATATGCGCACCGAACACGTCGGTTATGGCCAGTCGATATTGCTCCGGCGTCAAGCGCGGCGCTTTCACTTCGGGCGGTTGAAACACTTTGGCAGAGCGCGGCGTGGAATCCGGCCAAAGGAAAAAAGCGCCGGCAGCAACGACGAGAAGCGAGGCGGCGACGGTGATCAGACGTCGGGACGGCTTAATCATGACTTCGGTCTCTCTCGCATGGCTGTTCTAACCTGCGACCCCGGCACCGTCACGAATGCCGGTATGGCAGTGAAACGGTACGCGGCAGAAATAGCCAAATTTTGCCCTGTCTTCGGATCAGGCTCGGCGTCCGCTGCCTTCTTCATCGCGTGCCACAACCCGGGACGATCACCGACGATACCGTTGTGGGAAAACGCAAAATACAGCTCACGCCACGGTTGGAATCCGCCGATCAGACCATCCCACTGGCCCCGCGCGTCCTGCTTCAGGCGCAGCTGAAATTGACTCAGGTTCAGCACCGGCGCACTAAGTCCGTTCCAAAGAATACTGAAGCGTGGCTGCCGTAATACCGTCAGTTCCCCGTCGCGCAGGTAACCCCGGTATTCGTTGATCGAACGAGGGTCCGGGTCGGCTCGGTAGGTCGCATGCCAGCGCGGCGAACCATCCATATTCGAGCGCAAGTGATCGAGTGATCGCTGAATTCGAACAATGACCTCACCCGATTTTCCCGAGGGCACATCCGTGATGGTCATCAGCCAAGCAGGCTGCGAATCTCGCAGCTGCACCCAAACCCATTCACCGTATGCAGAGGGACTCGTCCAGGTACCCCTGAAGTTCTGGTTGCAGCCGAGCGCGCGGAACAACTGATTGTCGATACCCGGCTTACCTGTCACTAGATCGACGAAATCGTCGGCCGACTGCTTGCCGTCTAGATCAAACCCAACCGACTGCCTGGCATCAACGAATTTCAGTTGCGGGTCGGGAACCGCCTCAGGGTGCGTCATCGGGTTAACAGGCTCCCCGTTGATTAGCGCACGACGCTCGAGGATTTCATTCACTTTGCGCTCCCCGTCGCCACCCTGATCCCAGCCGGCCATGAGACGGCGGACCTCGGCGCTCGAGTGTCCCATCGTCCGAAGTGCAACGGCGATCTGGCCGCGCTCGTCTTCCGGATTGACGCCGCCGGGACAGTCCCCGGGGTTATTCGTGAACTGCTGCGAGAGGAAGCTCACCACGAAAGTTCGACTTTGAGCGCCCGCGGCGAAACTCGCTGGTGATACCCCGAGCAGAGACAGCGCGATGCCGAGCGCCACGCCGCGCTGCCAATTAGCTCGCCACCTGAAACCCCCGTCTCGTTCCCACACGCCAGCCACCTCCGGGATTGCCGACTACGGTACCGGGACTAAACTACGCCTCGATGCTTTTCGACGCGAATGAAATAATCGGGACGCATCATAACCATGCGTTATTTCCGATAGCGGCAACATCACTCCGCCTAAGGTGACCAAAACGGTGACCACAAAGCCCGAATCTGCTGCAGTGCTGTCCGCGATACAGTCGGCGCTGGTCGCAGGTCGCCTCGATGCTGCCGCAGACCAACTCACTCAGGCGATCCAGAGCGGCTTAGTAACCGAGGATTCGGATTGGTGGCACACCCGGGCACTCGTTGCCTACCAGAGCGATCAACTCGATGAAGCAATCGACTATTGGCGCCGCTCGATGGAGCGGAACCCGCAACCACACTATCGCCACAACCTCGCCAGCGCCCTATGCACCCGCGCCGCTTTGCAGGCGGAAGCTCAAGACTTGGCATCGGCATTCGTCACCCTCACCGACGCCGTCCATATCGCGCCCGAGCTATTCGAGGCTCAGGCAGCCCTCGGTATCGTCGCCACCGCGTTACAGCGCTGGGATGTCGCCACCGACGCCTTGCAAGCGGGCCTTCATCTCGACGACACCAGAGCGCGTATCCACGATGCGCTTGGCGTGCTGGCGGCACGTCAGCAACGGTGGGCAGAGGCGATCCGGCATCATGCGAACGCCATCCAACGCGACTCCCAAGACGCCGAGATCTGGAACAACTTAGGTCACGCATTGCTGCAGACGGGCAGCAGCGACAAAGCGCTCGTTGCCCTCGAACAGGCGATCGCCATCAAGTCCGATTTCGCCGAGGCGCATAACAATTTGGGTAACGCAAAACGCGACTGCGGGCAGTTTTCAGCGGCAAAACGACACTACCTTAAGGCCCTCGAGTTGAAACCCGATCTCACCGAGGCCGAGTTCAATTTCGCGGATCTGCATCGATACCAGCTTGATGATGTCGAGTTCACCCGTCTTAAGCAGGCGTCACTTCCCGAACATCCTGCGAGTGCCGCCTTGTTGCTCTTCGCGCGCGGCAAGGCATTCGATGACGTGGGCCAAGCGGACAATGCCTTCGCGAGCTGGAACGAAGCCAATCGTTTGATTCGTCTCAGCAATGGCTACGATGAAGCACAGACACTGCGAAGACTCGAGCAACTACGCATGACGCTCGAGAAGTGCGGTCATCGTCCACCGAATCCCGCCGCAACAGAGCCGATGCCGAATCATGTCTTCATCGTGGGCGCTCCTCGCTGCGGATCTACGCTACTAGAACAAATTTTGACGAGTCACCCCGCCATCCGAGGTATCGGCGAGCGTGATTTCTTTGAGCAAGCCGTCTTGGCGGAATCACGGCAAGGCCCGATCTCTGATGACCAGCTTCTCAAGATTGCCAAGCGGTACGCTGGAACCACACAGTCATACCTCGGGCAGGCGTCAGGCGTATCGCTCATCGTCGATAAGTTTCTTGCCAATGCGCTGTACTTGGATGTCATTTTAAGGGCTCTGCCCGCCGCCAAAATCGTCATGCTCTTTCGTGACAAACGCGATCTCGCCCTATCCTGCTTCTCGAAGCGATTCAGTTCTGGACACCCTTACGCTTATGATCTCGCTGAGCTCGGTAGATACTTGACCGCACATGATCAGCTGCTCGATACCGCGTGCCGCCATCTTCCCGCAAACTCCGTGCTGCGTATCCAGTACGAAGAGATGGTCGAGCGCCCCGAGACGGTGATTCGTCACCTACTGAACTTTCTTGGCGTGAGTTGGCATCCCCAGTGCCTGGAGTTTCATACGATGGAGCGCATCGTGACCACGGCCAGTGCTCAACAGGTTCGGCAGCCAATCAATCGTCATGGTATCGGTCGTTGGCAACGTTACGAGCGCCACCTCGGGCCACTGCTGGAAGCGCTATGAAACTGCCTGCGCGACGACTCACCCTGACATCACTGCTCTTCGTATCTCTGCTGAGCACATTACCACCGACGATCGCCGCGGAGACGCGACGGCCGCGCGTGTTGATCGATGCGGCACACCATAACTTCCATACCGCAGAGGGTCGTTACGCCCCCTTGGCAAGACTCCTACAAGAGTCCGGATTTGCAGTGCACTCCGCAACCGGCCCGATCACGCCGCAGTTGCTACAAACGACCGATATCCTGGTTGTCGCCAATGCTTTACACGCGTCGAACGTCGATCGCTGGGAATTGCCGGTAGCGCCTGCATTCTCCGCGGAAGAAACGGGGCTACTCACCTCTTGGGTTGAGAATGGCGGCTCACTGTTACTAATTGCCGACCACTTCCCCTTTCCCGGTGCCATCGCCGATCTCGCTGCAAATTTCGGCTTTCGGCTCTTCAACGGCTTCGCCATACGAGCAGACGTGGCGGCGGAAGATGTCTTCGACCTCGACCTCGGCTCGCTCAGGCCTCACAAGCAAATTACGGGCGCCGATCTGAAGACGCCAGTGACCCGAATCGCGGCCTTCACCGGCAGCGCCTTTGAAGCACCCACAGAAGCACAACCGCTGATGGTGCTCGGCAAGGACTATGAGCTTTGGCTGACTTCACGCGCGTGGGAGTTTCGAGCCGATACGCCGAGAAGGTCGGCAAACGGCCTTTTGCAGGGCGCAACGCATTCGCATGGCAAAGGTCGCGTTGCGATTTTCGCCGAGGCAGCCATGTTCACGAGTCAATCGGCGCCCGACGGCCAGACGTCCATCGGCTTTGATGCTCCGGCTGCGCGCGATAATCGCGCCTTCGTCATCCATGTTTTTCGCTGGCTGACGGACCCGATCAATCGACGATAAAAAGAGTGGCGCCCTGCTTCGACGAGGACCGATGCGGCATCGTGTCATCGGCGACTTGATAACTCATGCCCGCTCTCAACTCGACGATCCGACCATCTTGCAACTCCGTCGTCAGATCGCCTTGCATGCAAAAAAGCACATGTCCCTTGGCACACCAGTGATCGGCCAGATATCCCGCGCTGTATCGCACGAGACGCACTCGGATATCGCCAAATTGCTGCGTGCGCCAAAGCGCTTCACCCGACTCACCGGGATGGCGCGTTTCGGCAACGGCAGACCAATCGGTCGTCGCAAAGGGGATGTTCGTCATGTGCATGCGCGCAACTCCGGAAAGACTCAATAACGCGCGACCGGACGCGAACCATCCGCCCACTCGGCCATCGAGCCGTCATATAACGAGACCTGCGGATTACCGACGAGCTCCGACAAAATGAACCAAGCGCCTGCGCCCATGTGCCCGGTGTTGCAGTACGTAATCGTGGGGCGATCCTCGGCAATCTGCAGACTCTGCAAAATTGACCGATAGTCTTCGACGGTTAGGTAGCGCTGAACGCTGCCCTCTGGCTTCGCACGCAATTCTGTCGGGAACACTCTCGAGCCCGGAATGTGCCCATAAGCGGCGACAACGGGGCGCTTAGCGAGACCATGAAAGAATGCTAACGGACGCGCATCGACCAGCTGAACTCCCGACGCCGACGCCTGCATCACAGCCTTGGTATCAGCGAGCAAGTGCATCCTTGGCACGCCTGCTGACCAATCACCGACGGTCTGCTCGGACATCCCGCGCTCGGTTGCACGCCCTTCAGCTACCCACCGAGCGTGACCACCATCCAAAATCGCCAGCTCATCGGCACCGTAGTATTTGAGCGTCCAATAAAGACGAGCGGCGCCGTCAAATTCTTCTACGGTGCGGCCGGCTGCAACGATGACGAGCGGGCGCTTGGCATTCACGCCGATCGAGCGCATCAGCACTTCTATGGCTGACGCATCCGGCAGCATAGCTGGAATGTCTCGGCCTTCGATGTTGCGTGTTTGGCGAATCTTGCCCGCTACGACCAATCGCGATCCGGGGATGTGCGAGGCGACATATTCACCCGGGTCTTCTCGAATCTCGAGAATCGTCACCGCCGACTGGTTGGTAGCGAGCCACTCCGGTGTGACCAACGGACCTGGCAACACAGCGGCCTGAACGAGTCCGACGACAGAGCTCAGTACGGTCATTCCCCAAAGCAAACATCGTCGCAACAACATCGCGTTGATCATCATGGTGTCCTCTGAAATCAAAACCCTTCGTCATTGCGCAAATAACGCCATTGCCCTACCGGCAAGGCGCCGAGCATCACGCGCCCCGTACGGATACGCTTCAAGCCAACCACCCGTAGACCTACAATTTCGCACATCCGACGAATCTGTCGCTTGCGACCTTCTCGCAAGCCAAAGCGCAGTTGATCCTCATTTTGCCAAACCACGCTCGCCGGCTTGAGTTTCACGCCGTCGAGTGTCAATCCATATCGCAAACGGGCAAGACCCTCGTCCGAGAGCATCCCTTGTACGCGTACGAGATACTCTTTCTCGACGTCGTTACCGCCGATGAGTTGTTTGGCGATGCGGCCATCTTGCGTGTAGACCATGAGCCCGGTCGAATCGATATCGAGTCGCCCGGCTGGTGCCAAACCTTGCAGGTGTTTCAGTTCAAACCGTTTGCCCGAATCATCGCCACTCCAACGATTCTCCGGACGGATCAGGACCGTGGCCGGTTCATAACCATCCTCGGCCTGACCTGAGACGTAACCGATCGGTTTGTTGAGGATGACCGTCACCAGTTCATCCTGCTGAGCTCGTGCACGACGATCGATTTCGATCGTGGCGTCGCGGCTGACCCGAGTGCCGAGCACATCGACGATGCGACCATCGACGCGCACCCAGCCGTTGACGATCCACTGCTCGGCCTCGCGGCGAGAGCACAAACCCAATTCACTCATGCGCTTAGAGAGGCGCGGTTGGTCTTCTATCTCGTTCATCACGCAACATTGTGACAGACGCTATGATGCTCAGGGTCTACCACCGCAAGGACTGTCGATCATGTGGCCATCTGTTGCAGCTGTCGGGATCGGGGCCGCGCTCGGCGCCCTCCTTCGCTGGCAGCTCGGCGAGCGACTCAATCGCCTATTCCCAAGCATCCCGCCGGGCACACTCGTTGCCAATATTATCGGTGGCTACATCGTGGGTTTTGCGCTCGCGGCGCTAGCACAACGAGACGATCTGCCCGTTGAGTGGCGACTGCTGATCATCACCGGTTTTTGCGGCGGTCTCACGACATTCTCGACCTTCTCGAGCGAAATCGTGAGCTTGCTACAACAAGGGCGCCTCGGCATGGCCGCAAGCGGTATCGCCCTCCATGTTGCAAGCTCGCTCGTGGCAACGCTAGCCGGCCTCGGCACTTGGCAGCTACTGCGAGGCGCTTGAACTCAATGGATCCGATCGTCACCTTGAGCCAGCACTCCATCGTCACGCTGGAATATTTGGCGACCGCCGCTTTTGCGATATCCGGCGTGCTCGGTGCGCTGCGAAAGCGCATGGATATCGTCGGTGTCTGTGTTTGCGGATTTCTCGCAGCCTTCGGCGGCGGAACGCTACGCGACATCCTGCTCGATCGAAGACCGTTTTTCTGGGTCGAGCATCAGGCTGTGCTGCTCGGCGTGCTCGCCCTCTCGATCATTTGCGCCACACTCATCAGCCGTGCTCGTCTTGAGCGCAGCGAGCGCTGGCTACAAGCGCCCGATACGATTGGGCTGGGTTTGTTTTGCGCTACGGGCACCCATCTCTCGTGGATCATGCAGCAGCCGCCGATCGTCGCCATCATGATGGGCGTGATCACCGGTACTTTTGGTGGCGTACTGCGCGATCTCGTTTGTAATGAGATGCCGCAGCTATTTCACGACCATAGGCCCTATGCCATCTGCGCCGCGGCGGGCGGCGGCAGCTATGCGCTGATCGCAACCGCAGGCGGTGCCGGATGGATCTCGATGACCGCCTGCGCGCTCGTGACGATCGGGCTACGCTCGCTCGCAATCCACTACGACTTCAAGCTGCCCACCAAAAACGCCTGACGCTCATTGGGTGTTGGCGTCATACGTGACCGCTGCACCGCGGAAAATCGCATTGATGAAGATCAGGTTGAGACCGGCCATGTGAGCGCGGAAGTTGGGGTCTGCCGTAAAGCCAACCACAACGCCTCGACCCGTGGATTTGCTGACGACGAAGGGCTTGAACGCCAACTGCCGCCGATTCTCTTCCCACAAGACCCCTGAAGCGAGTACCTGATCCGGCGCTGCGAAGCGCGCTACGGTATCCGCGTCGTTCAATCGAACAGGCGCGTATATATCGTTTCCCGTGACGAGCACATTCAGTCGAGAGGCCACACCGGCCGTCAGCCAGTGCTCATCCTCAACATCCGCCCGCGCGAGGATCCCTGCCACCGGGCGCGGTGGCGCCTTCAACGGCCGCTCAGCCTTCTGTAAATCGGCCTCCGTAACCAATTCTTTGGCATCAACTCTCGAATCAGCATCGTCCGGTTTACCGGAATCGGGCTTGGCGGACTCGGACTTCGCACCCGCACCGGCTTTCGCACTGGAATCTTTCGCAGCCTCAGACTCCAAGGCATTCTCGAGTTTTAAGGGCAACAACTCGACACCCTTCTCAGCGAGGTAACGCGTCCCGCTCCCAAGTCCAATCAGGACTCCGCCGCGTTGAACCCAGTTCTTCAGATTCTCTGCGCCGCGCTTACCGAAAGTCGCGGCATAACTACCACCTTCACCCGGCACCACGATCACATCGAAACCATCGAGATTGGCCGCACTTACGCGACGTGCGCGAATCAGGGTCACCGGATAGCCGAACTGCTGCTCCAGGACGAAGCGGGTATGCCCCGCTGAATAGCGCTCCGTGGGCTCGTCCCAAATCAGCGCAACACGTGGCAACGGCATGTGCAGCATATCGGGCGAGCCTAGGCTCGGACCCTCACTCACCCAGCTATCCGATACGGCAGTCACCCGTACGCCACTCTCTCGTGCAAGCTCCAGCACGCGAGCCGCCAGGTTCTCAGATGCCATCGCGCCATCCACGAACAAGGAGCCAGCTGGATATTTCACGCTGCCGAGCGTGAATTCTTTGTTTGACGATTTGACGGGCAAACCTGCTCGCAAAGCCGCAGTGAGAAAGCGTGCCGAGGCCGTGCTACCCCATGGCACGACATAGCCAACCGAGCTCGAATCACCGATCACGCGACCACTGGGCTGCCAATCGCTCGCAACCAGCTCGCCTTTCACCACAGGATCGTTACTGCAGCTAACAATCGGTACGTTGAACATCAACGGCAGCGACCAAGCAGTCACATCGTAAATTTCATCGGGAAGACCCTTGGAGACCCGATCCTCCTGTCGCTTGACGAATTCAGCCTTCATTACGGTCTTCTCGTCGAGCAGCGTGCGGATCAGTCGCTTCGTCGGCTGAGCCGCCGAAACAACATAGCTACCCGCGTCAAAGCGACGTCCACAAGCCGCAAAGGCGGCATCCGATCGACGAACCTCAATCCCGTTTCGCGCCAACGTGACCGCGAGCCTTGCAGCCATGTCAGCATCGGGCGCCTCGGGAATCACATAGGCCTTGACCGGCTCGCGCTGACCCTCGGCAATGGCGCTAGCGCGATAGTCGGCGAAGTCGCTCAGAAACCGCGAGCGGTTATTCGCAACGACCTCGACGGCCGAGAGCGAGGCGATGAACTGACTTTTGACCGTATCGGAAAAATGTAGCAGCGAGCCATCAGCGCGACGCGCCACGAGACCACGCGACGAGCCTTGCTCGTAAACCATCGCGCTCGCACCTTGATAATTCGGCCAGCCACTACCGTATCCCGGGAAAAATCCATCAAAGATTTCCCGGTTGAAATACCGCAAGCCCACCTTATCGAACCAAGCGGCGTTATTGCGTGCGATGAGCTCCACGTTACCTAGCTGCCTCGGCGTCAGGTTAGGGTTGAGCGGATCCGCCTCGGGCGGAAAGAAGAAGGTTTGATTAGCGCCCATTTCATGAATATCAGCGACTACCACCGGCATCCACTCGAGCATCAAACGCGCATGGGCTCTCATCTCAGGCTGCGTCTGTGTGAACCAATCGCGGTTCATGTCGAATACGTAGTGATTCATGCGACCGCCCGGCCAGGGCTCATCACGTTCGGCCGACAACGGTGACGGGTCTGGCTCAAGACCGCGTGCAGCGCGATTACTGTTGATGAAGCGCTCACGCCCATCCGGATTCTGCAACGGCAAAACGACGACCACGGTTTCTTCGAGCATCTTGGCGACACGTGAGTCGCCGCGCGATGCGAGCAGATGATAAGCCGTCAATAATGCCGCATCGGTCGTGCCCGGCTCATTGCCGTGAACGGAGTGAGATAGCCAAACCACGGCAGGCATCGACTGGATGATCGCTCTCGACTCATCCGTGCTTAAGCGACGCGGATCGGCGAGCCTACCCATCGCCTTTTTAATGTCATCAAGTCGAGCGATGTTTTTCTCGCTACTGATCACACCATAGATCAGTTTGCGCCCTTCCCAGCTCTCGCCGTACTCGAAGGTGCGCATGCGCTGCGGCACCGCCGCTGCCAAGGCTTCGAAATACCGATTGACTTGATCCGCTCGAGCCATCTCGGCACCCGATTCAAAGCCGAGCACGCTGCGCACCGACGGGATGGCCGGGTCGTAATCGGCACCGGGCCAGTAATCCGAAGTTTGGGGGGTCAAAACGATCGGAGCACGAGCGGTCACCTCCGGCGAACCTGTAACCGCGACAAGCGCCGCGACGACGACACCCGCCCGAGCTAGCGTGCAATTGGCAAGCATGCGACTCATCTCCAATGTGGTGGCGGACATTATCCACAACCGACGGGTCGATCGCATCGCTTCGAGGGTTAATCCAAGCGACCAGTCAATCGCCGCATCAAAACCCGAACGCGATGGGCTTAACGAAGGCCTTCGATCTCTCTCTGGGGGACGCCGTCCGGTACCAGCGGTTGTCCGGTATGCCATCCCGGAGGCTAACCCGAGCCTCTACTTCACCATGTCGCTGGCGATCACGTTTCCGTTCAACATTTTGATCGGACTACCGCTGTATCTTTGGATTATCGAAAAACTTTGGTAGTAAGCCGGATATGATTGCAAGATCCGATCAGGAGAGATGCCATGTACCGACCGGTCCCAGGACTCCCCGGCCGCCGCTGGATCGAACGTCTACTCTCGAAACGAGCGCGACGCGCAGCCAGCCGAGACTTTCTCTTCGACACACTCCCCAAAGGCGGCACCGTCATTGAGGTCGGCGTTTTCGATGGCGACTTTTCGGAACGTATCCTCGCCATCAACGAACCGGCGGTACTACACTTGGTCGACCCGTGGTTCACGCGGGATGATGGCTCTCTTTACGACGGTCCTACCCAAGACCTGGGCTCAAAAGAGACGGCGACTGCAGCGCTCGAGGAACAGTACCAACAGGTAGCGAAACGCTTTGCCAAAGAGATTCAATCCGGGCGAGTGATCATGCATCGGATGTTGTCACACGATGCGGCAGCACTATTCCCCGACGAACACTTCGACTGGGCCTATATCGATGCCAGCCATTTCTATGACGACGTCAAGCGAGATCTAGAGGCGTTCTTTCCGAAGCTCCGCAAAGGCGGCTACTTTGCCGGTGACGACTATGATCGACGCGGCATCTGGGACCATGGCGTCACTCGCGCGGTAGACGAGTTTCGTCTCGATCCATCAATCGAGACCATTCGCCTCAAAAACCATCAGTTCCTCATTCGAAAACGCTAGCCAACCCCTTCATCTCGCTGTTTACCGAGCGAAGGCGCATCAATGACGATGGCTCGCACCCTCGGCGACTGCCGAGTCGATGTTGAACTGCACTGTCACGCGCACCGAGAGCCGCCGCCATCGCCCAAGTCTCCGGCTCCTTTTTTACCAACATCAAGCGTGAGCCAAAGCACTAGGTCATCTCAGTACAGGTAGCCATGACGAAAGATGATGATCTCATCGCGCTTAAGCGATCGCTTGAGAGCGTGCGTGTTGGCATCATTTCGAATAAAATCGAAATGTGAATATCAACACGGCTACCAGAGCACTTGCCGCCCTCGCACAGCCGAGACGTCTTCAGCTCTTTCGTCAGCTAGTGGCGGCGGGACCCACGGGAGCGACTCCGCAGGAACTACTCGGTGCAGCGAAAGTGGCGAACGCGACCCTCTCCTTCCATTTGAAGGAGCTCGTAGATGCCAAACTCATCACCCAAGAGCGGCTCGGTCGTCATCGGATTTATCGCGCATGCTTTGGCGAGATCAACGCGCTTTTGACTTATCTCGCTGAGGACTGTTGTCGAGGCCAGCCCTGCGAGATCAACATCAAGCCCAAGGCGAAAAAATGACCATACACATTCTGATTCTCTGCACGCACAACTCCGCACGGAGCGTTCTCGCCGAGGGAATGCTAAATCACTTGGCGGCGCGACTTGACCAAGACGTTCGCGCGCACAGTGCAGGTAGCGCACCGAGCGGGCGTATCAATCCGTACGCACTCGGCGCCCTACAAAGTGCCGGTATCGACACCACTGGTTTTCGCAGTAAGAGTTGGGATGAGTTTACTGGCGCGGAGGCACCGCCTCTGTCGATCGTGATCACCGTATGTTTCAGCGCTGCCACCGAGACATGCCCGATTTTCACCGAGCAAAGCGAGCATCCCCCGATCAAAATCCATTGGGGTTATCCCGACCCTTCCAAGGCAGAGGGCGGCGATGAAGGTAAGCGTCGGGCCTTCGAGCTGACACGCCAGGCGATCGGCTATCGCATGCTGCAGTTGTTGCAGCTACCACTGGAGTCGATGGAACGCGCAGCACTCGAGGCCGAACTCGCGCGCATCGGCTGGAGTTGAAACCATCATGAGCGATTCCGATAACAGGACTTCACCCCTCGGTATCTTCGAACGATGGCTGTCGCTGTGGGTCGCGCTCGCCATCGTAGGCGGCATCATTCTCGGCAACCTTGCTCCGGATGCGATCGCAAAAGTGGCCGCACTCGAGATCGCTTCGGTGAACCTCGTCGTCGCCGTGCTGATCTGGGCGATGATCTACCCGATGATGGTTGGCGTTGACTTTGCGAGTATCCGTGATGTCGGTCGCAAGCCCCGCGGGCTGATCATCACGCTCGTCATCAACTGGCTGATCAAGCCATTCACCATGGCCGCGATCGCACTGCTGTTTTTCGATGGGCTCTACGCGGATCTAATGCCGCGCGAGGATGCGCAGCAATACATTGCCGGCCTAATCCTTCTCGGCGCGGCACCATGCACCGCGATGGTTTTCGTCTGGTCGCAAATGACCAAGGGCGATCCTGCCTACACCCTAGTGCAGGTCTCGGTGAACGATCTGGTCATGATCGTCGCTTTTGCACCGATCGTCGCACTGTTACTGGGCGTCACGGATATCGTCGTTCCGTGGGAGACGCTGATTCTGTCGGTGGCGCTATACGTGGTGATCCCGCTGATCGCCGGCGCCGTTACTCGACGCCGTCTGATCGTTGGGCACGGTGCTGACGAACGCCCGATCGAGGCTTTCACGGCGCGCCTGAAACCTTGGTCGGTGATCGGCTTGCTGGCAACCGTCGTCCTGCTGTTCGCTTTTCAAGCTGCGACGATTCTCTCCAACCCTGCGCTGATTTTGCTGATCGCCATTCCGATCGTCATCCAGTCATATGGCATCTTTGCGATGGCCTACGCCTGGGCGTACGTATGGAGAGTGCCGCATAACGTCGCCGCGCCCTGCGCGATGATCGGTACCTCCAACTTTTTCGAACTGGCGGTCGCGGTGGCGATCGGCCTCTTCGGACTCTCGAGCGGTGCGGCCTTGGCGACCGTGGTCGGGGTGTTGGTCGAGGTGCCGGTGATGCTATCGCTCGTGGCGTTTGCCAATCGCACGCGCGGGCGATTCGCGAGTTAGGCCTGAATACCCAAACCGGAAGTCGGGAGGTCCAAAGCGGCAAGGATTGACCGATTGGAATGGACACCAAAAACAGCAACGGGATTCGAAAGAAATACGGTAAGTTATTGATTATTAATTATTTAAACTGCCTTCTCCGAAACCGATTTCGAGTGGCTTCCGACGCGAACTGTCGAGTCTCCGACTGGTACTGAATTTGCATGTCTTTGGTACCTGCTGGAGGCGTTATGACGGCACTGCGAATTTTCATCGGTTGGGATAGTCGGGAGGAGATTGCCTACGACGTCTGTCGCCAGTCCCTCGAGGCACACAGCTCTATCCAACTCGACATCATCCCGATCAAGCAGGACGAGCTTCGCAGACGCGGTCTGTACACCCGCCAGGTCGATGCACTGTCATCAACGGAGTTTAGCTTCACCCGCTTCCTGACCCCTCACCTGTCCAACTACCAAGGTTGGGCGGTCTTTGTAGATTGCGATTTCCTTTTCCGGCGAGACATCGCAGGACTACTCGACTATCGCGACCCGTCCAAGGCGATGTATTGCGTCAAACACGACTACCGCCCGAAAGAGTCCACGAAGATGGATGGACAGCCTCAAACGCAATACGCGCGCAAGAACTGGTCAAGCTTCATGCTCATCAACTGCGCCCATGAGCAGGTTAGGCAACTGACGCCATCGGTCGTCAACTCGCAGACCGGTCTCTTTCTGCACCGGTTCCAATGGCTGACGGATGACGTCATCGGGTCGCTGCCCGTCACTTGGAATTACCTCGAAGGTTGGCACACTCGTGAGGACTGCGAGGATCCAACCGCCGTGCATTACACACGCGGTGGCCCGTGGTTCGACCATTGGCAAGATGTTGAGTATGGTGCGGAGTGGTCAGCCGCGGCGGCGAGCTACCGTCAATCGGTGCAGCTCGCCAAGAACGCCCCGCTATTGTCAAACTCGACGAGTCGCTCATCCGCCCACTCGCCCCAACTTGCGGGTTGTCGTTAGGCTCGGCGTGCCCCTCTGGCATGCCCCTCTAGCTTTGGTTCAACGCGAGAGTTTGCTTGTGAGACGCGACGCGACAAGCGTCAGCACAAGCAAACCAATGAGCCCGATTGCCCAAATGATCCACGCAAGCGGAACAAGCCAATCCAATGACTGGCCGAGCGCAGGTAAAAGCGCAAGCAAAGACTCAAGTAGCGCAGTCGCCCACTGGATCCATTCACGCCAACCTAAAAGGTCAGCCCACGGTGCCAACCAATCGGGGATGGGCGGCTGAACAACGACGCCCGACGCGGCCGCTCCCTCGACGGGCCGGATAAAGTCCACAGCGGCACGAATGAGTGCAATAGCGAGAGCGACCCCGCCCGTCCAAATCGCGGAGAAAAATAGAAACGCACTCCAAATAATAGCCTTCATGATTTAGCGAACCTCACTAATTGGGCGTAGAACCACGCGTCTTCCACAACGACATGCAGCTGGAACTTTGCCGTCGAACAACAAGTCACTAGCAAAGATATTGCTCATATAGACAGTGAACGCGTCGGTAGTAATCGCAAAGGCGGCCGATTGCGTATCAACTTAAGCATCGGGTTGTCGGCGAGGTTGGGCTTCTCGTCCATCATCACTAGCATCTTGATCCCGGTATCGATCAGTACGACAACGATAAACACCAACCAGACCCAAGCTGGCAGACCGAGCCACATCGCGGTCAAGAGGTCCATGTCTGACACCTTAAAAGCCAGTAGAGAGGCAGAAGAGCGGCTACATTAACGACACTCTTATATTTCGGAATAGTCGTATTTTTCGTTTTTATAGTTCGAGTATTACGAAAACTAGTACCCACTGCAGACTCGCTTTCGAAACAATCGCGGCGAACGTCAGTGCGGCATCGGTCAACGCGTCGATGACTGGGCCTTGACGTCAAAAGTTTGTTGCACCTAGTATCTCAAAATGATTTCGTCGGTCCGAATTGCACTTCTAAATTCACGCAGTCTGCGGGACAGTGCGCGCGCGACCGTTTGTTTTTCGCCGGCCACAGATTCTCAAGCCCGGCACTCTTCCTCTCGCTTCATCTGAAGTAGTTGCTCGGTCGCCGGGCACTTCGCCCGCGCACTTGTCCACCTATTTTTCCGGAGTTCTCTCATGCACAACGTCCGCCGACGCGAACGGATTTTGACTGTCGTACCGAAGCGCCCGATGTGATCACCCGGTTGCGTTTCGGTGCTCTCGCCGCTCGGCTGTCATTGTCATGATCCTGTTTCAGCCCGAGGCGAGTGGCGATTACACCTCCTGACGGTCTAATCTCTTACTTGGCTCGCTTTTAACAGTTTCGGATACATCTAATGACCGATACCCATTGTGGTTTGCACCGCTTGATTCGCTCGCAGACCGGGACCGCGACGGCTTCGACGCTACTGCGCCTACTTGATGTAGATGCGCGCTTGGTTCAACCCCTGCGCGATGAGGTTTCACAAGCCGAGCTCGCCTTTGCTGTCTCGGTCATCCTCTACCATCAGCTTTGCCTGCGTGTGCCCGAAGCACGGCAGTACACTGAAGAAGCGCTTCAAGCCGGTACCCGCGTGGTCTTTGATCATGGCGCCCTGCGAACTGTTGCTTGGCCGAGCGGCGCGCTGCCTGCGGGCGAAGCTTCGATCACCCGTGTGTTGAGGCCTTTGGGTTATGTGCTCGCTGGCACTTATCCTTTGAGCCGCCTAAAGATGACTGGTCGCGCTTGGAAACACGCCGCCTTCCCCGAAACGATCGCCCAATTCTTCGTGAGCGAACTACACCCCGAGCAATTCAGCCCGGTTTTTCAAAGCACCGTCACTCGAGTTCTCGCAGAGAGCACCGACCCGCTCGGTCCGCACGATCTTTCACGTCTACAAAGGCTAGAGCGAGATGGCAACTTGCCGTGGCATGACGCACTGAGTTTGCTACCGAAAATCATTGCTTGCTTCGATCGACATCACGGACCGATTTGCTGGGGTGACTATCAAGCTTTGCGCACCGAAAGTGCGGAGATGGCGTGGATCTCGACTGAAGGCAACGTCTTCAATCACGCCACAGATCGGGTGCCCGATATCGATGCGACCAGTGCCGCGCAACGTGCCAAGGGCCGCTCCATCAAAGCGGAGATCGAAACGAGCGCAAGCGGGCGTGTGCGACAAACGGCATTTCAGGCAACGATGGTCGAGCGTCAATTTCTGCACGAAGGCGATTGGATCACGCAAAAAGTGCCGGGCTCTTTTTACGAATTCATCCAGCGCTCGACCCTGCCCTCCGGGGCATTAGACCTCGCGTTTGATAGCAGTAATGCGACAGCAATCTTCAAAATGACGGCTGGCGAATGACCCAGCGAGGGCCTAGCACGACGCTTCTGCGAGCGAGTAAAGAGGGCTAAGCAAATTTAAAGCGCAGTAAATGGCGGGCCATTAATTGCTGCAGCAATAACTGGCTGAGGTCCACGGAACCCCTGACTTTGGAGGGGTTTTAGGATTCGAATTACGAATCCTCCGGATCGGCTTGATTATCACCGACGACGACCTTGTTGGCTGTGGCGCGACGCGCCACACTGCGGCCGTGATCAAGTCGTTCAGACACAAGGGCGTCGAGCGCTTCTTCCGAACCGGCAGTAAAGCCGGCATTCAAGCGGCACGTGCCTCCCGGCTTGGGCCGCAACTCGCGTTTTTGAATTGCGCGAAAGCGCCTGCGGATATGAGCGTTCCCGGCTGGAATCTGCATCCCCTAAAAGGGAAACTCGAAAATCACTGGGGCGCCAGTGTCAGTGGCAATTGGCGGCTGACATTCATGTTTGAAAAAACGGCGACGCCGTACTGGTCGACTATCAGGACTACCACTGAGGTTTTTTATGAAAGAAATGCACAATCCCCCTCACCCAGGTCTCACGCTTCGGGATGACGTACTGCCCGCCCTTGGCTTGCAGGTCGGCGAAGCGGCCGCTCAACTTGGCGTCGACCGAACAACGCTATCGAAGGTTCTCAACGGTCGTGGCGCAATCAGTCCAGCAATGGCGCTACGCATCGAACGCTGGCTCGGGCGCGATCGCGGCGGTGCCGCCGAGGTGTGGCTTGCGCAACAGACTGCCTATGATCTTTGGCATGCCAGATTGGCGCTCAAAAAGTCCAAGACGTTGCAGGGCGTCAAATCCGCGGCAAAGCGCGCAGCGTGATGCATCCGCGGAGAGGGTGAGATTGACTCGGGCCATCCATGGCCCTCGCCCCTCGCTTGGCGCTCGGGGCGCGCTGCGCGCGTCCGATTCGGCTCTCCTGCCGAATCGCCGAACTCAGTGAGTTCGTCCACGAACCCTGCTCACACCAATGAAATAAAAAAGGGAGCACAAGGCCCCCTTTTTTATTTCATCTGGCGGAGAGGGTGAGATTCGAACTCACGGTCCCCGTGAAGGGACGCCAGTTTTCAAGACTGGAGCAATCAACCGCTCTGCCACCTCTCCGGATAGCGCGATCGCGTCGTCTGCATTATGCCTCAGAGCGTCCAACGTCGCAGCATTTATGTCCTTTTCGCTGTATAACAATGCTTTACTTGCACCAAACCGGTATCCAGAATCCACCCATGTCAAACACGCGAAAATATGGCGGCGTCATGGATGTGGTCTTACGCAAATACGGCAATAGCACCGTGGCTGTTCTGCCACCCGCCGT
>JACCEC010499763.1_pt1 | contig 44156 bp, 48 predicted proteins | sample 7450121 | NCBI WGS metagenome assembly JACCEC01 (sample SAMN15323455, study PRJNA562643) | freshwater metagenome | isolation source: river surface water | place: USA:Blue River Watershed | collected 2017-08-18 | reverse complement strand
GCGCGGTAACGTGCCGCTGGTACTGGATGAAGTTCAGGGCTATCAGTTCGAACTCGGCAAGGCCAAACTGTTGCGCGACGGAGCGGATGTGCTGATCATTGCCAGCGGCCTGATGACCATGCGCGCGCTGGAAGCTGCCAATGCGCTCGCTGCGGACAAGGTTGATGTCGCCGTGCTGCATTGCCCGACGATCAAACCGCTGGATGAACAAACCATCACCGACGCGGTGCGCAGCAAACCACGGCTGGTAGTGGTCGCGGAAAACCATTCGGTAATCGGCGGCCTTGGCGAGGCGGTGGCCAGCACCCTGCTGCGTCATCGCGTATCGCCGGCAGGGTTCGAGTTGGCCGGCCTGCCTGATGCTTTCCTCGATGCCGGCGCGCTGCCCACGCTGCATGACCGCTATGGCATCAGCCGCGATGCGCTTGCTGCACGTATCAAAGCATGGCTGAAATGATCGGGGCAGAAAAACGATGAACATCAATTTTATCGGCATCGGCGCGATCGGATTGCCGATGGCGCTGCAGATACAGCAAGCCGGACATCAGGTCACGGGCATCGACATCGCAGAGAACGTGGTCATCAACGCAAGAGCGCAGGGCCTGCCGGCCGTGACGGACTTGTCTGAGGCACCGCCAGCGGACATGGTGGTCGTGATGGTAGCGACGCCGGATCAGCTTGCCGGTCTGATCAACCGAATCACCTCACCTGTGCCCGGCCAGCCATGGATCATCATGTCCACCGTCGGGCCGCAGGCAGTGCGCGAACAGGGCGAACGGCTGCGGCAACTGGGTATGCACGTGGTGGATGCGCCGGTGACCGGCGGTGTCGCCCGCGCAAAGACCGGGTCACTCGTGATCTTTGCCGCTGGCGCGCCCGAAGACATAGCCGCTGTGAGACCGGTGCTTGAAACCATGGGCACGGTTCACGTCACCGGCCGGCAGCCGGGTGACGGCCAGAGCATCAAGGTGGTGAATCAGCATTTGTGCTCGGTGCATCTGGTGGCCGCCGCTGAGGCGCTCAGTCTGGCGCGTTCGCTCGGTCTTGATCCCGCGGCCGTGCTGTCACTGATCGAAAAAGGCGCGGCAGGTTCGTGGATGTTGTCGGATCGCGGTCCGCGCATGCTGGAAGGCACCGATGTGCAGGTGACCAGCACCGTCAATATTTTTGTGAAGGACAGCGGACTGGTGGCAGAAGCGGGTAAGTCCTGCGCGGCACAGCTGCCTTTGCTGACGATTGCCCATCAACGTTTCTGTCAGGCGGCCGACAGGGGCCTGGGCTTGCGCGATGACAGTCGGGTGATTGAAACTTGGGGTGATTGAGACCTGGACTGAGTAGGCGCTGGCGCCGTCAGGCCGGTGGCCCGCGTTTTATCGCTGTTTTCAGATAAGCAGAATAAAAATTCGGCTTTATACATCCCATTTTGACCTCCATCAAATTCAACAGCCGGCATGACGACGTATGGTTCGTTCATCCGTGCAGCAGCACGTCCGCTTGATGTGCTCGTAGTTACCCTGCCTGAGCCTGCGGGCAGGCAAGACGTTCGTTGGAGAAACGTCGCGGACCGTCATGAACCCTGTTGCCTCTGCTTTGTCTGTTCAGGAGGGTCTCTTTTTGCATCGGGCTAACAAGACAGGCGCTTGGTCTGCGTCGCCTCAAATGGCACACCGCAGGTAGCAGCTTATATTTATTGCGAAGAGCGGCTGAAACTTATTTATGACAATCAATTGACCATAGCTACCACCATGATCGAACCCGCCATCCGAACCGCAGACAATGCGCTCTTTACCCTGAATATCGATGACACGATAATTCGCTGCCGGGTATCAGAAGCCGCCCTCTACATGCTGTGCCGGGATCAGGATAATTCCATGCATCAGCTGGATGCCTACCTCCGCCTGAAGAGCAAGGTACAAGCCCGGGTTGAGCAGCTGCTCGCATGCGGCAGCGAGGCTCTGCCCGACGTGCTGGAGCCATCTCACTTCACCAGCTGAAGCTTCAGGCAGGCTGGCAGCGCTGTCCGGACCAGCAACAAAAAATTGATACAGTAAGGTTCCCCGGCATACAAGAAAGGCAAGTGGGTGAACCGACGATTGTTCATGGCGCGCACCGGCGCAGCGATGGTATCCGGCCTAGCCTCCGGTCTGCTCGCCGGCCTGACTTTCAGGCCCGCGATCGCCGGCGAGACCCGGCACACCGGTCTGGTATTCGACGAGATTTTTCTCACACCGTTTTTCCCGCCAGACCACCCGGAGCAGCCAGCGCGTGTCGCCGTCGCCTGGAACGCGATCAGATCATCGGGGCTGGGTAGGCTGCTGCAGCGCATACCGCTCAGGCCCATCAGCAACAAGGAACTGCGGCTTGTGCATACACCCGGGCATATCAACGGCATTCGCGACAAATACGGGCCGGTGATAGATCGTTATGCGAGAGCAGGCGTGGGGGGTACGCTGGCCGCATGTGATGCAGTCCACAAAGGCAAGGTGCGAAACAGTTTCGTGCTGGTGCGCCCGCCCGGTCATCATGCACATAATGCCGGCGAAGTCGTGGGCTTCTGCCTGTTCAACAATGTCGCGATCGCGGCGCGCTACCTGCAGCGGCGGCTTGGCTATCAAAAGATCCTGATCGTTGACTGGGATTTCCACCACGGCGACGGCACTGAAGCCTTCTTTTATGAGGATCCCAGCGTCCTGTATTTTTCCACGCACCGTCTGGAATCTTATCCGCGCACCGGCGATCCGGAACGACGCGGCGAAGGCGCAGGACTCGGCTACAACATCAATGTCGCGCTGGATTGCGGTGCGGGCGACCGCGAGATCATCGACGCCTTCGAGACGCAGCTGATGCCTGCCGCGCTGCGCTTCCAACCGGATTTCATCCTGATCTCTGCCGGCTTCGATAGCCGAATCGATGACACGCTGGGCTGTTTCAATATCACCGATCAGGGCTATGCCGAAATGACCGAGCTGGTGAAAACGATTGCCCGCAAGAGCGGACACGAGCGCATCGTCTCGGTGCTGGAGGGTGGCTATAACCTGCCCGGGCTGGCCCGCGGCATACCGGCGCACATCAGGGCGCTGATGCAATAAACCCTCTGTCACATAAGCCCTCTGTCACCGGATCCTGCTTCAACCCGGCCGCGAACCGCAGCATCAGCGCTCGCGCAACCGCCGGCTCTTTCGTGCCGGCTCGGAAAAGTCTGCCGGTTTGCGCCTGACCCAATCGACGAAGCTAGCGATACCGGGATGCGCGAGCAAGGCCTCGACGGTGTTGTACTGTCTGGCGAGTTCGGTTTCTGTCAGCAGTGCGTGTATCTGGCGGTGACAGATGCGGTGCAGGAATTCCGTTTGTGTACCGCCCCGGGATTTTGGCACCAGATGATGCGCATCTTTCAGCGCCTCCGGTATCGGCCGCTCGCACAATGGACAGATCAGTGCCTCCGGCTGCCGCGCATGGAGCGCTGACAAATGTTCGTCCAGCAGCTTGCGTCGGATGCGTCCGCCCATCGGTATCAGTCGGTGTCGGCAACGTTCACCAGGGAATCGACTGACCCGTGTGATCGACGAACTGCGCGCGCCCGGTGGGCTGCAGCTCATCGAGCACGCGCAACAGTTTTTGTGCGGCGATCTCCGCAGACATGCCTTCGTCGCCAACAAAGGGCCGACTCAGGCGGGAGCGCACGGTGCCCGGCTGCAATGCGGCGATCACCGCTTGCGGACGACGGCGCACGATCTCTATGGCGGCGGTTTGCAGAAACATGTTCAGCGCAGCCTTCGAGGCGCGGTAGCCATACCAGCCGCCCTTGCGATTGTCCTCAATGCTGCCAACCCGCGCCGACAGCTTGGCCCAGATCACCCGCTCGCTGGTTGCCAGCACAGGAGAAAAATATTTCAGAAGCATTGCCGGGCCGATGGCGTTCACCTGCATTGCACGCTGCAGGTGATGTGCATCAAGATCATCCAGCCGTTTTTCCGGGCCAGTATCATCGATGATCAGTGCGCCAGTCGCATCGATGACGAGATGGAAAGGATCCTCATTCGCCACGCTGTGCGCACAGGCCTGCAAACTCTGCGGGTCTTCGAGAAGCAGCGAAGGCATGCTGCTTCTGGAAAAACCGGTCACCATTGCACAGTACGGATCAGACTTCAGTGCGCTGACAAAGGCTTGCCCGAGCGCGCCGGTGTCACCCAACACCAGTGCACGATATCCGGAAACCAGACTATTCATCACACCTCGCAAGTCTGGTCAGCGCGACGCTGTATTCCGGCGCAGGAAGTACACCGCGAGATCATCCTCGGTAAACCAGTATTCGATCATGCGCGCGGATTTTTTATCGTCGCTGAGGTGGGCAGTCACCCCCTTGCTCCAGACGAACGTCGGGCCGCGGCTGGCGTCGGCGGCACGCTTTTCATCTGGCTTGCCATAGCGGGAGGTCAGTTCGCTCAACGCGACGGCCTGCTCCGGTATCCAGCGGATCAGCACCAGCGCCAGCCGCTCGTCCAGCGATTTGCCCAGATGTTCTTTGTGCTGACGTATCAAGAGCCGCGTGGAGCGCGAATGCGCGTTCGGCGGCAGGTTGGCGACGGTCTTTTCCAGTTCGGCGAGCTTTTTTTTGCGCGCATCGTCATCCTGCTCGAACAAGAGCAGCAGCGTGCCGCTGACCTCCTCCGTCGCCAGTCGTGCGAAGTACTGGTTAGGTCTGAGCCAGTCAGCGGGCTCCGCGCTCAGACGGGCAGCCGTGTAGCGCTGCTTGATACTGCTGAGCGGTTCCAGCGGCTCCATGCCAAGAAACGTCTCGGCCTGCGCGATGGCGCCGGTACATAGCAGCAGCAGGCTGAACAGTCGGTTGAACATCGGATCGGCAAGTCATGTTGTTTTGCCTGATTTTAATGGAGCATGCGAAATGCTTCAGGCTGCCTGCCAATAGGCCCAAGCCACCTGACTGATCTTGTCTTTCGAGGTCTCGGCCATCGCCAGCACCTTGTCTCTCAGTGCATTGGCCGCCGGCTCACCCTGCAGCAACCGGACTGACTTGATCATGCGCGTGATCCGAAGATGGTTGTGGTCATGCGCGACCCGCCAATGCTTGTTTCTCTTCAGGTAATCGCAAAACCACTGCGCAGATGCATTCAGGTTGTGCGCCGCCAGCGACGATTTCCTGATCAGCGCAATCTCCCCCGGTTCCAGCACGGGCGCATCGGGCGATGCGCTGCTCGGCTCGTCCAGCGGGAACAGCCACTGGATGAAATCATGGGTCGCTTCAATCTCCGGGTCGCTGAACTTCAAGACGTCAGACAGAAAACGCCCCCGGTGATCCGGGCCGGTATCTTGCAGAAAAGAGAGCACTTTCATAGGGTGGCCTCCGATTGCAAATGTGGAATGCACCAGTCGGGCTGGGCTGCTTGCACTATGCCAAACTTTCTGTCGGCCGGGAACGCCCCGACCGGTAGAATCTCGTCTGCCCGGTGGGCTACGGATGCCCAAGTCCGAAGCGGCTGCGATGTGCGGCACAGGCGGGGCGAATCTTATTACCGGGCCGATAACAATGAATAAAAACCTCTGGCTGCTCGCCATTGCCCAAGGGCTGTTCCTGGCGAATAACGTCACCTTCATCGCGATCAACGGACTGGTCGGACTGAGTCTGGCACCCTACCCATGGATGGCTACTCTGCCCGTGATGGGCTATGTGGTTGGCGGCGCGCTCAGCACCGGACTGGTCGCGCGATCGCAACGACGCTGGGGACGCAAGGTGTCGTTTCAGCTGGGTCTGCTGGTCGCGCTCTTGTCTGCCGGGCTGGGCATACTGGCGGTGCAGCAGCATGGGTTCTGGCTACTGGTAACGACGACCGTGGTGGCAGGTTATTACAGCGCGAACGGACATCTGTACCGCTTCGCTGCCGCAGAACTGACTGACAGCGCTTATCGTGAAAAGGCCGTATCGCTGGTCATGGCCGGCGGATTGATCGGAGCAGTCATCGGGCCGAATCTCGCCAGCCACAGCAAGGCCCTGCTGCCGGTGCCCTTTGCAGGTGCTTATCTGGCGCTGGGTGCGCTGGCGATCATCGCGCTGATGCTGATCTCTCGCATCGATTTCCCGCCTGTACCGGAAAAAGCGGCACATGCCGCTGAAGGCCGGCCGCTGGCCGAGATCATGACGCAGCCGGTTTTCTTGGTGTCGGCCGGGGCCGCTGCGATCAGCTATGGCGTGATGAACCTGCTGATGGCCGCGACACCGCTGGCGATGCAGGTCTGCGGCATGCCGTTCAGCGACACCGCGTTTGTCCTCGAGTGGCATGTGATCGGCATGTTCGCGCCCGGCTTTTTTACCGGCTCGCTGATCCGGCGCTTCGGTGTGCTCAACATCATGGGGGTCGGCGTGCTGCTGAACCTCGGATGCAAACTCATCGCGATGAATGGCACCGATCTGAATCACTTTGTATCGGCCTTGTTCCTGCTCGGCGTCGGCTGGAATTTCCTGTTCACTGGCAGCACCACCTTGTCACTGGATGCCTATCGGCCGGAAGAAAAAGACCGCGCGCAGGCCGCGATCAATTTCTGCGTGTTTGCTGTCATGTCGCTCAGTTCTTTCGCCTCAGGCGCGCTGCTGACCACGCAGGGCTGGCATTGGCTGAACATGGGCTCGGTCGCGCCGGTGCTGCTCACCGGTCTGGCGCTGATCTGGCTCGCGCGCAGACAGGCAGCGCCGGGAGCTTCTGCCTGATCGGCGCTGGCTTGTGTTCACTGGCTACAATGTGCGCATGCCTGCTTTCCCTCCTCAGGTAATCCATGCGTTGCTGGCGGCGGCTTTGTTCGGTGCCAGCACGCCGCTGGCCAAGCTGCTGGTCGGCGCTGTGCCGCCCCTGCTGCTGGGCGGATTGCTTTATCTGGGCAGCGGGCTCGGGCTGGGCATCGCAAGGCTGGTTCGCGACAAGGGATGGTCGGCCTCGGGGCTGAATCCCGGGGAGTGGCGCTGGCTGCTGTCAGCGATCGTGTTTGGCGGCATGCTGGGGCCCGTGCTCCTGATGATCGGGCTGCAGACGACCTCGGCGTCTGCGGCATCGCTGCTGCTCAATCTGGAGGCGGTGCTGACGGCAGTGCTTGCGTGGGTCGTCTTCCATGAGCATACGCATCGCCGGGTGGTAGTCGGCATGCTGGTGATCGTCGCCGGTGGCGTGCTGCTGTCGATGCCGGAAAGTTCTGCGGTCGATCAGCAATGGCTGGGGCCGCTGGCGATTGCCGCCGCCTGCCTGTGCTGGGCGATCGACAACAACCTCACGCGCAAGGTGTCCAGCTCGGATGCGATGTTCATCGCCTCGGTCAAAGGATTGGTCGCGGGGTCGGTGAACTGTGCGCTGGCCGCTGCGCTGGGCATGCACTGGCCTGCGACACTCACGCTGCTCGCCACCATGGGAGTCGGCCTGCTGGGCTATGGCGCCAGTCTGGTGCTGTTCGTGCTCGCGCTGCGCGGGCTGGGCACGGCACGCACCGGTGCGTATTTTTCTACCGCGCCTTTCATCGGAGCGGCGCTGGCGCTGCTGATGGGCGAATCAGCGAGCGCGCATTTCTGGTGGGCCGGTGCGCTGATGGCCTTCGGCGTCTGGCTGCACCTGACTGAGACGCATGAGCATGAACACACGCACGAGCCGATCGAGCATCAGCATACTCATACGCATGACGAACATCATCAGCATGCCCATGAGTTCGATTGGGATGGCAGCGAACCGCATACGCACCCGCACCGGCACGAACCAATCACGCACAAGCATCCGCATTACCCGGACATTCATCACCGGCACTCGCACTGAAACTCCGTATCCATGGTGTCGCCGCAAAGGCTCAGTTCAGATGTTCCCCCAGAAAATCCATCAGCACCCGGACACGGTGCGGCACTTGCCGGTTGCTGGGCAACATCGCATAAATGCCCAGCTCGGGTGATGTGAAATCCTCCAGCAGCGTGACCACCTTGCCGGACATGATCGCGTCCTCGGCGATGAAGGCTGGCTGCAGCGCAATGCCCAGCCCCTGCACTGCGGCCTCGGTCAATGCCTCGCCATTGTTCGCATGCAGCCGCGCACGGATAGGAAAGTTCATGGGCATGCCGGCCACCTCGAACGTCCAGGCCTGCTGCGCACCGACCATGTTGTAGCTCAGACATTCATGATGCGCCAGCTCCGACGGATGGCGCGGCGTGCCATGCTCGGCCAGATATCCGGGTGATGCAATCACATGCATCTGTATCGTGCCCAGCCGGCGCGCGACTTCATTCGCGCCCAGTTTGCCGGTAATGCGCACCGACAGATCGATGCCTTCTTCGATCAGGTTCACGCGGCGATCGCTGTAGTCCATGTCCAGCCGCACCTCAGGATAGCGGCGCGCGAAATCCAGCAGCAGCGGCGCGACACGCTTTAACCCGAAGGACAGCGGCAGACTGACACGTATCGTGCCGCGCGGCGTCTGCCGCTCCTCGGCGACACCGGTTTCGGCGGCCTCGACCAGGTTCAGAATCACCCGGCACTTTTCCAGATAGGCGGCTCCGGCGGAGGTCAGCGTCAGCCGGCGGGTGCTGCGCACCATCAGCTTCACCCCCAGATGCTCTTCCAGCGCCGCGATCTGGCGCGTGACGACCGAGCGCGCGACGCCCAGCTGGTGCGCGACCGCCGAAAAACTGCCGAGCTCGGCCACCCGGACAAACACATGCATCGCCTGCAGTCGGTCCATTGTTGCTGATTCCGGAATAAAGATTTGCCTATTGTCTACTATTTCGAGGCTACTGATGCGTCTACATTACGGCCATCGACTCCTGCTGATGAGGATGATGGCAATGGAAACCCAACTACCTACTCTGTTCGTGCCGCATGGCGCACCCACCTTTGCGCTGCGTCCGGGCGCGGCCGGCGCGGCATTGTCTGACATCGCTGGCAATCTGCCGCGCCCGCGCGCGATCGTGATCGTCAGTCCGCACTGGGAGACCGAGACACCGACGGTCGGCCATGCAGAAAAACTGGGGACGATCCATGATTTTTACGGCTTCCCGCCCGAGCTGTACCAGCTGAACTACCCGGCCACCGGCTGCCCGGAAGGCGCGCGCGAAGTCGCCGCTGCCATTGCCGCCGCCGGCCTGCCGGTGCGCGAAGTCGCATCCGAAGGTCTGGATCACGGCGCCTGGGTGCCGCTGCGGCTGATGTACCCGGATGCCGATGTGCCGGTGATACCGCTGTCGCTGCAAAGCCAGGCGGGCGCCGGGTATGCGTACCGTCTGGGCGAAGCGCTCGCGCCGCTGGTCGACAAGGGCTTTCTGGTGATTGGTTCGGGCAATATCACGCACAATCTGCGCGATTACATGATCGCGCGGCAGAACGGCGGTCAGACGCCGGGCTATGTGCGCGATTTTCCGGAGTGGATGCATGCGCAACTGCAGTCGAACGATACCGACGCGCTGCTGCACTACCGCGAACAGGCGCCGGGCGCGGTGCAGGCGCATCCGAGCGATGAACATCTGCTGCCGCTGTATGTGGCGCTCGGCGCCGCAGGCAAGAACGCCGCGGTGCACCGCTTCCATGCGGGCATCAGCGACTATGTGCTGGCGATGGATGCGTACACCTTCACGCCCGTTCACTGAATCACTGAACCACTGACCCGCCGAGGAAACAATGGACACTTCACTGCACTACACGCGCACCGCCAAATCGCTGCACTGGCTGATGGCGCTGATGATCTTCGGTCTGCTCGGGCTGGGCTTTTACATGAGCGATCTGCCGTTGTCACCGCAGAAGCTCAAGCTGTATTCGTGGCACAAGTGGGCGGGCGTGACGGTATTCCTGCTCGCGCTCGCGCGGCTGGCATGGCGCGCAACCCACCAGCCGCCGGCGATGCCCTGGCAGATGTCAAAGCTGCAGCAGGCAGCCGCTCATGTCGGTCATGTGGCGCTGTATCTGCTGATGCTGGCGATACCGCTGTCCGGATGGCTGATGAGTTCGGCCAAGGGTTTTCAGACGGTCTGGTTCGGCGTGCTGCCTATCCCAGACCTGCTTGCCAAAGACAAGGAACTGGGCGACATGCTGCTCGAGCTTCATCAGGGCCTGAACCTGCTGCTGATCGCGCTGCTGATCGTGCATGTCGCCGCAGCGCTCAAGCATCATTTTTTTGACAAGGACGATGTACTGACGCGCATGCTGCCGGAGCGACGCAGCCATGCAGCCGATGCCTCGTCGGTGGAGTAATCAACATGAAAAACTTATCAGGAACAATGCTCATGCTGAGCAGCCTCGCAATGTCGGCATCAGTGCAGGCGGTGGAATACAGCGACGTACAGGCCAAGCAAAGCCAGATCGCGTTCCGGTATCAGCAGATGGGTGTGGCGATGGATGGCAAGTTCAGACAGTTCAGCAGTCAGCTGTCGTTCGACCCTGCCCAGCCAGCGAAAGCGAAAGCCAGTTTCGATGTTGCACTGGCCAGCATCGATACCGGTTCGTCCGAGGCCGATGCCGAAGTGGCCGGCAAGCCCTGGTTCAACACCAAGGCTTTCCCCAGCGCGCAGTTCGTATCGACAAGCGTCAAAGCGCTTGGCGGCAACCGTTACGAGGTGGCCGGCAAGCTCACTATCAAGGGACACGCACAGGATGTGGTGGTCCCGGCCACCTTCAGCGCGCAAGGCAAAACCGGCGTGTTTGAAGGCGGATTCACCCTGCGCCGCGGTGATTTCAGCATCGGCGAGGGAGCGTGGTCGAAGTTCGACATCGTTGCCAACGACGTCAATGTGAAATTCCGCATCACCGCAACAGGCAAGTAAGCATCACCTTTGAGTCTTTCAAATCTTTTGCATCTTTTATACCTCACTACACCAACAGGAGAACCCCGCATGAAAACCATCAAGCACCTGTCGCTCGCACTCGCTCTGGCCGCTGCCGCTTCGTCGTCGTTCGCAGCTCCCGAGACCTATGGCATCGACAACAACCATACCTTCCCCAGCTTCTCGTACAGCCACCTCGGCTACTCGATCCAGATGTCGCGCTTTAACAAGACGACCGGCAAGGTCGTGTTCGACAAAGCGGCCAAGACCGGTGAAGTCGATATCACCATTGACACCACCTCGGTCGATACCGGCTCCAGCCTGTTCAATGAGCACATTCAGGCGGAAGACTTCCTGAACACGGCCAAATTCCCGACCGCCAGCTTCAAGTCGACCAAGGTCACGTTCAATGGTGACAAGCCGGCCAAGATTGAAGGCAATCTGACACTGAAAGGCATCACCAAGCCGGTGACCCTGACCGTGACCGGTTTTCAGGCAATGCCCCACCCTATGGCCAAAAAAGATGCGATCGGCGCGAATGCGCACACCACCGTCAAGCGCACTGACTTCAACATGGGCAAATATGCGCCGAACGTCAGCGACGAAGTCCGCATTGATATCGCCATTGAAGCGATCAAGCAGTAAGCTTTTCCGGCATGCCGATCAGGTGGTCGGCAGCACCTGAAACGCTACAATGCCCGGCAGCGCAAGTTGCCGGGCTTTTTTTCGCCAGAATTCAGATCACTGCACACGAATCTCATGGATAACACAGCAGCCACCAATACGCTCAAGCAGATCCCCGCGGGTGTCTGGGCGCTGGGCATGGTCAGTCTGCTGATGGATATTTCATCGGAAATGATTCACAGCCTGCTGCCCTTGTTTATGGTCGGCACGCTGGGCGCCAGTGCGCTGACGGTCGGACTGATCGAAGGCATCGCCGAATCTACTGCGCTGATCGTCAAAATTTTTTCCGGTGCGCTGAGCGACTATCTGGGTAAACGCAAAGGCCTCGCGGTGATCGGTTATGCGATGGGCGCCCTGTCCAAGCCCTTGTTTGCCATCGCGTCCAGCAGCGGCCTCGTGCTCGGCGCGCGTTTCATCGACCGCATCGGCAAGGGCGTGCGCGGCGCACCGCGCGATGCGCTGATCGCTGATATCGCGCCGCCCGCGATCCGGGGTGCAGCCTTCGGACTGCGGCAGTCGCTCGATACGGTTGGCGCATTTCTCGGCCCGCTGATCGCGGTCGGCCTGATGCTGCTCTGGCACGATGATTTCCGCGCCGTGTTCTGGGTGGCGGCCATTCCCGGCTTGCTGGCCGTACTCGTCCTGGTACTGGGGGTGCGCGAACCGGAGCGGCCACCGCAAGAAGCGCGCACCAATCCGATCAGCCGCCGCAATCTGGCACTGCTGGGCTCTGCTTACTGGTGGGTTGTGGCGCTGGGCGCGGCCTTCACGCTGGCGCGGTTTTCCGAGGCCTTTCTGGTGCTGCGCGCCGAGCAGACCGGCATAGCGATCGCGCTGGTGCCGCTGGTGATGGTCGCGATGAACCTTGTGTATGCCAGCGCCGCCTATCCGTTTGGCGCATTGTCCGACCGCGTCAGCCACCGCAAGATGCTGGCCGCCGGTTTACTGGTGCTGATCGCCGCCGATCTGTTACTGGCGCTGGCGACGCACTGGATCGGAATGATCGCCGGCGTTGCGCTGTGGGGCGTGCACATGGGGATGACGCAGGGACTGCTGGCCACCATGGTCGCCGATACCGCGCCGGCCGAATTGCGCGGCACGGCCTTCGGCATGTTCAATCTGATCAGCGGTATCGCGATGTTGTTGGCCAGCGTGTTCGCCGGTCTGCTGTGGGACAGTCTGGGCGCGTCGTTCACCTTCTATGCAGGCGCCGGATTCTGCGTGCTGACGCTGCTGCTGCTTGCCCATCATCCGGACCAGCAGGCGCCTCGCTGACCGCTCATCCCTTCCCCGGCACCTGCTCAAGGGCCGCGGCCTCATCATCCGGCAATCTGCGCGCAGCCATCTGAACTGCAGAGATCAGCCGGTCGGCGTAGGCATCGGGCTTTGCTGCATCGATCACGCCGGCGCGCAACAGCTTGCCTTTCACCCTCTCGTTGGCTTCGCACAGAACGACCGTCACGCCGCGCTTGCGCAGCTTGGCCGTCACTTCTTCAAGCATCTGTATGCCGGTGATGTCCATGAACGGCACGCGTCGCAGCCGCAGCACCAGCGCCCTCGGCCGGGTATGGGTCTCGACCAGCGCGCGCTCGAAATTCTCCACCGCACCGAAAAACATCGGCCCGGCGATCTCGTACACCATCAGTCCGCGCGGCAGACGGGTGATGCCGTGCCGGGACAGTTCAGTCGTGAGCTCCGTCTCGTCAACCGGCTGCGTCTCCACCGTGTCGGACATCCGGCGCAGAAAATGCAGTATCGCCAGTATCACGCCGACATTCACCGCAACGACCAGATCGGCAAACACGGTCAGAACGAAGGTAATCAGCAGTATCAGCCGGTCTGCCAGAGGCGCGGACTTCAGCAGATGAACGAAATGCTTCACCTCGCTCATGTTCCAGGCGACAACGAACAGTATCGCGGCAAGCACTGCCAGCGGAATGCCCGATGCCAGTGGCGCGAGAAACAGCAGCACCGCGATTAGCGTGGCTGCATGAGTGATACCGGCGAGCGGGCTGGTGGCGCCGTTGCGGATGTTAGTCGCCGTGCGGGCGATCGCACCGGTGGCCGCAAAACCGCCGAACAGCGGCGCGATGACATTGGCAATACCCTGCCCGATCAGCTCCTGATTCGAATCATGCCGGGTGCCGGCCATGCCATCGGCGACTACTGCAGAGAGCAATGCCTCGATCGCGCCCAGCATCGCGATCGTGAACGCCGGGCCGATCAGCGTGAGCATCTGCGCCAGCGACATCGCCGGCAGCGCGAATTCCGGCAGGCCGGTCGGTATGCCGCCGAAGGCCGAGCCTATGGTCGCGATACCGGGCAACTGCCACAGTGCCTGCAGCAGGGTGACCACCAGCATCGCGGTCAGCGGTCCCGGTACACGCGCCAGCGGCCGGATGCGTGGCGAGTACAGCACCAGCGCCAGTCCGAGCAATGACAGCCCCAGCGTGGGCCAGTGCGCCTGCGGGAAGGACAGCAGCAAGTGCCAGAGCTTCTCGTGAAAATGCTCGCCGGCCGGCTTGGGCAGTCCGAAAAATTCGCTCCACTGTCCGACAAAAATGATCACGCCGATACCGGCGGTGAAACCGACGACCACTGGCGCGGGGATGAACTTGATCACGCCGCCCATGCGTGCAACGCCCATCAGCACCAGCATCACGCCGGCCATCAGCGTGGCGACTTGCAGCCCGGTGATGCCGTATTTGGCGGTGATGCCGGCGAGGATGGCAATGAAAGCGCCGGTGGGCCCGGCGATCTGCACGCGGCTGCCGCCAAAGACAGAGATCAGCACGCCGCCAATGATTGCGGTGTAAATGCCCTGCTCGGGGCGCGCACCGGAAGCGATGGCAAAGGCCATTGCCAGCGGCAGCGCGACCACGCCGACAATCAGTCCGGCGACGATATTCGGCAACCAGTGGGCGCGACCCAAGAGGCCGGCACGGCGGGCTTCCAGCAGGGCGATCATGCGCAGTTTCCGGGAGTGATCATGACAGCGATCCGGTCGATCTTATCGGATCACCGGGGCGCTGCAACGCTGCAGATCATGCGCTCTGCACATCAGGATCAGTTCGGGGGAAGATACATCTTGTTTTTTTCCAGCTTGTACGTCCACGGCAGGCCGGCATTCTTCCAGCCGTTCACGACGCGCTGTCCGGCCTGCGCTCCTTCGGTAGCGACATCGCCTTCAAAACCATCGATCACCGAGTAGACCTTGCGGTAGCCCAGCTCGGTCAGCAGGTTGACCGCTCGCGCGCTGCGGTCGCCGGAACGACAGATCAGGATGACGGTATCTTGCTTGCCGAGTCCCTGTGCGGCCAGACGCCGCGCAAGCTCGGGTTCGAAGTCGGGATTGAGGTCGGTACGAAAGCGTGCATTCTTTTCATCCCAGGGCGTGCCCGGCGGATGATCGACGAAAGGGATATGCGCATCGGCGACCGAGGGCATGCCGAGGTAGATCAATTCACCGCGCGTGCGGATATCGACCAGCAGCGCATGGCTGCCCGATTGCTGCTTGAGTGCATGCGCTTCGCGCGCATCCAGATACAAGCCGGCTTTGGTCTGCTTCGAGGCCGGCACGCGAGCCGCATCGACAGCCTGTGCGCCGGCCGCTGCCAGCGACAGAGCGATCACGCATGCGCGAGTCAAACTGTGAAAAGAGGCCATGATTCCCATCCGGACGTCAGTCGCGAGGATCAGTACGACATCTGTGATGATCTTAGCATGAGGACATGACCACGCACGGTCAGCCGATCTGGCTGCTGACCCAGCGCTGTATGTCGGCCGCCGACATCGCGCCACTGGTGCGCGCGATCTCCTGTCCCTGCCGAAACAGCGCCATCGTCGGTATGCTGCGTATCCGGTAGCGCACGCTGGTCTGCGGCGCGGCCTCGGTATCGAGCTTTGCGAATCGCACACCGGGCATCTGCGCTGCCGCGGCTTCGAATTGCGGTGCCATCATCCGGCACGGACCGCACCACTCGGCCCAGAAATCGACCAGCACCGGCAAATCGGTGCCTTCGGTGAAGCGCTGAAAATTATCGTCATTCAGCGCGACCGGATGCGTATCCATCAGTGCCGCGCCGCATTTGCCGCAGACCGGCTGATCCTGCAACCGTTCATCAGGGACGCGATTTTTCGCGCTGCAGTAGGGACAGACGAGTTGCATGAATTTCTCCGGAAGGACTGCCTGACTGCAAGCTGGGGATGGGCGGGCTTTTTTCAAGAGCCTGCAAGAAGCCGACAGCCGGGCCGGTGTCAGCTCCGCATGCCGCAGACCAGTCGCATCAGCGCCTGATTTTGCGTGCCTTCGATCACGGGCCGCCAGCTGTCTTCGGGGTCGACGCTGCTGCTTACCCGGTTGCCCTTCAACATATTCTCGCTGTAGAACTCGCCGGCCAGATTGCGGAATTTCTCGGTCGTGCAATCGTATTCCTTGTGCGAGCGGTTGGAGAGCACACCATTGAGCGGGAAACCATAGTTCAGCATTTCCCATACCGTCACATGGGTGCCAGTGACGATCACGGTTTTTTCATCGTAGTAGAACTCGGCCTTGCCATTGTCGCCATAGAGCTTCCATTCGGCCTGCGCTGCACCTGCGGCCAGCAGGACCAGCAGGCCAGTGATCGTATGCAGTTTCATCCGGCATCCTTTTCTTCAGCGCCGCGAGCAGAGCGCAGCAAGGTCTTGTACAGATACACCGTGGCCAGCAGAATCGCGAATGCATAAGATGCCGCAGTCAGAGCGAACCCGGACAGTCCCAGCAAGGGCCCCAGCAAATGACGAAACACCATGAACAGCAACAGCGCCAGGCTGAAATAAATAATTTTTTCCCGGCGAGTGGTCATACAGGCTCCTCGTTGAAACGCTGTACTACAGAGAGTTGACAAAGGCGATCAGATCTTCTCTCTCTGCCTTGCCGAAGCCCGCAAAGATATCGCGCGAGGCTTTCGCTTCGCCGCCATGCCAGAGTATCGCTTCCAGCACATTGCGCGCGCGACCATCGTGCAGCAGGTTCATGCTGCCATTCACTTGCTGCGACACACCGATACCCCACAGCGGCGCGGTGCGCCAGTCGCGCGGCCCCGCCTTGAAATCCGGACGGCCATCGGCCAGTCCCGGCCCCATGTCATGCAACAGCAAATCGGTATAGGGACGGAAGCTGCGATTGGCAATCGCGGGCAGCAAAGGATAATTACCGGTCTTCAGTTCTGGCACATGGCATTGCGCGCAGCGCGCTTTCTCGAACAGCTTTGCGCCACGCTGAACGTTCTCAGCATCCTGATCGCGCGGCGCGGGCGCATCCAGTGCGACCGACCAGAAATTCAGCTCATCCCACGCATAGTCGAGCAGCTCGGGGCGATTCCCCGGTGGCACGGCGCGGCAATCAGTCTGTACTGGCGGGCAATTCTCTTCGATGTACAGCGATGAAGTGACGCCCATATCACCGTGAAAGGCCGCAACGATCTGCTGCCTGATGCTGGGCTGATTAGCCTTCCAGCCGAAGCGGCCCAGCGCCATGCGCTGATTGATGTCGTCGCGCACATAATTGGGCCGTCCGTTCAGTCCCTGAGCCTGCTGCATCTTCGCCAGCGCGAGGATATCTTCCTCGCTGACGGCCTCCAGATAGCCCATGCCGAATACGACCTGAGTATTGCGCAGCGAGGTCATCACCGTCTCGTCGATAGGGCCAAAGTTCAGCTTTTCCAGACGGATCTTCGGCGCGCGCAATTCGACTTTTTCACCATCGGGCAGCGTGACGATCTCGGGCAGCCAGTCGACATACAGATCCGCCTCGCCGGGCTTCATGTTTTCTTTCAGGCCGACATTGATGCCGAACACCTGAATCTGGTCGCCATAATTCGGATGCGGACGCGGCGCGCCGTGCTCGCCCTCGCCGGGCACCGACAATCTCAGCAGCTGCTGGAATACCACCGTGCCGGGTCCGTCCATCGTGCGGCCACGGCCTGCCTGTACATGACAGCCCACACAAGAGCTGGCAAGAAAGGTGGGGCCTAATCCCCATTCGCCGCCGAGCAGCGGAAATACCACCCACGGCGCCTTGAACTGTTTTTCACCGGCCTTGAATTTCTGCAGCTGCGAATGCGTAAGGCCGGGCACCGGCTGCATATAGACCGCATTCGGATCGATCTTTTTTTCGCTCGAGCGAATCACCTGAGTGGCTGCGCTACCGGCCGCTCCCAGCATGACAACCGCAGCCGTGGCCGCACAGAGTTTATTCAGCCATGAAGTACGCCACCCGGGAAGAACAGCCATGCTCTGCCTCTCTGTCTGACCGCCAGCCTGTCAAAGATCGCGCGCTACCCGAAAACCTGTCTGGTAGTTGCGCATGCCCTCTTCTTCGGAATACCGGTAGGCCGAACGCGCGGTGGACGGACCATCCAGCCACGCGCCGCCACGCACGACGCGTTTCTCGCACTTGCCCTCGTGCTTGCGCACCGAGCCATCGTCCGGCGCGCCGGCGTACCCGGTCTGATGACAATCCTCGACCCACTCGCGCACATTGCCGATCATGTCGTGCAGACCGAAGGGATTGGGCTTGTACTTGCCGACCTCATTGTTCTCTGCCGCGCCATCGTTGCACAGCACGTGCGACCAGACGTAATTGGGATGGGCTTCCTTGCCCTTTTCATCGTGCAGGTTCGCGTACTCGCAGGTCTTCTTTTTATCGTCGTTCCCGCCCCAGAACCATGGCGTCTTCGTACCGCCGCGCACTGCATACTCATACTCGGATTCGCTCAGCAGTCGATAAGACTGTCCTGTCTTCGCGGACAACCAGGTCACATAACCTTTCGCCTCTGCCCAGGACAGGTTCACTGCGGGGAATTTGCCGCGCCCGAATCCGGCGTCATCGGCTTTCGGGCATTTGCCGTCGGCGACGCAGGCATCCCATTGCGCGAAAGTCGTCTCCGTCTTCGCCACCGCGACGGGGCGCGCGATCTTTACGGTGCGCTGCGGCTTTTCATCCAGATGTCCGCTCTCGACCTTGTCCGAGCCCTGAACGAATTCGCCGGCGGGCAGCACCACCATCTCAGGGCACACATCACAATCGACGAACACACTGCCGGGCGTTCGCCCTTCGGCCAATGCGGCCCCTGAGGCAAGCGATACAAGGACCGAGCCGAACAGCACCAGCGAAGCTTTGATAACGTGGTTGGTTATTTTCATGGGGGATGATTACGGTAGTCTTTCAGGGCTTCTCAACACGCAAAAAAGCCGGCAGCGCATCGCTGCCGGCGAATGAGACAAGGAGACGAAAAGAACCTGTGTCACAGAGAACTGCATGTTGTTATCCTGCCTGTCCAGCGATGACGATGAAATCAGCTCAGCACTTCTGCTCCATCTTGCAGGACTTGTAGGCCTCGTCGGGCTGCACGACACCCTCGCAGGCTTCTTTCACATTGAGCTTGGCGTTCCTGCAGGCCGTGCCCAGCGCCACCATCGAATCGCTGGCAGCATTTTTCTGGTCACAGAAATAGTCTTGCTGCTTCTTGGCGTCGGCACAGGTGCCTACGCGGGTTTTTTTCTCGCCATGATGGTCAGCGATCGCTGCGGATCCGGTGATCAGCAGCAGGCTCGCCAGCACCGGGGCAAGCTTCTTGGGCTTCATGGAAATCCTCCTATGTGGCTGTCGGTAAGGCGGACAGGCCGCAAGACCTGTCCGCCCAGAGGCTGCGCTCAGGATTAACCGAACGAGCGGCCCTGCTTGGCGATATAGCCGTAGGCAGTGTTGCTGCGCTCGCCGCCCATCGCCAGATACTCTTCCTTCATCTTGGCGATCATGTCGGTGCTGAACGGGTTGTTGACCGCGTCCAGCGCCATCTTCTGCGCGTCGAGCTTGTAGAGCTTCGCCGAGTTCAGGCCGAAGATCTTGTTCTTGACTGTGCCACGGCCATCGCCGAGGGCGATCTTCCAGCCCTGCTTCTTCATGATGCTCTCGGGGATCTCGAGACGGCGCATCGCCTCGATCTGCCACTGTGGCGAGCCATACCAGACCGAGTCCGTGCCCCAGACCACGCGATCCGGCCCCATCAGGTTGACCAGCTGGCCAACGAAGGCGGCGCAGAACTTCGGATCGGTGACAGCGGTCGATGCGAACACCGAGCCCAGTTCCGCGTACACGTTGTTGACGCCATACTTCTCCGGGATGCGCGCCAGATCGGTGGACCACTTGATGTAACCGGTCTTCTCGAACTCGGCCATCTCCATGTCAGGCTTGTCAGCCAGCCACGGACGCAGCGCTGCGTGATAGATCACGAAGTTCATCTTCGGCCAGTCTTTCGCCGCCTTGCCGAGGTCATTGACGGTCGCATGTTCCCAGGTGCCGGCGAAGGCCTTTTCGTAGTCACGCGGCATCAGGCCCTTGTGAATACAGATGGTGTTAATGCCCGCCTTGAGCGCCTTCTCGTAGAACGGATACATCAGCTTCTCGTCATCGAGGCGCCATGCATACTTCGACGGGCCGAACGGATCGCCGATGGTGTAGGACTTCCACGAGACGGGCTTGAGCTCTTCGATCGCACGATCGACCTCGTCCATCCAGTTCGGGTACTTCGGCGTGATGATCGAGTGGCCCAGCATGCGCACGCTGCCGGCCATTTTGTTGACCGAGCGGCAGGCGTTCTGGATCGCATCATTCGACAGCAGCCACCAGTTCGGGTCATCAAACGGCGCACCGGAGAGCAGCGCGACGGACGTGTCGGAGTCGAGGAAGATCTCCTTGAGGTAGTTGTCCATCTTGTAGCGCGCGAGCGTGGTCGGAATGTTCCCGATGTTCGGGTTCACACCGGCGCCTTCGGCCCACTTGGTCAGGCCGAGCAGGCCTTCCTCTTTGAAGTCGTCGCGGATGAAGTGAGTCTGGTCGTCGAAAATGAACTGGCCTTTGTACTTGGCCTTGCGGTCGCCGGCGGCATCGAGGTTCTTGGCCTCGGCCTCGTCGACTTCGAACACAGTGCCGTACACCTGATTCATCGCCATGAAGGCAGTCGCCATGCCTGCCGAGGTGGCGAGGAACTGGCGGCGGGTCATGTTGTGGCGCTTGGCCTCTTTATCGGCCATTTCCTTGATCAGGAACTCGACCTTCTTCTGGTTCTCGGTCTGCGGCAGCGGGTTGTACTCGCCATTCGACACCATCTGTGTCGGGATAGGCGAGCGGAACGCTGCTTCATCGGCAGGAAGACACTCGTCGAACTCCCTGTCCGTCATCGAAACGCCAAATGGCCTTTGCTTGTCTGTCATTGTTGTCTCCTCCGTTGTGTTGATCCGGCCTGATCGGACCGGATGACTTTTTGCCGGGGCGGTCATGCTGCTGACTGACGGCGGTCCGCTCATAACGACCGAACCCCGAATGTCATTGCAAACGACATGCCAGATAGCGCGATGCTGATGCGAACTTCAAGGAAAGAGGGACAAGTCTCTGAATCTTCTGGAATTTCACCCGGCGCATGCTGCAACGCGAAAAGCTGCGATCGCGAAGATTGAGCGCGCGATCAGGACTCGTGCGTGCAGGTGTCACAGTACTCGCCGTGACACCTGTCACATCCGGACTGTCACTCCCCGGCTGTCACAGGCTCACGGTGTGACAGCTCATTGCGGATGCTCGATGCCATAGCGCTTCATCCGCCGGTACAGCGTCATGCGCGAGATGCCCAGCGCGTTCGCAGCGGCGGTGACGTTCCAGCGGCACGCCTTGAGCTGCGCCAGCAGCTCGCCGGCCTCAGGCACCTCAATGGACAGGTCACGCGCAACGTCGGCAGCCCGCGGCAGCCCGCCGGCTCGCTCGTGCAGATATTCAGGCAGATCGCTGAGCGTGATCTCACTGCCGCGGCATACGGCGGCAGCAAACTCGATGACGTTGCGCAGCTCGCGCAGGTTGCCGGGCCATGAATGATCGAGCAGCACCTGCCTTGCATCCGCCTGCAGGCCAGGGACTGCGCCATCCGTTTTTCGGCCATGCAGCGCGAGCACGCGCCCGATGACCCAGCCGAGATCATCGCGCTCGCGCACGGGCGGCAAAGTGAAATGGGCGCCGCTGAGGCGGTAATACAAATCGTCGCGGAATCCGCCTTGCCGCACCAGCGTCTCCAGATCGCAATGCGTGGCTGCGACCACGCGAATATTCACCTCGACCGCACGGGTCGCGCCCACGGGGAGCACTTCGCGCTCTGACAGCACGCGCAACAATCTGGCCTGCAAGGGCCGGGGCATGTCGCCGATCTCGTCAAGGAACAGGGTGCCGCCGTTGGCCTCCTGTATCAGTCCTCGCTTGCCCTTGCTCGCCGCGCCTGAAAAACTGCCCGGCGCATAGCCGAACAATTCGCTCTCGATCAGCGTGTCAGGTATTGCCGCGCAATTCACTGGCACGAAAGGACCGTGCCGACGTTCGCTGCTCTGGTGCAGCGCCTTGGCGAAAAATTCTTTGCCACTGCCAGTCTCGCCGGTCACGAGTATGCTGATCGGTGAGTTCACCAGCCGCGCCGCCCGAGATATCTGGCGATCCAGCACCGGATCCCCGCCTGAGAGCGCTGCCAGCGGCGCAGGTATCTCTGGCTCGATCCTGGCACGTGTGGCTTCGAGCAATGAGCGCGCCGGCGCGACCACGGACATGAACATCAGCTTCTGGGTGCCGCTGATCATCACCGCGCGACGATCTACCGGTTGCGCCGCCATAAAGCGGGGCAGGTCGTCGATGCCGACATTGAGCAGATCGTCGATACGGTGGCCCACCAGCTCAGGGATGTCGGACAGCTCGGATGAGCGTTCGCCAAACAGCAGCTGTGCACGCCGGTTATGGCCAAGTATCTTGCCACTGGCATCGATGGCGATCAGATACTCGGGGTTCACTTCCAAAAATTCGGGCGCCATCGACAAGCGCAATATCCATTCATGGCGGAAGCGATGAAGGAAATAGGCGTTCTCGATCTGATGAGAGTACATGCGCACCAGCTGCAGCGCGAGATGTTGACTTTCCTTGTGCTGGGGCGCGGTCAGCGCGGAAATATCCAGCACGGCTTTCATCTTGCCGGTCGCGCCATAGATGGGCGCGGCAGAGCAGGTCAGCGGTATGTGGGTCGCATCAAAGTGGTCACCCAGATGCACCACCAGCGCCTCGCCGGTGCTGATGCAGGTGCCGACGCCATTGGTGCCAACGTATTGCTCATTCCAGTTCGAACCAAGATAAAGACCGGCCTTGCGCAGGCTGGGGTCCAGCTGGATGTCGCCGATGAAATCGACCGTCACGCCCTGTGCATCGGTCAGTAGCACCGCATAACCCAGACCGGCCACCTGATGATAAAGCGTCTCCAGACCGTGACGTGCAATGTTGAGGAATTCGTCCAGCTGGTCCTGATGCTCGCGCACCTGCTGCTGGGGCAGGATGATCGCTTCCTGCATGCGGGTGGGGTCGAGCTTGTGCTGATGCACGCAGCGCATCCACGAATTGCGGATGATCTCGTCATGCGCGACCGCTGTCGGGCCGGCACGGCCCTGCTCGGCGACCTGCATCACGGTCTGAATGTGCTGCCTTTGCTCTGCGTGCATGGCGTCTCCTCCGACTTATGGCAGCGCCCCCACGGATCACTGCCGGCCGCACTTTGTTTTTTTATTGTGGTTATCGAATAAGTTTTATGTATCTTGGCTGTTCGTGATGGCAGTGCATGTGCTGTCCGCGGAGACAGACATTTACTCCACGCAAACTACTATCTTCCGGATTTAGTGCTGACTGCCATAATTAATTATTCCAATCAGTCGCTCTTAAGGAATTATTTGCACCGATGATGCGCCGCGAAACGATGTGCGCGCAAATACAGCAAACCCGAAGCACACGGGCATGCTGCAACGCGAATCAATAACTATTTGAGAATGATGCGCCGTTGCCTGTCTGGCAGTACCGGCGGCGGGCTCATGACCCACCGCCGCGCATCGAATCAGGTCTCGCCGGGGGCCGCTTTGCGGTTTTGCATTTCGATGATGGCGATCTGTGCCTCGAAGGCACGCAGACGCTTGTAGACCGAGATCAGCTCGACGATCGTGCCCCAGCTGCGCACCAGGAACTGGAAGGACATTTCCACACGTCCGAACGCGCGCACGATCTGCTGCATCACGCCCAGGGTGATTGCGCCTGCCACGACGGTGGGGCCGAGCGCGATGTAAGGCACCAGCACGCCGAATTGCAGATAACTGAATTTGGCGACATCAAAATACATGTAATGGAAGAACAGCCGGAAGTAGTTCTGGCGCACCTGCGAGAACAGGTCCTGCACCACCGATTCAGACGCGCGTGACGAATCATCTTCCGCATGCACCAGTTCCTTGCGGTACGCCGCTTCGACACGCTGATTGTTGAATTCGAGTCCGGGCAGCTTGATGCCGATCAGCGCCAGCGCAACCGTTCCGAGCAGCGCAAACAGAATCGCGACATAGACCAGCGCATGATCGATCTGGCCCAGCACCGGCACTTCACTGACTTTTTTCGATAGCATCCAGAGTATCGGCAGGAAAGCGAACAAGGTCATGATGGAGTCCATCATGTTCGAGCCCAGCGTCTCCATGATGGTCGCAAAGCGCTTGGTGTCTTCCTGCACGCGCTGGCTCGCGCCTTCGATCTGTCTCAGGGTCTGCCAGTGCGCCATGTAAAAATCATTCATCGCATTCCGCCAGCGGAACACCCAGTGCTTGGTATAGAAACCCAGCAGCACCGCTACCAGCACATAGGTGCCGGCCAGTTCTCCGAAGCTCAGCAGAAAGCCGAAAAATTCGGACAGTGTCACCTCTCCCGGTTTGCTGAGCGCTTTCTGCACGACGTCATAAAAGCCGCCAAACCAGTCATTGATCTTGACATCGATCTGCACCTGATACCAGGTGCCAAAAAAGATCAGCGCAGCGCCGGGCCAGGCCCACAGCGCCCACTGGCGGGCCATGAAAAACGATCTGAACATGCTGGGTCTCTTGTGGGTTTATTTTTTGTGTGTTGAACAATGCGTGGCTTGCAGCGCAGCAGGGTTATTTGAGGCTGAAATTTTCGCAAGGATCCTTGCGCTCGGCGCGCTCGGTAATCCAGACGAGATCATACTGCCCGGCGAGAGACTGTATCAGTTCCGGCGAATCAATGCTGCGTTCCAGGAACCCGACGCTGATCTGGCGAAGTTGCGGCGCAACAGCGGCGATCACCTGCGGCACGCCATAGTCCTTGCGAACATGGCCGTTACCTGCGACCAGCACTGCCGGTTTATGGTCGAGCAGCGCGTGCGAGAGCGCGATGTCGGTCATGCGCTGCGCGAAACGCATGCGCAGCAGGTAACGGTCAGGCAGCTTGCCGCAATGACCGTCGACCAGATCGCGATCCAGTGCTTTTTCGGCGGCTGCATCCAGTCGCGCCGCCTCATAGGTCTGAGCCATCCGGTCTGGCAAAGCGGTGACGCCCTGCATGAAAATCTGTCGCGCCTGTTCTTTCGGCAAATTGCCGCCCACCAGTGGCGTGCCGCTTGCACGTATCTGGTCATAGAGTTTTTCGTGCGCGGGCCACTCCCAGCCGGCGGGATCGAAGCCTGCCGCCACCAGGCCGGCGCGGGTGTCAGACTCAAATCCGACCGGCCCGCCCTGCGGCAAGTGCTCGGCGACGACCGTGCGACCTTTGCCCGCGAAGCGCGCGATCAGCTGTCCACGCAGATCGTGATGACGGCGGTTGTCATGCAGCTCGCCGAGCAGCACGATATCGGCAGCGCGCAGGCGCTCGGACAGCGCCTGCTCGGAGATCTCCTTGCCAGTGGCCAGATCGATCACCTGCGCGGCTGCCAGCTGAGCGATCGAGCACAACAGCAAGAGCGCCGGGAGTCTCTGCAACAGCGGAGTCAGGCGGCGGATCATGGCTGTGCCTTCGCTGCTGCCGCCTGACCCGCCGCCACCTGCCGTGTCCAGTCGCACAGCGCGGCCAGCAAGGCGCTGAGCTGATCGGCGGCGGCGCTGTCGGTCAGCGCTCCCTGCGCATCGAATTTGGTATGCGCGGCGGAGATCATCGCCTCGGGTCGGTTGAGGATCAGGCCATTCAGGTAAATGAACACCTGCCGCAGGTGGTACTGCGCGCGCGCGCCGCCAAAACCGCCCGGCGATGCGCTGATCAGCGCAATCGGCTTGCCATCGAAGGGTTGTGACGGCGGCCGTGACGCCCAGTCGATCGCATTCTTCAGCACGCCGGGCATGGAATAGTTGTACTCCGGGGTGGCGATGATGATCGCATCGGCGGTCCGGATCTGTTCTCGCAAGGCCTGCACCGGAGCAGGGAGGCCCTGTTCGCGTATTTCTTCGTTGTACAGCGGTATGGCCGAGATATCGGCCAGATCCAGGGTGACGCCCGGCGGCAGCAGCTTTGCACAGGCGCGCAGCGCGGCGGTGTTCAGCGACTGTCGGCGCAGGCTGCCGGATATTCCGAGGAAGTGCATGACGATCTCCTTGCGTAGATTGGGCACAGCGGGGAATTTTACGCGGCTTCTGCCATCGAATTTTTTTCGCACCGGGCGGGCGCGACATGGCGTTGGTCCGGCGACTTGTCAACGAAGGAGATAAGCATGGCCAACCAGACGATTGAAGCACGTCAGCAAGGGAATTTTCCCGCCGACGATCCGACCCGGGCGCTGATGCAGGATCATGAATTTGTCAGGCAACTGATGCAACGATATGTGAGCACTCAGGATGTGCAGGTAAAGGCAATGGCCGGGCCACAAATTTGTGAGGCGCTGCAGATGCACTCCTCGCTTGAAGAGGCCGTCTTTTATCCGCGGGTGCAGGAACTGGATCCTGCGCTGATCGATCGTTGCGAGGAGGATCATCATCAGGCCGATGAAATGATCGCGCAGCTGCAATCGCTCAAGCCCGGCGACGAAGACTATGATGGCCTGATGCAGCAGCTGCAACAGGCGATACTCTCGCATATCACGATGGAGGAACAACAACTGTTCCCGATGGTACGCTCATCCAGCATCAATCTGCAGGATCTTGCGCTGCAGATGAAAGCCTATGAAGCCAATCTGATCTCCGGACAAGCCGCCGGCGCACCATCGCGCCGGCCGGGAGCGCAGCACTAGGGAAAACAGCTTGCGAGCGGTTCAGTCAGCGCGGATCGCTTCGGCCTGAATCTGCAGTTTGACTTCGGGCGAGAAGCGCGGCACGCCATAGCTGAGGCCGTAGTCGCTGCGGTCGAACCGCGCGGACGCATCGACACCGCACACTTCGCGCTTTAGCATCGCATGCATCATGCATTTGAAATGCGTCACTTTCAGCGGCATCGGCTTGGTGACGCCCAGCAGCGTCATGTCACCCTCCACCGCCACCAGTTTTTCGCCTTCGAACTTCAGCGCGCGGCTCTTGTAGGTGACGGTCGGGAACTGCTCGACATTGAACATGTCCTTGCCGCGCGCGTTCTCGTTCATTTTGCCGTGACCGAAGTCAACTGAGCTGGCATCGATGGTGATCTCTATGCTGCCGCCGGCCGCTGATCCGCGATCCAGTACCACCTTGCCGGTGGTCTTGGTGAACTTCCCGCGCCAGAATGACAGACCGAGATGATCGGCTTCAAAACTCGGATAGGTGTGGCCGGGATCAATGTTGTAGGTTTGCGCATGGACGGCGGGCACACTTGTTACGAACGCCAGCACGGCCAGCAAGACAGTGAATCGCATGGTTGCTCCTCTGTGGGGATTATTGTTGTTGTCTTCCAAATGCTGCAGAAGCCCGGCGCTGTCAGCGCCCGGTCACGCGGAATTTGATGACCACCTCATCGGCGACGATGCTGGTGTCTTTCCATTCGCCCTCACCGATGCCAAACGCCAGACGCTTGATGGGCAGGCTGCCGTCGAACACCTGCTGATCACCCTCTTTTTTGACGCTCAGCGGAAAGCTCACATCCGCTGTCTTGCCCTTGATGGTCAGCTTGCCGCTGACCTCCAGCTTGCCGGGCGCAGACGCCTGTATGCGCGTGGACACGAAATTCGCTTTCGGGAACTGGCTGCCATTGAACCATTCCTTTTTCTGCACTTCGCGGTTGTAGTCGGGATCGCCCAGATCAAAGCTCGGAATGTCGATGTCGACGCTCGCCTTGCCCTCCTGCGGCTTCGTGCTGTCAAAACTCACCTGCGCGGTGAAGCGGGTGAATTTGGCCTCAACCGGCACGCCCATCTGCCTGAACACGGCAGAGACCGAGCTTTTCGCCGGATCGACCTTCAGCGTCGCGGCAAGCGCCAGCGTGGCAGTCGATGCGATCAGGGCGGACAGCACTAGGGATATTGTTTTGCCGGACATGGCCTTCCTCTGGTTTCAGGTGTCGGGGGAGCGAACCCGGCTGCCGCCAGCGCGGGCCGGATCCTGAAAACGCTTATTGTGCATCTTCCCGGCAAATACTGCCACGCCCGGATCTCGCACGCTTGAACCAGTCACTCGCGGGCCTGCCTAATTCGTAGGTCTGACAAGGGCAGGGTTTTCCTTTTGAGTTGACTGGAGAGACGATATGAACTTCATCATCTGGATAGTAATCGGCGGAATTCTGGGCTGGATTGCCAGCATGATCATGCGCACCAATGCGCAGCAAGGCATGTTCCTGAATGTCGTGGTTGGCATCATCGGCGCGTTGCTGGGCGGCTGGCTGCTGGCGCCGCTGTTCGGCACCGGCACGATCAATCAGAATGATTTCAGCCTCGGCTCGCTAGTGGTGTCGCTGCTGGGAGCGATCATCCTGCTGGCAGTCGTCAATCTTTTCCGGCGCGGCACGCCGCGCTAGTCACGGCGTCAGTCCCGGCGTTATTCGCCGCATCAGTCGCCGCATCAGTCGCCGCGTTATTCGTCAGTCCGCGGGATTATTCCGGTTGCGGGCGGATCATGTCAGCAGCCTGTACCCACTGATCGAACTGTTCTTCGGTGAGCAGGCCTGATGCCAGTGCGGCCTCTTTCAGGCTGATGTCCTGCGCATGCGCGTGATGCGCGATCGCGGCGGCGGCATCGTAGCCCAGATGAGGCACCAGCGCGGTGACCAGCATCAGCGACGAGGCCAGCTGGGCGGCGATCCGTGACTCATTCGCCGTAATGCCCGCAACGCAATGATGCGTGAAGCTGCGCATGCCATCCGCGAGCAAACGAACGCTCTGCAGGCAGGCCTGCGCAATCAGCGGCTTGCTGACATTCAGCTCGAAATTTCCCGCGCTACCCGCGATGCCGATCGCGACATCATTCGCCATTACCTGCGTACAGACCATCATCAGCGCTTCGGATTGGGTGGGATTGACCTTGCCGGGCATGATAGAGCTGCCCGGCTCGTTGTCGGGCAATCGCAGTTCACCCAGACCACAGCGCGGCCCGGAGGCAAGCCAGCGCAGGTCATTGGCGATCTTGTTCAGTGCGCAGGCGAGCGTCCTCAAGGCGCCGTGCGCTGTCAGCAGGGCTTCATGTCCTGCCAGCGCAGCGAACTTGTTGTCGGCACTGACAAAGCTCAGTCCGCACTCTTTGGTCAGCACCGCCGCAACCCGCATGCCGAAGCCCTGCACCGTGTTCAGGCCCGTCCCGACTGCCGTGCCGCCAATCGCCAGCGCATACAGTCCGGGTAATGCGGCACGCATCGCCGCCGAGGCCAGCGCCAGCTGCGCGACATAGCCTGAGAACTCCTGTCCCAGCGTCAGCGGCGTTGCATCCTGCAGATGCGTTCGCCCGGTCTTGATCACCTTTGAAAATTGCTCTGACTTTGACTGCAAAGACGATTGCAGTTCATCCAGCGCGGGCAGCAGATGATCATGAATGCACAGCGCGGCAGCCACGTGCATCGCCGTCGGGAAGACATCATTGGATGACTGCCCGAGGTTCACGTCATCATTCGGATGCAACAGACGCTGATCTCCGCGTCCGCCGCCCAACAGCTCGGAGGCCCGGTTGGCCAGCACCTCATTCATGTTCATGTTGGTTTGCGTTCCGGAACCGGTCTGCCAGACGGACAGCGGGAACTCGTCCTCATGATCTCCCGAGATGACTTCGCCGGCCGCTGCGATGATGGCATTGGCCGATGCCGGTGCCAGTCTGCCGAGATCACGGTTGATGATCGCTGCGGCGCGCTTGACCCGCGCCAGTCCCCGGATCAGTTCGACCGGCATGCGCTCAGTGGAAATTGCGAAATGCTGCAGCGAGCGCTGAGTCTGCGCACCCCATAACCGGTCAGCGGGCACCGCGATCTCACCGAAGCTGTCGCGCTCGGTGCGCATTGATGCGAGGCTGGGCTGCTCATCGGTCATGATGGTTTCTCTCCGGCGGCTTTTTGCCTGACGGCTGCTCCTGCGACCGCCGGCATGCAGGAACTCACGGCGCGAGCGACACCCGGATGGTCAGCGCACTGCGCACCGCTTGCCCGTGCAAACGTCCCGGCAGAAAACGCGTCTCTGAAAAACGCTGGATCAGTTCATCCAGCAAGACCACGGGCAAGGTTTTTTCTTCGCTGCTCTCAGCCATCGCTTTCCGCTCTGACAGCAGCACCCGATCGACATCGCCGTATTCATTGATCAGCAAGATCAGTGTCAACGATTGTGGATGAATGAACGCAAACCGTCCAGAGAGTTCCGGATCAATGTCGTTCAGAACCAAAGGTTTTTCTGTCAACTGAGACACGGGCAGATAGTCCCCGGATTGATGCAGGGACCGGTCAGACAAACGCAGAGCGTAGCCCTTGGGTTCAGCGTCTAAGGTCACCGGCATCAGCGCAGCAGCGGCCTGCGCCTGCTGCTGATCTGTCATTGCCGGGTGAGTGACAGCGAGTGGCGGCGCGGGCTCCGGTTCAGCAGCAAGCCGAACCAGCAAACGCCGGCTGGCTGTGCCGCCCTCAACGATGCCCGGTAAAACCAACGGCAGCTCAGAAAGCAGCAGGAAAGCTGCAACCTGAATCAGTATCGCCCCGGCCAGCGATACGGACTGTTTACTCGTCCAGTTCACGCCAGGAGACACGTCTGACCGGCCTGACCGACGCTGAGGGTGTCTGGGCGTCGAGCGTACTCAGTTTTCCGCGCTCATCCGTCACCAGGGTGATGATCTTCTCGCCCAGCTTCAGGGTACGCGCGCCCGCGGTCAGCGAACGGGAGGCAACCCGACGCGCGAGCACTTTGCCAGCGGCCTCGGGCAGGTGGGCACCGGTCAGGTAATCGAACTCGTAGACCCAGCTCTCGGCGGCGGGCCGGCAGGCGACGCCATCCGGTGTATTGGTCACGATGCGCAATACCCCCTGCTGATGGTCGGGATCGAGCGTGACGCGCTCACCGGTCAGTTTTCCATCAATGAGCAAATCGACGAACCAGCCCGGCTTGCCGGAACCCGGGCTCCAGTCAACCGCATGGGCAGTCACAGTGCGTTCAGCACTGTTGCCCTCTGCGCCGGACAGACTTTGCTGAACGAGCTTGCCGCGCAGGTCGCCATAGCCGGACTCGCCGAGATCGTCGCGGAAACTGTAGACGCTTTGCACCGCTTTGCTCCTGGCGTCGGTGAGGCCGAGATAACTGCCCGTGCCTATCGTCACTATCGTGCTTCGCTGCGTGCCGACCCGGACTTCGGATAATTCCGGACGGGTCGTCACCGGCTGGCTGACGCCATCACGCACCAGTCGCGCAAGCAACACTGCCTCTTTGCCGGACGGGGGATAGCGATCATCTGTATCAAAGCGCCACACATTGCCGAACAAATCGCCACCATAAAAACGCAGACTGGTGTTATCCATCAGATTGTCTACCCAGCCGTGCACCTGCGCCAGCCCGCTGGGCTCGGTCGTGCTGCCCGCGGGAGTGCGGATCTTTTCAAGGCGCTCGCCGGTGTAAGCATCCAGCATGAACAGGACGCCGCTGCCTGAACCCGGATTGACATTGTTATAGCCAGAGGTGAGCACCACGACCCAGCGGCCATCGCGGCGCTTGGTGATCAGCGGCCGGCCCAGCGCGTAACCGACATCGTCGTCGTCGCTGACACCAAACCGCCACAAGGCCTTCGGCGCAGCAGGATCGGTGATGTCAAGCGCATAGAATTCGCGACCGGCAGCGCCCAGCCCACCGACGAGCACGGTTCGCCATTGTTCAGCGGTGCAGGTCGTGGTGGCGGTGGTCGTTGCGTTGGTGGTGGCGGTGGCCGTCGTGTTGATCGCATTGCTTACGCCCGCAAGGGTCGGGCAGATATCGCCTGCCACCGGTGTGCCATCCAGCAGATAGGAAAAATTCTGGCTGAATCTGAAGTCTGCATAGCCAGCCATCTGTGGCAGTACCGCCGAGGGAACCACAGCCCATTCTTCGTCGCCGGTACCGGCGTTGAACGCATGCAGCATGCCATCGTTGGACGCCACGTAGACCATGCTTTTGCGATGTGCCTGAGTTTTGTCGCGAAACTCGCCGTAGTTCTCGTCGGAATAGCGAAATGCCGGACGACCCACATACAGCGGTTGCGCATTGACCGGCGCACCCAGCACATGCTCGCGACGACGGAACAGCCGCCGGGTATTTTCTTGTCTGTCTTCCAGACCATGGTGGCCCCGGAGATAGTTCAGCAGCTGCTGACCCGTAAGCTGAGATTTTTCCAGCGTGCCGAGCGCGGCGCACTGTGACAGTTTTTTCGGATCATCGCAGAGCTTCTCGAAAAAAGCTCTTTCGCTCGCATCCAGGCTCTCCCATGTAAAGGGCTTGAGCGTGCCCGCCTTGCTGCGATCTTGCAGCCAGATCATGCGCGTGTCGCTTGCAGCATTCACTTTATTGTCGAGTTTGGTCGCAGCACGCCATGTCGGCGACGGGTTCACGCTGCCATCGGCGAGATTGATAGAACGCGCCTCCAGCTCCCCATCCCAGTACACGCTGCGGTAGTGTGTCCCAAACAGCAGCGTGTCACCTTCTGCGGGTTCCTGACTGCTGGTTGCTGCGGCAGCGGCGGCCCCGACGGCCAACCGTATATTGGCCATAGTTTGCGCGAGCACACGGGCCAGCTGCTCCGGGCTGGACGCATTGAAGTACTGACCGCCGCCATTGATTGCCGCGTGCCAGAGATCATCTATCCGTTCCGGTCCGTTGAAGAAAATCGGATCGGGCCAAGCGCGTCTGCCTTCGGCAATTTCACGGAAATCACCGGTTCTGGACTCCGCATAATCTTCCTGGTAGCGCAGCGTGCCCGATGCGCCAAGACCGACGGTGTGCGTGACCATGTGCTGGTGACTGCCGCCCGGCATGCCCTCACGCACGGGTACGTTGTTGGTGCACACCTCGACCGGGCTGCCGCAATTGGATAACGAGGGTTGCCGCAGATCGGTGTTGAAGTAGTAAGCCGCCACATCAGCCAGCGTATTGGACCGCCGGGACGCATAGCTAAACTCACGGAAGGGTTCAACGGTCACCATCACTGCACCCTCGACAATGACAACGGGTCTGCTCACCGGTTTGACTGAGGCGGGCGGGATGATATAAACCACCGGCCCCTGAGCGATCGCACGATATCCGAACCGCTTCAGAGTGGCTTCCACATTCCACGCAAGTGCCGCAATACCGGCGTCGCGACTTACCAGCGAGTTCACACCCACAGCGCTCATCAGATCGAGCCCATCCACCCTGATACCGCTGATTTGCACGTAGTTCGAGGCTGGACCAGGATCCGGAGAGAGCGTAATTTTTGCGGCCCAGAGCTGGGAAGTGCCAGTGCTTCCGTCGGCCATTGGTGAGGGCAGATCTTTGTCCTGATCGCCGACGTCCGTTTTGCCGTCGATCTGCTTCGGACCGTACTCGCCGACTTCCCAGCTGGTGTTCCAATAACCATCGGTCGACAAGATCGTAAAGTTCTGCTGGCACGAATACTGGACGGGATCATCAGCCCCCTTCAACAGCTGGCCGGCATACAGTCGCCCCGCTTTCGACAGGGCCGCACGCAATGGCGTGCTGGATTCAGGATTAAGCGAGTACAGCTTGCCGTAAAACCTTGCTCTGTGAGCTGCATTGAAATCGGCAATCTGCAGAAAGCCGGGAGAATCGGTAACACCCCGGTCACCGATCGTTGAAAAACCGACCCGAAACTGTTCGCTCACATCGCGGAAAGCGAGGCCCAGCGCCGTCTTCATTGTGAGCATTCGCGTGCGATGGTAGCTGAACCAGTTCGCGAAATTTGTGGTTTCATCAGTGTTTCCTGGTCCGGAGTGTTCGCCAACGGTCACCTTTTTCCAGCGATCCGAAGACGAACCATCAAAACAGGGATCCCTTGACGACCCGTCTCCCAGATGCGATTCATCCTGCCCGGTGTAGATGAAGTAGTTCGCAGCGCCTTTAATATTCGGATATCGGCTGCCAGTGCCTGCAATGCACTGACCGGCGGCGCTGAAGCAATCCGCCTGGTACTTGACCTTGTCAGTATCCACCGGCAACGCCGGGGTAGTATTGGCATTCCTCCATGCCAGAAAATCGACAGAAAGATCTACTGTGACCGATTCCGAATTGAAGCCGTCATACTGCGCCGCTTTGAAATTCTGCGCAGGGTAAGCGCTGCCATCCGATTTCACCGGAACCGGATAAGTGACAGTGGGGTTGTAATAAATCTTGTTACAACGGTGACTACGATAGCCAATGGTTTTTTCATAGCCCCGATCGAATACTTCATCGCCTGCATAACTCCAGACCATGCTGCGGGAATCATCCAGAATGAAGTAGATATTCGGCTTGACCGCAGAGGCGGTGAGAAAATTCATCGGCGCTCGGGCAAGTTCGGTGATAGCTGCGTGCACGTTGCCTGACAACATAACAATGAGCAACAGGCATCTCGCAAGCTGATGCCAGACGATATTTGTCAGACGCATACCGAACTCCTGCAGAAAGATGATTTGAACATTGGCTGCTTCATGACGGCCTACCGATTCGTCCCGGACTTCGTGCAGATAGCCATGAGACCGTGCGATGCGATCAGTATCATCAGGATCAATGCACTTAAAAATGAACAAGCGTCTGTGTGAAGACCACCGTGTTTCGTGGCCCTCGTACCCTGACGGTGATCCGGTAATAAACGCCCATGCTGACGCTGAAGCGGCTGGACGCGCCATAGCTGAGGCTGCCACGCTTGCTGCTCGCTGCAGCATCGCCACCGGCCATCAGGCAACTGTTCGCACCGGCTTGCGGACTTCCCGAGCTACGGCACAAGCGATGTATGGTGTAGCGAATCACGTTACCTGCGCCATCAGCGGCGAGTGCCGGAGCCGCCTGCGCGCAACGGGCGCTGGCGGCGGCCTGGCATTGGTCGTCATCCCAGTCGATGCTGACGGCTGATCCTGTCAGGCCCTGCCCGGTAATATCCAGCCCGTCAGGAACGCTGGCGTAATAGCCTCTCGCGGTCTGATCGACATACACGTTGGCGCTGGACACTTCCGTGCTCAGCCAGGCGATCGCTGCTTCACTGCCCGCATCCGATGCCAGCACGGCGGCCTGCCTGAAGGCGAGGTTTGCGGCCATCATCCGGCCGGTGCTGATGGCACGCACGAGGCTGATGGCGCCCGCACTCATCATCGCCAGCATGACCAGCGCCACCACCAGGCTGGTGCCGGATAACCGGCGATGCTTCATGCATCGCTCCACAGCAGATTACGCAGCGGTATTTCCGTCTGCAGCACACGGTAGCGATAGCATTGCCATTCGCTCACATGAGCAAGGCTGATAGTCGTCGGCTGCAGACTCCCGCTGACGCTGTCGCCAGCCATCCACTGCGGAACAGGCGCATTGCAACCCTGATCGCTGCGCTCGGCGCTGCGAACGACAAGGGCCACTCTGACGGCGATCAGTCTGCGCAAATCGTCGTTGTCACCGACTGCGCCATCGTCGTCGGCATCGATCATGGTGTCGCTCCAGCGGGTCACCCGGGCGCCGGCTGCTGCGCTGGCCGTTGTCCCAGTTCGGCTATCAAAACCATACTGGGCCTGCAGGCTGACCACCTCGGAGGCCATCCGGGCGGACTGCCATTGATCGCTGGCAACGAGATAGCGGCTCACAAGCAGATAATCATTCGTATCGACTGAAAACTCGGCAAAGCGCAGCGGCCCGAGATTGATCGCTCTTGCCCCTGCCGCATAATCGGGCACCCCGACAACAGACAAAAATTCGTGATGGGCGCGGTAAGACCCGATCGGAATACCAGTCACGTCGAGAAGCGCGCACAGTTTGCCGGGCTCGTACAACAGCATCTGATGCGCGGATTCGACACCCAGCGTGCTGTCGAGATGCATCACGCCAGCATTTGCCGGATGCTCGGCAATCAGGGTCGCCGGACTGATGATCTGCGGGCTGCCGCTGGCCAGCAGGCGTAGCCGATCCGGTTTGCCGTTGTCACCATTGATGATCTCGACCGGCCGCAGCGACATCGTTCCCAGCCTCGGCTTGTCATGCACGATGCTGCAGCCGAGGCTGTCCGCAGGCCCCAGCCCCTGCCCTGCGATGCGCAGCTCTCTGGATATCATCAGGATCGCGCTGGCCGCATTCATCTGCGCATCCGCGATGCCCGTCGTCGATCGTCTGCGCGACTCGAACAGGACGGTCACATTGAGCATCACCAGCATCGCGACCAGACCGATGGCCAGACCCACCATCAGATCGACCAGGCCGATACCCGAAGAGCGATTGATATACCGCGATCTCATCAGGGCTCAATCCGTGACACGTGTCTGAACCCGCAGCTGGTGCGACTCATTGTCGCCGGGAGACTGCCAATACAGCAGCACCGTCACATTGCGGTCGTTATCGATGGTGACGCTGGGCTGATTCGCTGCCGTACTGATGCCGGGAAGGCGTTGCCTTACCATTGCCAGCCAGCGCTGGTAATCATCGCTTGATGTCTGTCCGAACCGATCGCTGATGCCCTTGTAGCTGCGATCGCCTGTCCACATCTGGCCGATCAGGTCGCTGGCGAGCAGGCTGGCCTCGCTGCGGAACTGCACATTGCCACTCTCGACGACTGATGCTGCCAGCAGCCTCAGTATCGCCAGCAAACCGATCGAGAACATCACTACCGCCAGCATGCATTCGAGCAAGGTGCTTCCGCGCTGCGGAGGGTGCGAAGGGTGCAGCGGGTGCGAAAGTTGCAGAGGGCGCGCAATGTGCCGGCTCACCTGAGCCGGGGCGTCCTCGTGCAGCAGGTCTGCGCTCATTCAGCGGCACCCTCTTACCGCCGTGGCGGGCAGCGAAGGATCGCAGATCCTGACATTGCCTGCACTATCGATGCGTACGACCAGCGAACCCGCTTCGGCATCACCTGCATGCTGCACATCGATACGCGCGAGATCTTCGCCGCTGACGATGCGCGGAGCATTGCCCAACGGATGAAATTCCACGTCACCCGGCAGAGCTGCGCCGGCGGCCAGCGGGGCAGAGAGATCGCCAGCGCCGTCAGAGCTCGCCGCACCCCAGCGTATATTGCTGTCGGCGGAAGCACGCTGCCTATGCAAGACTGCCGGACAGGCTTGACTCTGCCGTACACAGCCCATCGTCCAGCCGGTACCGCCACGCTGGTCACCGATCCGGATGCTTATTCGGGTATTGCGCGCGATGGCTTCGGTGCGCGCTTTTTGCAGTGCGCTGCGCAGACTCTCCGCACTGCTTCTGATTTCCGATTGGCGCAGCCAGCGCGCAGTCGCCGGCGCGCCAAGGGCCAGCACGATGGTCAGCACGGTCAGTACGATGAGCATTTCTGTCATCGTGACGCCTGCCACACACTGCGATGGTCGCGGTCTCAGCACGCAGCCCGGCGCCTTTGTATCCAGCAATCGGCGGGCACATCGCCCCATGCGGGAGGCAGTGCGGTGGTGCGTTCATTACCGTTCTGATCGAGGGTGAAGGAAAACGACGCCAGATCACCCGAGGCACCGGTCGCCGTCAGCAGATACGACTGTCCGCCGTTCCCGGTTGTGCAACTGAACCGGAATCGCCCGGTTGCCGGCGCAGGCAGCGCGCATTGGTCGGCGGGGTTACTGAAGCTACGCTGATCGAGGTAGTACTCATCCAGCCGCGCCGCATACAGGCTGAGCCCTCCGGTCGCTTCAGGTATTGCAGCGCGGATCATATGATCGCGATACGACGGATAGACGATCGCACCCAGCACACTGGCGATCACGAGCACGATCATCAGCTCGACCAGACTGAAGCCGGCAAGAAATCGCGTTGTTTGCATGGGGAGTAAATCAAGCGGAGAAGACTGTATGAGCTACAGCACCAGCTTGCTTTACCAAGGGAACTTTCGCACTAATTGCTAGCTAGGCGCTAACAATTTACTTAACGCAGGCGATTATCGGAATAACGTTCGATTCAGCGGGCTTTGTCGCTCAGTACGCAGGCTTCAATCACGGTCAGGTCGTTGTCTTTCGCGAAGGAGCGCATGAAGTGGTAAGCCATGGGTTCGAGTGCATGCAGCCGGGCATCCACCAGCACGGAGCGCACGCCCTCGATCAGCGCAGGCTGCACGTACGGCGAATACTGCAGGTGTCGGTCATAACCGCTGCCCGCATCGGGATGAAAGCGCGACATGATGCCGCACAGGCGATCTGCCCAGTCGCTGGGACGAAATGCCTTGCCTTTGCTGGTTACGCCCTGAATGATGAAATCGGTCGCTAGGCTGGAAGATTCGGGACTCGGAGTGGCCATCAGGCAGCCGGGCTTTCGCGGGAGAGTTTGAGAAGGGTCAGGACAGGCATCGCTGGCGTGCGGCAATGCAGCATCCAGCCGTTATCTTACCCAAGACTGGGCGATAAACATAGACGTAGTGCGGCACAACACCGCACTGCTGCGAAAAAAGCTCAGCCGAGCCAGTTGGCGACCGAGACCAGCAGCAGCAGCAAAATCCACAGCAGCAGCGCGCGCCAGATCAGTCCGACCGTGCTTTGCAGCGCCCGGATCGAGGGCTCCTCGCCCGGCAGGATCTCGACATCGGCGCCGGACGACTCGTAAGCGGTGACATCGACCTCGGGCACGCCGGGTGCATATTCGGCGGGTGTGCCGAGCCGCACACCCATTGCGCCGCCGCCTGCGGACAGGATGATGCCGGTCGTTTCGCTGCTCCAGCGACGCGCGAAATTGCGCCATGCGTAGACAGCATCCTCGAAATTACCCACGATGGCGAAGGCAACGGCGGTCAGGCGCGCCGGCAGCCAGTCGATCAGATCGAAGGCCTTTTTTGCGAACGCGCCGAATGTCTCGTCTTTCATCTCGCTGCCGTTCCAGCCTCGCGCCAGATATTCGGCCACCCGGTAGATCACCGCGCCGGCCGGACCGATGGGCAGCAGCAGCCAGAAGAACACGCCGAACACATGACGATGCGTGGTGATCAGCGCATTTTCAACGGACAGGCGCGCGACCTCGCGGCTGTCAAGGTCGCGCACATCCTGCCGCGTCCATTCGGCCAGCAGACGGCGCGCCTCTGTGAGGTTGCCGTCATTCAGAGCTTCCTGTATCGCAGTGAAATAATGGCTGTAGTGCCGGAAGCCCAGGGTCAGGTAAACGATCAGCACCGTCCAGGCGAATTGGGCGAGCGGCCCTGCCAGCGCCAGCAGCCAGTAGATCAGCAGCACGGGCACGACCAGCACGGACATCATCACCAGCCAGCCCATGCGGCCATGCTCGGGCTGGCCGGCGTTGAAGCTGTGCTCGACGCGCGCGGCGAACACTCTGATCCACGCATAGACCGGATTGTCCGCGCGCAGCGGCCTGAATTGCTCGATCAGGAGCACCAAAAGAATAGAAAAAAGTGTCATCGGGGCGTGTGGATCGTCCGGCAACCCGTACGATAGCGCAGCAGATGACGGGAATCAAACCGGTTGCCGCGCAAGATGGGCTGAATTCAATGCAAGTGGCGTACAGGCGGGATTCAGAACACGCCGTAAATCCTTGTTTTTGTTATCACTGCCCGAATGCTCTACCTGTCGGCGGGCTCACGCCCGAAGGAAATGATAAAGATTGCGAAGCATCGCGGCGGTCGCTCCCCAGATGAAGTAATCACCAAAGGGCATCGCATAAAAACTGCGGCGATCGGGACGGCTGGGCAGGATGGCGCTTCGACGCTGATGATTGGCGCCGTCCATCAGGAATGACAGGGGCACTTCGAAGATCTCGGCAACCTCGAACTCGTCGGCGCTGAGTTCGAACGGCGGATGCACCAGCGCGACCACCGGCGTGACCCTGAAACCGGTGCCGGTCACATACTCGGGCAGCGTGCCGATGACTTCCACATGACGGCGATGCAGGCCGATTTCTTCCTCTGCCTCGCGCAGTGCAGTGGCGATGGCGTTTTCATCCTCGGGATCGACCCGTCCGCCGGGAAAACTGATCTGCCCGGCGTGATCATGCAGGTGCGCTGTGCGCTGCGTGAGCAAAAGCCTCAGCTCGTCCGCCTGCACGACCAGCGGCACCAGCACCGAGGCCGCCACCAGAGGTCCTTCTTTATCGAGCAGACTTTTCTCATGGGAGAACTCCGGTGTCCATTCGGGCGGCTGGCTGAACCGCTCGCGCAACCAGTGCGGGTGCAGCCGCGACACCGGCACTGGCGGCTCGGGAGCGCGCTCGTCAATCTCGGCGAGTGTAGGATCGAAAGGGGTTTTCATCAGCGTCAAAAAAGGAAAAAGGGCACACAAGGTGCCCTTTCAGTCGGCAGCAGCGCGATATTACTCCGCTGCGGCTTCTGCGGTACGGCGAGTGGGCAGCTTCTCGCGGATACGTGCCGATTTGCCGGAACGCTCACGCAGATAGTACAGCTTCGCACGGCGCACATCACCGCGACGCTTGACGTCGATCGACGCGATCAGCGGCGAGTACAGCTGGAAGGTACGCTCAACACCTTCGCCCGACGAAATCTTGCGGACGATGAAGTTGGAGTTCAGGCCACGGTTACGGCGCGAAATCACAACGCCTTCGTAGGCCTGCACACGCTTGCGGTTACCTTCGACGACGTTCACGTTGACGACGACGGTGTCGCCCGGCGCGAATTCGGGAATGTTCTTGCCCAGACGGGCGATCTCTTCTTGCTCGAGTTGCTGGATCAGATCCATGGTGTGCTCCTTGACCATCATGTCGGCGCCTGTTGCTGCTGTATTGCCCGGCAGAGGATGGGGTTAATAAATACTGCTGTTCAGATACTGCTTACTGCTTTTTGATTTACTGCTCTTGCTTTACTGCTTTTACTTTGGCGTCACTGCACTGACTTCAACTGTTTCAGGAAGGCTTCATCCGCCTTGCTGAGCCACCCTGCGTCGCGTGCCTTCTGCAACAGCTCGGGCCGCTTGCGCTGCGTGGACTCCAGCGCCCTTTCGCGACGCCATTTGTCGATCTCCGCATGATGCCCGCCCAACAGCACGGCTGGCACGCTGTGCGATTCATAGACCTCGGGCCGCGTGTAATGCGGACAATCCAGCAGGCCATTCACAAAGCTGTCCTGCACTGCCGACGCATCATCATTCAGCACGCCCGGCAATTGCCGTATGACCGCATCCATCAGCGCCATCGCAGGCAGTTCACCACCGGACAGAACGAAATCGCCGAGGCTGATCTCTTCATCGACACAGCGATCGATCAGGCGCTGGTCAACCGCCTCATAGCGACCGCACAACAGCAACAGCCCCTGCTCCTGCGACAGCTGCATCACGCGCTGGTGATTCAGCGGCCTGCCCTGCGGCGACAGGTAAATCGTTCGCGGCCGGGGCAGTCCCATCGTCGTCTGACGCTGGCGGCCTGCACTGATCGCCGCTTCCAGCGGCGCTGCCATCATCACCATCCCGGGGCCGCCGCCATACGGCCGGTCATCCACGGTGCGGTGATTGTCCGAAGTGAAATCACGAGGATTCCACAGCGACAGCTCACATCGTTTCTGTTCAAATGCACGCCGCGTGATGCCGGAGGCGGTCAGCGCGGTGAACATCTCGGGAAAGAGCGTGATCACATCAAACTGCATGCGCTCCCCTTCGCTGTTCGTCTGTCGTGTCCGGGGCTAGTAATCCAGCGCCCAGTCCACCTTGATTCTTTTCGATACCTGATCGACGTCGGTCACAAACTGATCGACGAACGGGATCAGCAATTCCGTGCTCTTCCTGCCCTCTTGCGCACGTACAGCGACCCGCAGGATCGGATGCGCGCCGTTGTCCATCAGTCCGGCCACCTCGCCGAGCGGCTCGCCCTGAAGGTTTTCTACCGTGTGGCCGATCAGATCGACCCAGTAAAACTCATTGTCTTCCAGCGGCGGGAAGTGCGCCCTGCGCACCTGAATCGTCGCGCCTTTCAGCGCTTCAGCGGCATCGCGGTTTTCGATGCCCATCAGCCGGGCGACCACATCCTCGCCTTGGGAGCGCAGCTGCATCACATCCACATCATGCAGTCCGGGCTTGTCCAGCCACCAGGTCTTTGCATGAAACAGCGCGCTGGCCTCCTCCGAGTAGGGCCGCAGTCTGACCCAGCCTGCGATGCCGAAAGCGCCTGTGACATGCGCAACCAGCACCAGATCGTCGGGAACCGGAATGCCGGCACTACCCGACACGGTCACATCAGGCCGCTTTCTTGCCGTTGGATTTCACCAGACGCTCGACGGTAGGCGACAGTTGTGCGCCAACGCCTTTCCAGTAAGTGAGACGGGCCTCATCGATATTGAACGGCACAGCGGCGCCGGAGGCGATCGGGTTGTAGAAACCGATGCGCTCGATGAACCGACCATCGCGACGATTGCGCGAATCAGTGGCAACGATGTTATAGAAAGGGCGCTTTTTGGCGCCGCCACGGGCTAAACGAATAACGACCATAATCTTCTCGACGAAAGGGGTACGGAGACGGAAAAAGACCGTGATTATAGCGGTTTTCACCCTCTGGCAACAAGCCGCTCATCAGCCGACAGACAGGGCGATTGCGGCCACCCTGGCCCTGCGGCACACTGGCGCCTGCAAAAAAATTGCCAGTAAGCTATAACTTTGCCGATTTGTTTGCCATTTTGGCAGTAAACATTCTCCGAACCTAAGCCCATGGATCACGCCACCCGCAAGAACAAGACTCTCGCTACCCTGTTTGCGCTGCTGCTGGGAATGCTGGGGGTGCACCGGTTTTATCTGAATGGCATCGCCGACCGCTGGGGCTGGCTGCATCTGGCCAGCCTGCCGGCTTCGGCCGCACTGCTGACGGTACGTCCGGACTGGCCGCTGCTGTTTTTTGCGGCACCGATGATACTGTCGATGCTGGCCGCGAGCGTTCAAACCTTCGTCATCGGCCTGATGCCCGACGAACAATGGGACGAACGCTACAACCCGCAGACGGACGCGCCGACCGACACCCGCTGGCCGGTGCCGTTCATGATGGTGGCGAATCTCTTTTACGGCGCGACGCTGCTGCTGACCGTGATCGCGCGGGCGTTTGATCTGTGGCTGACGGGTGGGGCTTACGGCTGACTCAGAACTGCTCTTCGGTCAGCGCCAGCACACCCGAACTGCCCTCGACAATCGCCGTGCGCGAAGCCGATGCGGTGGACAGGAAATGATCGGCAAAGAAGCGTGCGGTCGTGATCTTCGCCTGATAGAACGACGCATCACCCTCGCCGGCTGACAGCTTGTGGGCGGCCACGAGCGCCGCGCGGCCCATCTGCCAGCCGCCGAACACCACGCCCGCCATCTTCAGATAGGGAACGCTGCCCGCAAACGCCGCCTTGATATCGGATTTGGCATTCGACGCAATGAAATTCACCACGTCTTCCAGCGCCGCACTGGCCTCGGACAAACGCTTGCCGATGATCTTCAGGTCGTCACTGCCGGCTTTGCCCAGCTCGGCCGCTGTGTCACGCACCTGCGCGATCACGCTTTTCGCAAACGCGCCGCCATCGCGCGCGGTCTTGCGGCCGACCAGATCGTTCGCCTGAATCGCGGTCGTGCCTTCGTAAATCGTCAGGATGCGCGCATCGCGGTAGTGCTGTGCGGCGCCTGTCTCTTCGATGAAGCCCATCCCGCCGTGCACCTGAACGCCGGTGGACGCGACATCGATCGACAGCTCGGTCGACCAGCCCTTCACGATAGGCACCATGAATTCATAGAACGCATGATTCGCATTGCGCGTCGCTTCGTCGGGATGATGATGCGCGCCATCAAAGGCGGCTGCGGTCACATACGACAGCGCGCGCGAGGCTTCTACCTGCGAGCGCATCGACATCAGCATGCGCTTCACGTCCGGATGATGAATGATCGCCACCGGGCCCGGCGAGCCGGCCAGGTCACGCGATTGGACGCGATCTTTCGCATACGAAACGGCCTTCTGGTACGCGCGCTCAGCGACCGAGATGCCCTGCATGCCCACCGCAAAACGCGCGGCATTCATCATGATGAACATGTACTCGAGGCCGCGGTTTTCTTCGCCCACCAGATAACCGATCGCGCCGCCATGGTCGCCATACTGCAGCACCGCCGTCGGGCTGGCCTTGATGCCCAGCTTGTGCTCGATCGATACGCAGTGCACATCATTGCGCTGGCCCAGCGAACCATCGGCGTTCACCATGAATTTCGGCACGATGAACAGCGAGATGCCCTTCACGCCTTCCGGCGCGCCCGGCGTGCGTGCCAGCACCAGATGAATGATGTTCTCGGCCATATCGTGCTCACCATAGGTGATGTAGATCTTGGTGCCGAAAATCCTGAAGCTGCCATCGCCCTGCGGCTCGG
>JACCEC010953459.1_pt1 | contig 44170 bp, 74 predicted proteins | sample 7450121 | NCBI WGS metagenome assembly JACCEC01 (sample SAMN15323455, study PRJNA562643) | freshwater metagenome | isolation source: river surface water | place: USA:Blue River Watershed | collected 2017-08-18 | reverse complement strand
TTGATACGCCAAGATATCACAGAAGCCTGCGAGCAAAATGATCTCACAGTGGTTAAGAACAAGTCTGTGGTAGAAAGCGTGTACAGCAGTGGCTACAAGAAATTCAAGGACGTGGATGGCGGCATAGCCTTTGAGCACGATTTCAATGGACGCAGGCAGCTAGTGGCCGTGATCGCTGTAGAGGACAAGGGCGGACATGCCTGTAGTACCTGCTTCGATGGTGTCAGCGCACAGAGCCTGCGCATGCATCGCTGCTTTCCAAACACTGTCACAGTATTCGTCACGGACAATAACATAAGCGTGGGCCGCGACAAGGCCGCAGAGATATTCAACGACATCGATGTCATAGTCAGCGAACGTGGCCAGAATCGCAGGATCGAAGCTTATCCCGCCCTGGTATGGCAGCGTTTCCAAACAGTGCGTGATCAGCTCACGGCACAGCTACGAGATCAAGACCCCTGCAAGTTCGCTGAATATCAGACCATAACCAGCCGAGACCAGGGCACACTGCGAGACAGCATAGATCAAACTGGCGTGATCTTTAATAGATAAGGCCGAAGGCTGCGCAGATTTTTTCGCGAAGCGCAGCGCAAAAATTTTTAGCTGCGAAGCAGCAGCAGCGCAGATTTTTACACAGGGGGCCGAGGCTGTCCCCGAACCGTGTAATTAAAGTTCAACACTATGCGAGTTTCGTGTTGATCCGGAGTAGTGCTGCTGTGCATGTGTTCTCCGGGAAAATCCATCCACAGGTTAGCCCGGGGCGGTTGCCTGTGCCATTCTGTGTAGCGCCTACCGGGTTCGGTTTCTTCAAAGAGCACAGTGTCTCCAGAACTAGAGATAGGATACCATATGCCCGCACGATGTGGATACTGTTGATCTTTGTGGGGACTGTGCTGTATCTGCCTAGGAGTACGTGTGCTCAAACCCAGGCGTATGCGTATGACATAGTCCAATTCTTGCCCTGTGCGATCACAGGCAGTCATCAATATGTGCATGGCAGCTTCAGCCAGAGGGCTCACGGCTTCTCCGTGTTTGTAGACCAGATGGCTGAAAGATCCCGCATATTCAGGCTCTGTGAGATCTCCGGGATTGGCCGTGAAAGGCAGGTAGAACCAGGGTATCTCTTCGCTGGTAAATTTGGCCTGCGCATAGCCGAAATGGCTAGCGCCTAGTAGATCTTCGACGACATGTATCATCCAGTAATTATCAGAATCGAACTAACTGTAATCTACGATCTGGATGCAGTAGGCTAGTAAGGAAACGCTGGCAGTGATAGAACCAATTGCCCAGCTGTGTGAATCTAGGATCTTGGGCTAGATCGCCCAGGGTATAATAAGTGCTTATGCCCAGTGTGGCATAGTAGTCCATGTTTAGTCCACGACGCAGTCCATAGTCGGGTAAAAGACTGCAGAATATAAGTGTGCTGTCCGCGAACTCACGATATGGTCCGGGTCTATACACTGTGTATAATCGTAGATATGTTTCTGCGAAACTGGCTGTGGGTATGAAATCAGGGCGATCAAAGCGTTCTGTGAGTATCTGTGCTAGATAGTCTAATAACAGTGCGGGAGCAGCAAAGCCTGTGTTATGGCTATGCTCTGTGACTAGATCACGGAATTGCTGCTCGGGACTCACAGGAAAAACAGTGTTTACTGTGCGTTAGATGGAACCGTGTTTAATTCCCAGCCTGGCAATCCGGGTCTAGCAGGATCGTGTTGCATGGGGTTAGCAGGCTCTACGCCCACTACTGGCACTTCAGGTTGTACCACTTGTGCGCCTTCATCGGGCACGAAAGGTAGGACTCGGCCCGCATCGGGTGCTGTGCCAGCTGATTCCCGGCCTTGATTAGCTCGCTCTGTGTCAGCGGCGCTTTTTAAGAATTCTTTGGTAGTTTTAGCCATGATCTAATGGTGCTCCTAGTTACAGTGTATTTAGTCGGGCTAACCGCGAAATTCACGACCCCAATCGATACGGCTCCATATACGATCGTAGAGGTAAAAGCTGGTCATCCATACGAGGTTCATGATTATAGTGGGCAAGAGTGCGCTGTCCCAGCTGGCGCCAGTGAATACTAGCATGAGATATGTAGTGATTATAACCCATAGTCTATAGATCACTGTTTTAACTAGGGTGCGGGCATGTGTTTCGTAGATCATACACTATGTAGCAGTTGATTGCCTGCAGGGCAAGCAATCTTGAAATGGGTCCTGCAGGGAAAAAATTTGGCTGCGCAAAAAAATTGAGTAGTAACTTTAAGTTTCTGTGGTGGTGATTTTTGACCACTAGCCGTAAGTTAGCGCATACTAACTTACTACGCTATAACCGGTCACCACCGACAGCCCACCGGCCACCACCATCCATGGCGACCATCACAGGTCATCTTCAATGACTCTGGATCCTGGCCTCGACCACGATCATCCTTGAGCTCCATGTGTAGATGTGGATAGCTGGGCGGTCTATGATCGTAGGCTCCACGCTGTCCTGTCAGTGCTATGTACGCTATGATCTGCCCTGCTTGCACACTGTCCCCTATGCGTACACTGACACGATCTATGTGCTGATAGGCAGTGATCTGTCCTAGGTCGTGCGTGATCTGTACATGCTCTGGGCCAGCGCCCGTGACTGTGCCCTGCCTAGGTGCTCGCACTGGCTCCCCTACGTGGGCTGCTAGATCCAAGCCAGTGTGCAGCCTGCCATACTGCTGACCTGTGCGCTGTTCCATGTAGCGCAGTCCCACTGTGGGCCCTGCGGCACAGGCCGTTAGCAGCGTGGCGATTGATATGGCTGGCAGGATCTTAAATGTCCACAGCATACTCTATGTGCCCTATCGTCCCAATTGGGTATCTGATCATGTAAGTGTTGTCCTGGTCGGGGATCCCAAGCGGCATCTCTGGGATCTCTGCCTAGGGCGCAGCCCTGTAGGCTAGCTATGGCTAATGCGATCAATAAGGTCTTTGACATCATCTGTTATGTCCTCGTGTTGATCCAAGACAGCAGCGATCATCAGTGTGTGTACCGTCACGGCATCCCGCTTATACTGTGCGGGTAAGTTACGGATAAGCCTTTCAACATCCTCTTGGCTTTCACAGTTCCAGATCATGTCAGCGATCTGGTATTGCTGCTTTGACAGTCCTGTGAGCGTGATAGACATTAGATCTCCTCACGGACCATGAGTGTGCCCAGATACATGAGCATCAAGCTGGTAACAGCCACACCGATTGAAGCGATGAGCTGCTCTGTGGTTTCACTGTTCTCTACGCCGCCTACTCCAAAGCCTGCGCCCACGATGCCCGCTATGACTGCGATCATGCCCACTTTGACTTTTAACAGTTGTTTCATAGTTGCTCCTGTGTGTTTGTATGTGTTAATTATACTGTCTTTGATGTGGGCTGTCAACCAAAATGTCGGATCAAACCCGTGATGCACAGTGTCATGGCCACTGCGTTGATGGTCATCTGCGGGTAGTTCTTCACCCTGACTGTCCACGTGAAAAAGCATATGGCTCCGAAGAGGCCGAATAGCTGTATGAATACGATGTGCTGGGGAAACAGGTTCATCACAGCGTACATCATCAGGATGAACGCTGTGCCCATCCATTGTATGATTTCGTTTAGTTTGTTCATGTTGTTATTGTAGCACCAGTGGGCCAAAATGTCAACCAATTTGTTCAGCTAAATTAGCTTCCACACAGTACGCCACTTCCTGCACTGCGTTGCCCAATGTGTTGTTTCCAGCTAAAAACAGTCTGTCCGCAATAGCGTCCAACTGTTCAATAATTGCAGTTGCTTCGTCAGTTGTTAATGGTTTGTTTGTTAGCACGTTCGCTCCTTTTGTTTACTATGCTGTTAGTATAACAAAAGTCTGCCAAAATGTCAACCAATTTAACTGTTGTTTTTTCGCAACAGATCGCCGCCTTCATCCACGATCAATCTCACGTGGTTCATACGCTGCTTAAGGTGATCGATCAGTGAATCACGGTCTGCGCCTTGGCCTAGGAACTGATCCGTGTCTGAACGAAACGCATAGATCTGTCCCTGATGCTGTTCCAGCTTGATGTGTATGACTTCTAGGCCCTCGGGATCTTGATCTTCCGCTAGCTCACGTTCGGCCTGTGCTCGCAGCTTGATCAGCTGATCTTTGCCCACGCCCAACTCTTCTAGGATCTTTTTAAAGCTCAAGACGTGCATGATCTCGCTGACCTTGTAGCCGATCCAGAACGCCGCTGTGGCTATGATTAGATATTCCATTAAATCACCTCGTCCAATTCCGTGTCCGCTTGGACCACAGCGAAGTTCAAGTCCTCACAGGCTGTGTCAAGTGCTGCCTTCAGCGAGGGCACTAACTGGCTCATACGGTCCGCAGCACGGTAAAACGCTTCCGCAGCTGATTCTAGTTCTGCGTAGGCTGTGTATAGTTGCTGTGCTTGTTGTTTAGACATAGTCGCTCCTTTGTTGTATATATGTTATTATACCGTCTTTTGGCACTCGTGTCAACCAAAAAAAACCCACTGTACGTGTGTACAGTGGGCGCAATGTCCCCAGATTCAGGAGCGAACTGTTACTGGGTGACAGCTGGTGTCTTCTCGACAGCAGCTTTCTTTGCCTGGGGCTTGGCCGCCACAGGATTCTTCTTGGCCACGTAGGCTACAGCGTCGCTGATAGCTTTGCGGCCTTTGGCGAAGTCGATCTCTGCCATGTGAGCAGCGATCTCGCCTTTGGTCATTTCATGGGGAAGATCCACCAGCTCGATGTCTGTGTGACCATTCTTGGCCAGGATCTTGATCCGCATAGTGTCGTTAGCGAATCGTACTTTGGTTTTACCCTTAAGGGTTGAAACACCTGCTACTGCGAACTTCTTATCGGTTGCCATTTTGGCTTCTCCTATGTGTGTGTATAAACTCGAGATTCTTTTGAACCTCTAACTGATTATAGCATCTCTGCTACCAAAGCGTCAACCATTCATTTACCCAAAATAGGGGTTACCTGAATGGTTACCGCCTCCTTCTCGTCTAGGGCGCCGATGAACTCGTCGTCATAGACCAGATCCTGCATGGCTAGATCGATCATCGATTCGACCCTGGCCTCGTCAGCTGTGCCGTCGCCGGCGCAGATGACTTCGAAGTGGAACTTATAGGTTCTCGGCACTTTCCCAAAACTCCTTACGCAATTGGAACATCGTGAATGCTTCCTGTTCCAGATATATAGCACTCTTTTCCGTGTCCCAGGCCCACTTTGGTTTCTCTCCGTCGAAGTGGTCGGCTCGGGCTAGACACTGCTCGGCACTGGGACCAAATTGAGCCCACAGCCAGTTGCGAACCCGGATCCATTGTAGGACTCGATTTGATCCCCAGAACTCTACCCTATGGCTGAAGTAGCCATAACCGTTGTATTGTCTAGTGAGCTTGACTACCTTCATCATAGGGCTTACCCTTGAACCAACTTCGTGGCCTCACCGCCCTCACGCACCCACTTGGTCAAGTCCTCTTCGTTCTCGGCCTCGTAGGCATACATGCCTTCGGTGATGCCCATGCATTCGTCCAAATCAGGATCTATGATGTCCTCTACCTGTTTAGCAGTCATGTTGCTGAAATCCTGGCAGTCATCTGCACCGTTATCGTAGACGCCAGCGTAGCACATGCCTGATTCATAGTAGTAGGCTCTGACAGTGTAGCCCTGTTCTACCAATGCATCATAGACACCCACGGGCGGGGCCCAGGCACTGTCGAAACTTGCGTTCATGCTCAAACCATCGTCTGCGATGTCAGCCTGTCCATCACCGCCTACATCCCACTTGGTGCCCCAACGGCCTGTGCAGAAGTCATACCAGTTGCCTGCACCGTATTTCTCTACATTTGCTCGGGTCTTACGCTCGAGCTCTGCTTGTTCTACAGGATCACCTACCGAACCAGCGATGATCTTAAGATCTTCTGGCACTGGAATAACATGATTGCAGAACTCACCGCGATTCATAGCATCTGCTAGTTCTTGAACTTTAGCAGGATCTTCGTGGCCTACTTCCACCCAGTTGTTGCACCAATTTGGCATATTCGCTCCTTATCAGTTAAGTGTTAATTATACATCCGATCTTCTACGCTGTCAACCAAATTCTGTTCGATCAGTGTGGCACTTTTGCCACAGATCTGCTCCATGGTTCGCAGGATCTTACGCTGTGCCATAGGGGTAGTATCCGGGGATTCTAGGGCCTCTACTGCTCGTTTAATGTATTCAAATTCACTGGGCGTCATATTCTTTCACCATTTTATGTAAGGGACAAAGAGGTTCGGGTTCAAATTCAGAAGCAGCCTCGAAGTGATCATCATACCAGTCGATCCATTCTGTCTGTATCTTCGAATCATCGTAGTTGCCATCACGAGCCTTTTCCAGTGCTTCATCCCAAGAATCCGCTTCCACGAAGAAAGTTTCTTCTATGATCGATCTACGGCTAACAGCGAATCTGTGTGTGGCCATACGCTCCCTTTACTATGCCTATAGTATAGCACCAAATCAGCCGATTGTCAACCAATATGCGCCTAGGAAGACCACATAGATAAGTAAGCCCTTACCAACTTCCTGGAACGTATCTGCCCACATCCATTTCACGTACTCTTCGTCGTTCATACGGCCTCCAAATGTTTACAAGCACCACGGAAAGTGAATCCAGGACAGGTGCAGGTCCCTTCTTCTGTGTTTACGAAGTAGGAGTTGCCTTTGCTCCCCTTGACTTCCCTCACTGCATTCTCTGCAGCATTCGCAGGGGCTTCGAAAGGGTTAGGCTCCAGCTTCTCAAACTTACGGCCTCTACGGTCGATCTTGAGTGGTGTGCGTAAGGTTATAACTTCGCCCTGCCCCCACTTACGGTAAGCGATGACCTTGTCGCCATCTAACAGGTAATCGTGGTTGGGCTGTCGGTATTCGATGCCCGTCCACACAGTGGTTTCACGCACCGCTTCCATCAGCGCCACGCTTTCTTGTCACCGAACTGTTCGTTGTATTCGTAGCCAGCATAGTATTCTTTAATTTCATCTATGCTCAAACCTTGGTCAACACGTGGACCGCTTTCACCACCAACACCACCATAGTGCGGGGAACGGGCACGGCCATAGTAAGAGTCTGCACTGCCACGATCATACAGGCTACCGTGGTTCTCACGCACAAACTGCCAACCTTTGAGAGCTCGGACCACTTGTTCCTGCTCTTTAACATCCAACATTGGAATATACATCGTTCGCTCCTTATTATTCACTATACCTATAGTATAGCACCTCTATCCCAATTTGTCAACCTTTTGGCTGTTGCAAAATTGCCACATCTTGAGTTCGGCACCCTCTAGGCCTAACAGCACTCCCTCAAAGTCTCTGTAGGAACAGCAGCCTGCGACATTTGGGTAAACTGTATAGCCGTAGATCGCTTTGTCCTTCATCGACCTAGTAACAGCAGCCTTGGCGGGACCTGGCTTCTTGTAATACTTGACCAGATCCCCGTTCTCGCTGTAAGTTACCCAACCACCCATCAAACCACCTCTTTGTAGACCTTGTAGCCGTAGATGTTCAACTTGCGGATCGCTGCCTGGATCTCACCGTAGGTCTCGTTGAGGTCTTCTAGGCACTTCTTGGCTTCTTTGATTGAGTCTGCTGTGCAGGTTTCGCCACTATAGATGTGTCGGCAATCGTAGTAGCGATCACCGTCGTCTGTGACCAGTTGGTAGGTACCAAAGGTCTTGTACATGATCATTTCGCCTGTTTTCATAGCTCGCTCCCTTTTGTGTTACTATGCCTCTATTATACGGCACCCTAGCCAATCTGTCAACCAAAAAGACCAAAGACCCTTTCGGGTCTCGGGTTAATCCAAACGTGATCCCGAGTAGCAGCGATCGAGAGCCAGTTCTTCTTTCATTACCCTGGCATAGGCCTGTGCTCCCTCTTCTGCTGCGTCGACGCTCTGTCCTGGCCACCACTTGTTCCATAGTTGCAAGGAGCCTGTGTAATCTTTACGGAATCCCACTTCTGCCAGGGCCTTGCCCAGTTTGGAGTTGCTGCGAACCCCATAGATGTTGACCCAGGCGAAGCCGCAGGCTCCGCCGTCCTTGCCCCCGAAATACTTGTCCGAGAAAGCTTTCGCTGCGGCCTGTGCTTCTGCCAGGGCTTTAACGTGGGCCATCTGGACTTTGATAGTTTCGAAATTCGCCATTTCACGCTCCTTGTTGTTCACTGTACCCATAGTATAGCACCACGGGCCCGATCTGTCAACCAAAAACCCTACGTTCTTCTCGGGCTTTTTAGGAGGTCTGCTTGTTTGCGTAGTTTGCCTGCTTTCTTGTATAATTCGTCAGCAGACTTACGCATTTCTGCGGCTCGGGCCTGTGTAAGGTCAGTGCCACCAAACTCACGGCTCACATAGTAGTCTATCAGACTGTTTTTGATCATCGTAGGAAGATCATGTCCGATATCCTCTGGGCAAACAAAACGGACGGGACATCTGCCCCATCCGCCGTATTCTAGGAACTCTGCGTAGTAGCGTCTATGATCTTTATTAGCAGGATCAAATGCTACCAATGGTCTTTGAAGGTACTCTAATTTGCTCATCAACTATTTACTGTGTCATGCGGGTCGTATGAAATATCACCATTATCGATCAGATCTTCGATATCTTCCCAATCAGCGTCCTCGTCTACGAGCTGGCCATCTTCATCATAGAACGGGTCTTCAACGATCATTCCGAAACGACTCATCGTGTAGTCTCCTTCATAACTTCCTGGGTTTTACCAACGGCCTTGTCGATGGCAGATGCCACGCCAGAGACCCCTACTGTGGCCACGAACATCCCGGCCAAGAATGCGATCAAAAGTTTCATTTACCGCTCCTTTCTGTGTTTGTGTAAGTGTATTATACAATCAATCTAGATAGAAGTCAATGGCCTGATCTACGCACACACGTAGCAGCGGGGCCTGTGGCATTTACGCCACAGCCCCTGGCACTTCAGCCTACTTCCTTTTCATAGATCACAGTCTGACCAAAAGGTGACTCTGCATCCTTGTTGCCTTTGACAACGAAGATCGTATCGCAGTAGTCCTCGTCACCCCAACTACCACAAGGATAGCCGTCTGTGAACATGATGAACTTCTTGGGCGTGATACCATTCTCTTTCATGAACTCAAAGTTCACTTCAAAGTCTGTGCCACCACCGCCTTGAGGCTCGTAGTCTAACAGGTCTTCACTGTTGTCATGTGTGATACTTTGGTGATTGTAGATCTCTGTGTCAAAGCACCAAATGTCAACTTTGAAGTCCTCGTACTGATCAAGGATACCTTTGACTTCGCTCAAGAATACAGTTGCATCCTCTTCGCCGATACTGCCCGACATATCGATAGCGATAGCCACGTCAATAGTCGTAGCCTCTTTCATGCCCGGCAGGATCGCACCACTGTGCATACTCTTGCGGTTAGGGCGAGTAAAGGAGTAGTCGTTGCGGATGATGCTTTGGATCTCTTGACGAACAAGCTCACGCCAGTTGATCTTGGGCTCTGTCCAGTTCTTGATCAAGCGTTGGATACCTGCGGGCACCTTGCCAGCACCAGCGGCCGCGGCACTCTGGATCATAGCCTCTTTGACTTCATCCTTGATCTTTTGCAGTTCCTCTTTAGAGATAGTAGGCTTCTTGCCATCACCCTCTTCACCAGGACCGCTTTCTTTGATGTGCTCGTCCAAGAGCTCACCGAGTTGCTTGAGCAGTTGATCCATAGGAATCTTTTCTGCTTTCTCGTAGAGGTCGTCATAGATCTCTTCCCAAGCCATGCCACGATACTTGCTGTCGTAGCAGATCTTTACTTCGGTGATCTTCTCGCCGATACGCTCATCTACAAGGATCTGGTTTACGGCAAAGTCCTGTGCGATGTTAGACAGTTGCTTATCTCGTGAACCAACACGGCCGAAGTGATCAAACACACAATGGCAGATCTCGTGTCCAAACAGGAACTCTAGTTTCTTGACGGAAAGTTTCTCTACGAACTTGGTATTGTAATAAAAGTCACGACCGTTAGTGGCCGCGGTTGGGCACCAGTCGTCTGCATTGATCAAACGCATACGGGTAGCCATGTTGCCGAAGAAGGGTGCTTTGAGCAGTAGGCCTACTCGGGCAGTTGTTAGTTTCTCTACGATTGGGTCCATCTGTCGCTCTCCTTACTGTATGTATCTATTATAGCACCTTCTGGCACCCTTGTCAACCAAAAAAGGGTGGGCTAGAGCCCTGGGTGAGCCCTAGCCCTAGCAATGGGCGAGGTCTTAATTCTCCATTGCTGAAAGGACATACTTACCGAAACGCTTGTGGAACTCATCGAAGGATTCCATCTTTGTAGCGTCCAGAGGCAAGTTGTAATTAGTAAGGGCGGTCTTCGCACCCATAACCACGAGCTCTGTAGGGAAATTGTCCATCATGTAGCGGAAGAAACGATCCGCCATCTTGTCCCATTCTTTGGTCTTCTTCTCTGCACGATCCTTGAGCTCATAGCACAATGAAACGGTCAAAGAATACATCGCTGACACTTCCTTGATCTGCAGGTCCTTGACCTTACCGTCGAGGATGTCATCTGCTTTAGGCAATTTGCCTGCGATCTTGCGGTGAGCCATAAATTTATTGCCCAAGCCGTCACCGATAGCACCTGCGATCAAGTTCTGCAGGGTATCGTTGTCAACATCATCGTCTGACAACAGATCGCTAACGAACACCCAAGAGCGAGGAGTTGCGAACGCTTTGGAGGCACTCTTCGGATCGAAGTCGTAGAGGTCCTGCTTGGCGAAACCAACATAACCCACAACATCAGGGTGGACTTTGTTAAGGGTAGCCCAGTCTTGGAAGTCATCGAAGTCCACCTTCATTTCCAAGTGGACGAAGCGGTTAGCCAACGGAGCAGGCATACGATAGGTAACACCACGGTCACCTTCACGGTTACCAGCGGCCACAACGTCAACACCCTTGGGCAGGACATAGGTGCCAACACGACGGTTCAGAATCAACTGATAGGCCGCGGCTTGAACGGCTGGAGGAGCAGAGTTCAGCTCGTCCAGGAAGATGATTGCCTTGCTGTCAGGGTCCACAGGCAGTTCTGCAGGAGGGGCCCAAACCATCTTGCCCAAGTCTGCATTGTAATAGGGGATACCTTTGATGTCAGTGGGTTCCCACAGAGCCAGGCGGACGTCAATCACTTCACGATCGAGTTCTTCACCGATCTGCTTGACCACGTCGGACTTACCGATACCTGGAGGGCCCCACAGGAATGTAGGACGACGCACCTTGAGTGCTTTACGGATCGCCTTCTTGGCACCTTTTGGACCAACTTGGCGGACGGATACATCTTGTGCTTTTGCCATTTAAGACCTCGCTATAAAAAAGTTAAACTATAAAACGCTTTCCCAGTATCGTTATTGTAGCACCAGTTGATCTCTTTGTCAACCGATTATTTTCACATAGTTTAGGGCTGTTGTTTTTTCGCCACTACGCACATTCTTGATCTTGCCCTTGATCTTTAGCTCACCCTTGAGATCACGTACGAACCAGAAGTCGATGAAGCTCTCGCCCATACGGGCATTGATCTTGAACTTATTGTAGTTCTGATTGTAGCGTGAGCTGATCACTGTGATATCACCTATCACGGTCTCACCTTCAGCTCCTTGGAGCTGTTCCGAGGCATAGATCTCTCGCTTGAGATCATTACGCTGTTGATCACGCTGGGCCACGTCGGGCAAGCAGCTGATCACAGCGAAGTCGTAGAGGTCACGGCCCGTGAACTTGTCCTTGCTAGCGATCTTGTAAGCAGTCTGCTGGAAGTCGTTGAGCCTACCAGTCATGGCTAGCAAAGTATAGGTCTTGAAGTGATCCCGGGCAGTACGGCCCGCAGCGTAGTCGGCCTCTGTGACATCCACGAAGTTGCCGGTGCGCAGCCATTCTTTGACCAAAGCCTTGTTGGCACGTTTGGCAAGGTATGGAGGAGTAGCATTGTGCATCCACTCGTCCATCTTGCAATAGCCCCCGTTGATGCGATAAGCAGCAGCGGCACAGGCCCAGACTTGATCAGCAGTAAATTCCATATTCGCTCCTAACTATTTAATCTATAGTATAGCACCTATCGTCCAATCTGTCAACCGGTGGGAGTGCCGGCCAAAGAAAAAGGGTGTTGTATTTCTACAACACCCTCCAAAGTACCGCCCCGGGAGCGAATCGGCTTGGTTCTTTGAAACCTGTTTCTTACAGGGTGATGCCCATTGCTTTGGCCTTGTAGCCTAGAGCAACGATCTCACGTGAAGGCTTGCCCATCTCGTACTCGGTAACAGTAACACCATTGCCAGCAGTACGGGTCTTGCTGTAGATAGCATAACCATTCTGACGGATGCGGCTTGCTTCAGCGGCCAAGTTCTTCACACCAAATCGCTTTTCAGCTTGAGCGGCAGTGAGCTTCTCACCGTTATACAGCGCATTGAAAACCTTGTAAGTCTTTGTATCTTTAGAAATAAATTTCATTTGTTTTTCCTTTAAAGTGGCTGATTGATTGTTATTCAGCGTTCAATAATTATAGCAACTTTGTTTCGATAATACAAGAGTCAAGATTACCGTTTTACCTTGACCGAAGGCCCAATCAGCGACCCCAAGATCAAAGCGGCGGCCCATGTCCAAAATGTGTAGGGTATAGCCAACACAGGGAACAGGGTGTTAAGGGCCCAGATAGTCAACAACGGCCCGATCAAGATCAGGAACAGTATGAGTGCCCCGATCCCGATGACTTTGAATAAAGTACCCATTTAATGAGCTCCTTTCATAACAGTGACACGAGCCATGTTCTGCCAGTTGCTAGGGAAGCTCTTGCGCAGATCGGCTACTTTGAGCACAGTACGCAATGACAGCTCACGCATGACACCGCGATGCTCATCGATGAAGCTCACGACTTCGTCTTTAGCGATGTCTTCGAGCTCATAACTATCCAACATACCGTCCTTGACGATCTGTTTGATGCGCAGGATCTTTTCACGATCTGTGTCCATCTTGAGATCAATATAGTGACAGCGTGATTCCAAGGCACTCAAGTGATCCTGCAGTTTCTTGCTACGCACATTCTCAAACTTCAAGTTTGTGATGAAGATAGCACCGCCCTTGAACTCAAACTTGTCAGGGATACCCTCTGAACGGAGCAGACGGCTGTCAGTGTTCCACGAGATAGTACGCTTCTTGCTACTGTCCAAAGCGGCCTTGAGAATGTTCAGCGCAATGTCGTCCAGCAGGATGCTGTCGCAGTCATCGAACACAAGGATGTTCTTGGCGTCCGAGAACTGATAGAGCTTGCTGTACAAGCCAATGGCACTCATAGCACCTTTAACGATCTCGTAGCGTGGCTTACGCTCGCCCAATGTGTTGAACAGATCGTCTTTGGACAGTACTTCTTCAACACCAAAGGATTTGCCTACACCTGGAGGGCCAGTGACGATCATAGCACGGACATCGCCAGCTTTGACAGCTTTGGTCATGTCCTTGAGGATCTCAAAGCGCATACGAGTACGCTCGATGATCTGCTCATCGGTCTCGTGTGCTACAGTTTCATCACCTACTTTGATCTGTGTGAAGTCTGTGACAGTTGAGCCGTCTTTGGCAGGCTTGCTTTTGAGTGCGGTCAGCATGCTCACACCTGCTGGAATGGGTTTGGCACTGCCTGCGACTTCGTAGGCCCCCTGATCGCAACGGATACGGATAGAGCGATCTGGGAAGCCGGGCTGACTGCCACCTTCGACAGTGACATAGCCTGTGCCATCTTTGGATACTTTGTAGTCTTCAACTAGTTTAAAAGTGAGTCCTGCAACATTAGTGGGCTGGCCCTTGATGTTGTAATAACCCTCGGTGAAAGTGATGTACATCTGTTCGCTCCTGTTGTGTGTGTTCATTCATGTATTATACTGCCATTAGGGGCTGTTGTCAACCCCTAATAACCCTACAACACGATGGGTTATTCGTCCTCTGCTAGCAGGTGATCGATGGTGTTTTGGGCCAGTGCTTCAGACAAGGGCACCAAGCCCCCTTTGATCAAGCCCGAAACGTCGTAGACGCAGCCAGCGTACCAAACACCGTCACGCATGACATAGTAATACTCACCCCCGCAGTTCTCGACCTGTTCCAGGAACTCCTCGAACGTGTGTGCTACTTGATAGCCCACATTGTCTTCGCCTCGATCAGCGTAGAAGTTCATTTCTTCGACAGTTGTTTGGACACCACTGTTGTCGCCCAAAGCTACCAGCTGGTTGGCTCGGACGCTGTCATAGCATCGTTGCAGGGTCACTCCTGTGTGCTCTAGGTAACCGTCATAGTGACAATAAACTGACTTGCAGACATCGCCGTGCATGACACCTACTCGTGAACGTGTTCCCATTTGTCGCTCCTTTGGTTAATTGATGGGCGTAGAGTTGGCCTGCGTTTAGTTGACTCTACATTAAGGTATTATCCGGATCTGCCAGTACCGCCCTTAACTTTCACTGTGCCTACAGTATAACACGGGCCGGAGCCCGTGTCAACCGTTTTATCAAATACCCTGGAAGTCTGCCAGGGCTTTCTGTGCGTCTGCATCCAAATACACAGAGTCCATGGCCTTCTGCTTTTCAGAGGCGATAGTGGCTTTGTAGGCCTCCAACTCTGCGACCTTGGCTTCCATAGCAGGCCACACTACATCCTGGGGGTTGAGGTAAGGACCTGTATAGTCCACCTTGTCCTCTTTAAGGGTGATCTCTCCGGAACGGATGCCCTCAAACACCATACCCCACGTGGGTTGCTGGGGACGGCCTGCGGGTCCAAACAGTTCTACTGCCTTGGCCTGCACCTTCTCTTGCGCTACTTCGTTGAGACGGCGGACAAAATACTCACGGGCTTGTGCTTCCATGTTTCGCTCCTATTTGTGTTTAACAAGTCTATATTATACGGTCTTATGAGCCCGTTGTCAACCGGATTTGGTGTGGCTGATCTGCCACAGTGTAGAAGTGCTCGATAAAGATATGATGGGCATCTCCCGAACGCTGGATGCAGCGATCAGCAGCACGATAGAGGTCTGCCCACGTGTCCCCAGCGATGGTCTCGTACACGGGCTGGTCACCCCAGTGATCCCTATAGCAGATCTCACGTGCAGCAGTGTAAGGATGCTTGGCGAGGAACCCATGCACGGGCAGCTCGTAGATCGACCAGATCGAGCGCAGTCCGTTGTCGCCCTGGAAAGAACTGTAGTAGTCCATCTTTGACTCAAAGACCTCATGGTCCTGGGCATATGCGTCTGCCAGCCCTGCTTCGAACTGTTTGATCGCAGCATGCAGGCGGCCCAGCAGCGCATCATTGATTACGCCACAGAGATCCTGCTCCACGTTGCGCAGCTCGCAGAGTGTGTTGTGTACAGTGCGGAAGTCTTCAGCTTTGAGTGTTACGGTTTCCACAGATCGCTCCTATGAGTGTTTGATAGCTAGCATTGTAAACTTTTTGGCTAGGGTTGTCAACCGAGCCTGGGCTTCAGCGACAGCGTCCAAAATAAGATCTTCGCCCAATCCGTCCTTGAGGAAGTCACGGGCATCTTCGTAGAGCAGACCCCCTATGCAGGCATCGCTGATCTCTAGTCCGTCTACCAGTACACGAGCCCGGGCCATGAACCAATCTAGGTCACCCCGATCGATCTTTTCGCACATGTCCTTGATATCGTAGGCACTGTCATCGAAGCAGTCCCCGGGGTGGCAGTCCTCCCAGGTCTTGTCCACTATGATCTGTAGACCCCCACGTTCCTCTTCAAGCAGCGTTTCCCAGTGTCTCATCGTGGAATCCTCACTACCATGCCCTGCGGTGTTGAGACCACTTCGTAGCCCTTGCCCTCTAGTATGCTCACGGCCTCTGCTGCCAGCCTACGATCACGCTTGATGGCACCCTCTATTTTTACGGCTATGAACTTCTTACGGTAGTTGATGTATGACTCTGCGTATGCATAAGCAGTGTCTAGCAAGTCTAGGGCCCTTTGTGCTAGGCACTGTTGCTCTCGAGTGTAGGTACAGGCCAGCTCCCTGTTGCGGAAGTAGGCATTAATTGCGGCGCCACGACCGTTGTCCTCGGCGTCTCTGTATCGCAGTTGCTTCATAGTTCGCTCCTATTTGTTAACTGTATCTATATTGTAGCACCAAAATGCCAGGCTGTCAACCCCTACATGCTCCAGTAGCTTTCCGAGCTGGGCGAGCAGTAGTAGGGCGTATCGTAGCGTTCCCGGAACTCTGCGCCGCTCATCATGTTCTTGCGCACTACGTAGGTCTCGTGGATCTTGCGGATGTACCCTGGGCGAACTGGGTTGGCTCGCTCTACAGCATCCAGGGTCATCGCAGCGAAATCCGTCTTTGAAACCAACTTCATGCCCTCTTTGCAGCGACGGTCCAAACGGTAAATCTCTACAGTGTAGTCCATGTCAATCTCCTCTAGTGTCTGTGTTTAAAGTTGGACGCAGGGCTCTGCGGAGCTCTACTTCGCGATGGTGTGCCGCAGCCTTGCCGCGAATGATCTCGTGTACGATGATCTCGATGTCATCTTTGCTGGCTAGCTCACGCAATGCCTCGCAGAGCAGCCAATTTTTGGTCTCTGTCTTGGCACGATAGTAGTGTTTAGCGGCACGAGCCCGAACGCTCTTCAATACAGTGCTTTCAGTTTTAGCTGTGACACCGATGTAGTTGCCGCCTGCGACACGCAGTTCGTATATGATGTGATTGCGATCAATTCGTTTCTTCATGTTGTTAGTATAGCACCGAAGACCCAAAATGTCAACCAAAATGATCGATACCCTACCGCTGTGTAGGGTCTCTACTTGTCCACAGCTTATCCACAGCTAGCGCAATACCCACATTACTAGTAGGGCTATCACCCCCGCAGCAGCAGCGTAGACCAGCCACCGCTCGGCGGGATACAGGTTGCGCAGCCATCTGCGCTGCTGATCCCAGGGATCGAAAGGGTTTGGTGGATCTATCATAGCTGCTGTTCCTGGCCTGCCCGGAGGGACTCGAACCCCCGACCTACGGATTAGAAGTCCGTTGTTCTATCCAGCTGAACTACGGGCAGAATTTGGTGGGCCCCCCGTGAGTCGAACACGGCACCAACGGATTATGAGTCCGCTGCTCTAACCAACATGAGCTAGAGGCCCCTGACCTGTGTTAAATGATCCCCTGCTGTCGAGCAGCACGTAGATCCTCTTCTATGTCTTCCTCCATGCGCTGCTGCATGTCATGGCGCTTGACCATCTTGTACAAGGGATCTAGATGCTTGACGAAGACCTCGGGCGCTGCTGCCGCAGCACGGTCCATGTCCCAAGATCCTGGATAGTGACGCAGCAATGCCAGAGCTTCGGCGCGAACTGCCTTGGGCACACGGGCATAATGCCCACCCGCTAGACGCTGCAAAAACTCTGCTGTACGCTGCACAGCACGATATCGTTCATCTGGAAGTGTCATAGATTCCCTACTTGAAGCTAACCTTCGCTTCTTAAACATGTGTATATTATATGATCAAAACCCACAGTTGTCAACGATTTTTGGCTAAACACCTGGCCACAGCAGCGGGGCCTTGACTCAAGATCCATAGTGAGCGTGCCGTGTGCCCCTTCTGCGCCCAAAGCCAATAACGATCAGCCACAGATCGACTGCTGGTCTGTACTATGATCCCGCCAAGGAAGTCTACCACAGTATATACGCAGTCGTGACCCCTGCGTTCAGTGTACAAGCAGCAATACCCGGACATAGCAGCGGGGCCTAGAGGGCCAAAGCCGAGATCACTGCGACTATGCATGCTACAGTGATCTTTGAGTATCTACGATCCTGCCACGAGTCCGCACACAGAGATTCATATGTGAGTATAAGCATGAAAGGCAGCATGGCTGCTAGTAATAGTAAGGACACAGTCGCTCCACAGTGTATACTGTATATAGCAGAATCTCACGCAGCGGGGCCACCGTATACGCATAGTTTTACGGTCTCGTACGCTGCTTCTACTGTGAAGAGTGGTGGGAGAATGGTGGGAAACGGTTCGTTTGAGCAGGGTGTAGATCAAAGATCAAGCAAAAATTTTTCCTATGGTCCTTGGTATGTGAGGCTATGCTCAAATGGTCACACAAATCCACACAATATCACACAAAACCACACTTTTCTGCACCCTTTTTGCCCATCGACCTGCGTTGTAGATGTCTATACGCAACTTGGGGGTCAGTAAATCACACTTACTGGGCAAAATCAGTGATTTTGCACATGGGTTTTATGTGTAGCAGCGGGGCCTTGAGCACCGATCTGGTCTGTGTACCAGTCATAGCCCAATCTGTTGTAGGACTGTGCCCGTGCCCCAGGCTGCTAACACTATGAGCACCAAGAACTCTGTCACTGTGAGTTCTACTACTGTGGTTCTACGATTGAGTTTATCCTGTATCTTCATACCTGTGTTATTCCAATTCTTCTTGTTCTATGGTATCTTCTATGATCACATATGTAGCATCTATGACTGTGCCATCAGATAATTGGCAGCGTTCTACTTCCCAGTTATCTATGTTGATTCTCTCTAGGCGTAGCCTGAAGCCCAAGCCAGAGTTCCGATGGCGTTGGGCGATTCTTGCGCCAGCAAGGGTCTTATAGTATCTCAAGCGTAGACCTGTGTCCTTGTGCGTTAGATAGTAAACACAGTTATGCATAGTCGTAATAGAGCAGCGATCACTAGCACGGCCGCTGCCACTTTGCTCATTTGTAACACAGTCCATGCAGTAAGGATCACAGCCATTTTTAGGGATTCTATCATATAAGTATTTACTATGCACACACTCTATTACAGTTTCAGCCAGTTGGATCGCTTGCAGGACATCATTGACGCAGGCCAACCCATACGCATCATACACACCATGCTGGATGATTCCAGTCCCTATGAAGATCGTTACATAGTGCTCATAGACTGCACAGATCAATTATATACTCTGTTATTGATGATCTAGGCTCTGTACCTAAAAATCGCTGCGCTGCTGCTTCGCAGCTAAAAAATTGCGCTGCCCCTTCGGCAAAAATTTTGCTGCCGCTCTGCGGTCATTAAATACACCATGCTCCACGACCTATTCCCCACACCCGTTTGGATTTCACAGATACCCGCTGCGAGATTGGCCGCTGTGCGCAGTGAAGTTGATCGAGTCATAGATTCCGTGGCTGCACAGCCCAAACCCTGGGATGAAAGTGGTACCACGTCCTTTAACTGGCAGGGCTGCAATGATCTAGTCACTTATGGTCTGACCAGGCTCTGCAGTGAGCTAGAGTCTGCACAGCGTGAATACTGCCGAAGTCTGGGCTATGATCATCGCGGCATAGAGATCGTGGATTCTTGGTTCAATTGGTACAGGGACGGGGATTTCATGTTCGAACATCTGCATCCAGATCGACTTATATCGGGCTGCTACTATCACAGGACCACGGGCCTGGACGGTGTGCTCAAGCTGAAAAATCCCAATCCATTGATGCAGTTCAAGGCATGGCCCGCGGATCAGCTGCGAGATCAGGACTGGAGGATACAGCCCTGTGAGGGCATGATCGTGCTGTTTCCTTCGTGGCTGGTGCATCGTGTTTCCGTGAACTCTACAGGATCTACCAGGGTCAGCATAGCCCTAAACTTCGCTAGACCATAAATATCTAATGTTGGATCACATACAGCGTAGATACTACTGTTTTAGGCTCTATGCTTTTTCGGACTATGATGAAGAGCTGGTTTGGGCCGATGTACAAAGCTATGGCGGTAGATTAAGCATCAAAGTGGACTGCATAGACTTTTTCGTGCCCGCGGACTATGCGTCTTTCTTTGTGCTCAAGTGGCCCGATCTAACACGCCAACGAAACCTGGAATATGTCTAGGGTAAATACTGTATGAGTGAACTGACCATAAGCCGTGAACAGCTCAATGCGCTGATCTATACAGAATCAGCTCGAGGCAGCACGGACATCACTGCTGTGATCAATACCATATACTTGACCTATCGCAGATTGGAAATAGTCACTCCCCGAGCACCTGCACTGCGCAGACCACAGCAGATCATCAGCATGAGCCTAGACGGCCAAACTTACACAGATAGGCCCTCATGGACCCTGGCTTGGCAGACCATATACGCAGAAAACTCTAGATTGGGGGTACAGGTCTACCCAGACAGAGCCACAGTGATACAGAGCCAAAACATCACTAACAGCCAGGGTGTGCCTCTGCCGCAGATACAGCTACCCCAGGCACTGACCCCCAGGGTGAACACGGGTGTGAATAACGTGGGCATCACTGTGGTGGGTGAGCAGGGCAGCCCAGGCATAGGCATAGGCTCTGTGAGCATAGACGCAAATGGTGACCTACGTGTGGATCTAGAAGATGGACAGCAGATCAACGCTGGTCAGGTAGTGCCCACCATACAGATAGGCACCGTCACACAGAACCCCCAGGGCCAGGGCAGCTCTGTGACAGTCACAGGGTCAGCCCCAGACTACGTGTTGAACTTTGAATTAGATACTTCAGCGACCACGGGCAACTTCGTGGGCACCGTGGAGCTCACAGAACAGGGCACACTGGCTGGTTCTGCCACACGCAAAGACTACGTGGATCAACAGAGCAAACTGAACATAGCTATCAGTATCGCATTGGGCAGCTGAACCCACTGTTAAATACAGCATGGAAATCGCTGTAGATCAAAATTGGATACGTGCCATAGATCATGTATTACCCCCAGAGTTCTGTGATCATTTGATAGAAAAATATCAGGCCTGTGCGCATAGGCACACTGTGAGAACGGACTACCCTCGGCTGCGAGAGTTGAATATGTGGAGCCACAATCATCGAAGCCTATCCCCCATAGAACGTATGTTTAAAAGCACTGACAGCGTCTGGGACTTTACCCAAGACTGTGAAACCATAATGTCACTGATCTATCCAGTGTTGTCAGACTATAAACAGCACTGGGATCGCTATAACAGCTTTCCCGATGAATATGCCATGGAAGGGTTCCGTATCAAAAGCTATCGTGCAGGCACGGGCGACGGGTTCCCTATACATGTGGACAGCCGTGGCAGAGAAATGTCTACTAGATTTCTAGCCTTTCTGTTCTATCTCAATGACTCGGATGCGGGCACAGAATTCCCCATGGAACAGCTGACCATATCAGCTAGGCAGGGTAGGCTAGTGATATTTCCGCCAGGCCTACAATGGCCACACATAGGGCAGGAACCACAGAGCACAGACAAATACATATTAAGCACTTATCTGCATTTCAGCCAATGAGCATATACAGCCTATTTCCTGTGGACATACTAGTCGCAGACGTCAGCCCAACACAGCAGCAATGGATCCGCGAACAGGTAGAACCCTATCTAGCCCGGGCTGAATTACGTGTGGATCAGGCCAGACACATGGTCAAGACCACGTACAAGCACACAGGTGTCAATGACATATTAGAACACGGATTGCAGGCTCTGTTACAGGTCATCATGGAGCACACAGAAACTTATCTAGCGCATCAACACAGCCAAGAACCCGTGGATCTCTGTGAAAGCTGGATCAACGTCTATGATCAGGGTGGTTACATGAGCGATCACGAACACCCAGGTTGTAAGTTAAGCGGAGTCTACTATTATCAAGCAGAGCCCGGCAACGGAGATCTATGGTTTCGCAATCCTAATCCTTTGATGTTGAACCACCTATGGCCCAGCAATGTAAAACCAGAACTGGCCACTGATTCCGTGCCTGCACGAACCGGAAGATTAGTGATATTTCCTTCATGGCTCACACATTCAGTGAGCACCTGTACAGCACAGAAAATCAGTATACCGTTCAATTTCCGCTGATTGGTAAATATTATTATGATTAAATGGATCTCGATCGCTGCTTTGGCTCTGTTATCTGGATGTACTACTGTACAAAACTGGGTACCATCATTTTGGGATGATAACCAATCAGCTCGCATCATAGATGTTAGACAAAGGGTAGAGACTATCAACTGTGCAGAGCCCCAGGCCCCACAGGTAGAAGCTGTGTCTCGAGAGCTGCGCTGGTTTGAGTTATACTCACAGAGCAAAGGCACACTACAGAAAGACGTGCTGCGTGTCATAGAACCTATGCAGAGCACGGTCAAAGAATGGGCACAGAGGGGCGAAGGATCAAAAACCTATTGTGAACTCAAGAAGAAGCTGTTAATACAACAGGGTGAGCGAGCAAGTAAGGTCATCCTAGGGAGATGGTAATGATAGAACAATTACAATTTTTAAGCACCTGCGGTAGACCTTGGGCAGAACAACGTGCTCAATTTGCCCTAGAGATCACTGCGGCCCTACAACAAGGTCAGATCAGCCAAGAAGAATATTCTGCATTGATGGCAGATTTGATAAATTCAGATAAACTTAATGCAGAAGCGGACGACATGGATATCAAGAACATGTTGGTTAGCTGTGTAATGATTGGAGCAAAACTAGCATGAGGATCAATGAAATCCTAAACGAAAATATTTTTACCACCGACTATCACAAGGTCATGAACGCAGTGGCCAAACTGTATCAGGATCACTATGATATCAACATCTGGGAAAACGGTGATGCGCACGATGATGCGGCCAAAGTCTTGCTCAAAGTACATCCCACAGAAGAAGAATTAGATTATATCCTTGACACAGGCGAATTACCAGAACGTTTTGTAGAACTTGATTTCCCACTCAACGATGAAGTCATGTTTGGCGGCGCTGGCACACAGGATCAAAATATCGATGAGGAACCTGCTACCAGAGCACTTTGCACATCGGGAAAGCCTGACAGTGCCCTTGGAGCCAGCCAGCTTGCATCATGCAAGAGCCAAGGGTACAGAGGACGTGATGGCGGCAAAAGTCACAAGGTAGGTTCAGAAAGAATCAAAGTCCGCGGTAAAAAGATCAAAGGTAAAAAATACGGCGGCCCACTTCCAGACTGGAGTTAATCAATGACACCAAGGTTGAGCGCAGGTGATCTATTGATTGCGCCACCAAGCATCATAGATCATAGATTTGATAAAAGTGTAATGCTGTTAACACATACTAACAGCAGAGGCGCATTTGCTTTATGTCTTAACAGACAGAGCGATCATAGTCTAAAAGACATATTAGAACCCCTAGAAATAGATCTAGAACTAGATACACCTTTGTATTGGGGCGGTCCTGTAAATCCAAACACTATATGGATGCTGCATTCTAGTTCTTGGAGTGTAGAAAATACACTAGAAGTAGACGATAACTGGTCAGTGACTAGCCATACTGATATGTTCAAACGCATGCAAGATGGAGACATTCCGGAAAAGTTTAGAATATTCTATGGTCATGCAGCCTGGGGTCCAGGACAACTCGAAGGTGAAATGCGTGGAGAAGAACCATGGAGCCAAGAACACAGTTGGCTAGTAGTCAAAGACCCAGACCCAGAATGGTTGCTAGATATGAGCAGCGATCATCTGTGGTCTTCCAGTTGTTCATTAAGCGGTCAGCAGGCAGTAGATACATGGCTGACCTAAATGTTAATATCCAGTACTAGAAATCCCGATCTATTTTACGTGGATTGGTGGCTGATGAATCACAACAGTCACCGAGCTAGCTACCAGCATGAATTATTACACTGCGGTAATATTGAATTACCTTATCTCAAAGACTGTCAACGATTCATAGATCAAGTTACGTTGTTTGCCGCTAGACAAAACAAGAAAGTCAGCATTGGGTTCACAGGCGGAGAAGTCACAGAATGGTCTGACTTTGATGCGTTGCTGTCTTATGCTAGAAATCAACATTGTATGATTAGATTCACTACCAATGCCACAGCAGAATCTAGCAGACTAGAACACATGTTATCATTAACAGACTCTGTGATCATAGAAGTACATCCAGAGTTTACCAGCATAGGTAAGATATTATTATTGCTGGCTAAAATCAATCAATGGCCTATACATGTTTCTGTGAACATTAACATGATGCGAGAGCATTGGGATTCGATGGTAGAACTTCACGATAAGATCTTATCTAGGAATCCAAATGTAACAGTTATTAAGAAAATGCTGTTCGATGATCCGATATTCAATACTACCCCACAAGACTACGATCAAGAACAAATAACGATGTTAAAAGCCCAGTGGGGTGACATAAAGATAGAGAATCAAGGACTGGTTGAATACACTGATTTCCAAACTATGATACTAGAAAACAAGAACAAGTTTCAGGGATTTCAATGTAATGCGGGTATAGAACAGATAGTCGTAGATGCCTGGGGAGCAGTACACAGAGGACATTGTAGAAAGAATGGTTTTATGGGCTATCTCAAAGATCCAGAACTATATTGGTATGATCAGCCAATGACCTGTAAATTGCCTGCCTGTGTCAACCATTTTGACTTACAGGCTACAAAATCATTTGAATGATTTCTTACTGTGGAAAACTCTACGGTAAGCACTTTCCCAGAAGAACTCTAATAGGCTACGTTTTTTAGTCTGTACCGAAGTAGTCATAACCCAGTCTTCTCTTTTGAAAGGAATAACCTGTAACAAAGGTACGCCCGGCTCTAGGTGTACAGCTTCGTTAGTTAGTAGATATCCGGGAATCTCTACTGTCATATCATGACGATCTGTGTCTACGATCCCTGGCAATAACTTGAATCGTTCTTCTAGGTGATAGAAAGGCTGCACCAACAAACAACTATATCCTGGCGGAGTTTTGATTAACCAAGGCTGTGCGATTTTGAAGTAATGTTTGTTTTTACCGTCCAATTCCATAGGCCATTGAAAATGATGATGTGCCCCTAGATAAGGCCTGTGAGGACATTGACTCTTGAAGTCATCAAAAGGACCATTCTTGTTTGGGTAAAGAGTGAACTCGTAGGTATTAGAAATAATGTATCCTGCGGTCAACATATCTTGCACAGGCATACAATGTTTTATCGTAGGTACATCAATGTTTTCTGCAGGACGTGTGATCCTCATAGGAAGATCTTTGTACCAATCCGGTACGGCTTTGTTAGCAGGCGTTGGAGGAAAAAACTCTAATATTGCAGGGTCTTCACAGATAAATTCAATGTTCATCGATTAGTTATCTGAATTTTTAATGTCAGTCAACAATTTGTTTCTTTGTTCTTTGTATTTGCCCCAACTGTCTTTGACAGCATCAATGACAAACCATTTCATTAGATAACCAAATACTATGATCATACCAGTATTGGCTAACCAAAAACCTAGATTACCGCCTATGCTCCAGCCCACAATCTGTAACAACATGGCGAAGATAAACATCTTTTGCCAAGTTTGAAAATTAGTCCACCCCCAACTGATAAATCTTAAGATTTCTTTCATGTTAGTCTTTCTTTTTAAGTTGATTTAAAACTTGTTCTTTGGCTCTACGATCCAAATCAGCATTCTCTGCTTCACGGATCTTATAAGCCATAAGGTCCATGAACTCTGTGAGTGCTAGCTTACCTTCTTCAGTGAAATGATTGTAGCCAAACCCCACAGAGCTAGCATAGTAGTAATTGCGATTATTGATTATCTCCTCTAGTCCGCCATAGACTAGGTCTTTGATAGCACCTTTTTGCATATTAGATTTTTTCACCTTTTGTAAAGCCGCGGAATCGGAGGAAGCGAGGGAAACGTAGCGACCATGTGTCCTCACTATCCTGGCTCCGAGTCGCCGCATCTGCACGGACCTCCACGACCTGTCCAACGAGCGTATCACGAGCTTCCCAAAATTCTGCTCTTTGTTTGTCCGTAAAACCTGAACCACAATTGACCACAATTCTCTTACCATCATCAACACCTTCACAAACAATCGCACCCAATTTGCCTACATTACGGCCTGTACCTTCTTCTACACTGATAACAGCTAGACTTACCTCAATAAATGGTTTCATCTTTAGCCAAGAAGTGGTACGCTTGCATTCATATTTGGCATCTGGATCTTTGATCATTATCCCTTCGTATCCTGCTTCTACCATTTCTTTCATGTAGTCTTTGAATTCAACTTCGTCTGTGAATACATCGAGATCAAATTCACGTTGAGGGACCACAGTGATAAAACCGCTGTCGTTGAAAATGTTTTCAAAGTTTTTAAGAAACTGTGTTCGACGACGCTGCCCCATAGTAGAAATACCTTTCTTGAATTCTACCAACGGTACAACGTCAAACAAATTCAGTACAGCATCTTTGGCATTGACATTGTCTTTGCGATGTACCTGTTTCATTAGATCCTGGAAAGAGTTGCTCATGATCTCACCGTCCAAGACCAAACTGCGTCCAAACTCTTCGATATAGTTACTCAAATAATCAGTGATATGACTAAAGTTTTCTAGTACTTTGCCATTGCGAGTGTATTGAGTAACAGTCTTTTGTTCATAGTCGACAACAGTTAGACAACGAACACCGTCTAACTTGCGTTCTACGATCTTTTTACCTGTGAGCTTGCCTTCGTGATTAGCACTATCGTGACTTAATTGACATTCGAAAACAGGAACTGCATACTGCGGTTTCTTTTGTTTTTTAGCCACAGTGTTTACAGTTTTTTCTGAAACACCACAGCGTAGATCTTTGATAAGGATACGACGATAAAAATCGTTCCATTGTGCCTGTGTTGCCACATCCATAGCTAATTGGATAGCATCACGGGCGGCGTGGCCTGTGAGCTCACGACGATAAAGACTTTCGGCCAGTTGTCTAAAGTTTTCCCAGGAAAGTCCTTGCCCGTCTTTGTCAGATGTTGGAACCTGTTTCACACCAAAGGTATAAAGATTGTCCAAACACATACGGATACCTTCAAAGAACTCATCGAGTCCTTGGTCCATGGCTTCTGCTAGAATAGCTTCTTTGGCTAGACGACTATTATCTGATTCAAGACGAGAGATAATGTCTTGTGGCTGTGTTCTCATTGAATAACATCCTTTGCGATTTTACGGTTACTGTAAACTTTATAACTATGATTCTCACGCACCCAATCTGCAAAAGATTGAGGTTCATCAGTGAACCATTGTTGTATTTCTGTAGGACCTATACTGTCGTCAGATTGAAAAACATAGATTTCATAATGACGATGCGTATTAAATTGAGCACGTAGGATCAATGACTGCATGCTGAATCCCATAGGCTTTTCTACCTTCTTGCTTTGTTTGATGCTGTCAAACAAGTGATTTTTCGCCCAATTCTCTGGATGATGTTCTGTGATTTCTTCAAAGAATTCTACACCCAAATTATCCCAGCTGACTATGTAATAACGCACAGTTTGCTCCGAAGTGTTTACTATTTTAATAGTGTAACATCAACGGAGCAAAAAGTCAACTCAAACGATGCCCAAATATTGGGCCCAGCTTGGGTGCGCCAAATGGTAGCCCTTGCGTTTACGCTTTTCGGCAAGGTCCCAAAAATGCGGCTTGTAGGGCGAATTTTTTGGTTTGAACTTGCCTACATGAGCTGCCTTTTTATAGTTGCAAGGCTTACACGCAGTAGTACTGTTCTCCCAAGTAGTCTTGCCACCTTGGCTCACAGGGTGTACGTGATCTAATGTAGCACTTTGATCAGACACTTCGTCGCCGCAGTACTGGCACACATATTCGTCACGCAAGAATACATTACGTTTTGATAGACGCATTGTATGTTTTGGTTTTTGATACTCTTTAAGCATCAAAACCGCAGGTACACGAGTACTCCAACGAGCCGATCTAACGATCCAATCGTCGTGCCATTCTAGGACTTCTGCCTTGTCTAAAACCATATATCGTATGGCTTCCTGCCAATCTACGGTTGACAAAGGCAAAAGACTTACAGGTTGCATGTCTGCATTTAAAAGTAAAGTGCTCATATTACAAAAAGGTTATTGATTATTTAACCTCGTTATGTTACACTCATTTTACTTGGTAAGTCAAGTGGTTCTAGCATAAAATAACATAAAGGAAGAATATGAATTTAGTTCCAATGGTAGTAGAAAGCACATCTAAAGGTGAACGTGCTTTTGATATCTATAGTAGACTGCTCAAAGAGCGAATCATAATGTTAAACGGTCCAGTTGAGGATCATATGGCTAATCTAATCGTAGCACAGATGCTGTTTTTAGAAAGCGAAAATACCGAAAAGGATATCAGCTTGTTCATTAACAGCCCTGGGGGCGTAGTCACAGCAGGCATGAGCATCTACGATGTTATGCAATTTATCAAATGTGATGTGTCGACATATGTTATGGGACAGGCCTGTTCGATGGGCAGTTTATTAGCACAAGCCGGCGCCAAGGGCAAACGTTTCATGTTGCCCAATGCTAGACATATGATCCATCAGCCCAGCGGCGGAGCGAGAGGTATGGCAACTGATATGGCCATCCAGGTAGAAGAGATCCTTAAGATGAAACGATCATTGACAGAGATCTATGTAAAGCATAATAGTCGAGGTAAGAGTTTCGAACAATTAACCGCTGACATGGATCGAGATAAGTTCATGAGCGCACAAGAAGCATTAGAATACGGACTCATCGACAAAATCATTGAGAAAAGACCATGACACAAAGATTAACAGGCAAAGTAGACAAAGGTTGGGGCTACGAGATCATCTGGGCCACCAACGACAAATATGCAGGTAAGATCCTGGTATTCGATCGAGTTGGTGCAAAGATGAGTATGCATTTCCACAAAGAAAAAGATGAGACATGGTTTATCAATGCCGGTAGTTTCAAACTAATCTATTGTGACACTAACACAGCGACCTATGCAGAGAAGATACTCAAAGAAGGAGACGTTTGGCATAACCCGCCAATGCTTCCTCATCAACTCATAGCACTCGAAGCTAATTCGATGTTGTTTGAAGTTAGCACACCCGATTCGGTAGAAGACAATTATCGTATCGTACCAGGAGACAGCCAAAGTGCAGCCAAACCAGAACCAGAACAACCAACCTAAAATAGTTTGGACCGGTGGCGAATTTCGTACCAAATGCGTGGTAGGGTTAGATCGCGATGGAGTTATCAATAGGGACCTCGGCACTTATTGTTATAAGATAGAAGACTTTGATCCAATACCAGGTAGCCTTGATGCTGTAGCCACGCTGCGAAGGAAAGGTTACAAGATAGCCATAATCACAGACCAAGGTGGAATAGAAAAAGGACTGTATACTCCGGAACAGGTAGACAAATTGCACGAACATATGTTGAACCTTTTGGGGGCTGCAGGATGCTTCAGCATCGACGCTATCTATTATTCTGCCAGTAGTCGCAAGGAAGATCCCTACGCTAAACCTAATACCGGTATGTTTAAACGATGCGAAAAAGAGATCAAGGACATCAAGTTTCGAGAAGGATATTATGTAGGCGACAAGATCAAAGATTTGAAAGCTGCATCTAATATGGGAGCAATACCTGTATTAGTTCGAACAGGGTATGGTCTTGATACCGAACAGGAATTAAAAAGATATGCACATCGAGATCTAAAAAGAAAAACTCTAGTGTTCGATGATCTAGCGCAGTTCGTGGAGAGTCTTCCGTGACCAAGGTAATAGTAAATGGAACTTTTGATATCTTACACCTCGGACATATCAGACTTTTGGAATACGCAAGATCCCATCCCCAGTCTTATGTGTATGTTCTTATAGACAGCGATAGAAGAGTGAAAGAGCTTAAGGGAGATACAAGGCCTATTCACACTGAATATGAACGAGCCAGTTTCTTATTCGCACTCAAGGCTGTAGATAGAGTAGACATATTTGACAGCGACGACGAACTAAAGGATTACATTAAAAACTATGATCCTGATGTTATGATCAAAGGCAGCGACTATAGAGGTAAACCTATCATCGGAGCAGAATACTGCAAAGAAATTAAATTTTATGACAGACTTGAACGTTACTCAACTACAAACAAAATACAAGATATTGTTGCTAGGGGATGATTGTGTTGATGTGTACCAATACGGTACTGTTGATCGTATCAGCCCCGAAGCACCTGTGCCTGTGTTTAAGTTTAGTCATGAAGAACGCACTCCGGGAATGGCCGGCAATGTCGCTCGTAACCTAGAAGCACTGGGCTGTGAAGTACATTATCTTCACGGTGCTACTTCAACAAAAACTAGGATAGTCGATAAACGCAGTAAACAACAGATAGTCAGAATAGACAACGATCTAATCTCGCAGCCGATCGAGTTTGAAACTGCAATACCTAAAGTCTACGATGCTATCGTTATCAGCGATTATAACAAAGGAACGATTTCCTACGACATAATCGAGGAAGCCATAGCCACAAGGATACCTGTGTTTGTTGACACAAAGAAAACAGATCTTGAACGCATGCAAGGCGCATGGGTAAAGATCAACGAACTAGAATACAGTAAAATTAAAAGTGAATGTACCGGTTTAATAGTTACCCGAGGTAATAAAGGTGCAGAAGCCATACACTTCGATTATGTGTCATCAGTTACCAAAGTAGAGGTTGTTGATGTCACTGGAGCGGGCGATACTTTCCTAGCAGCACTCACTTATAACTATCTACAGACGAAAGACATCAAACAGGCAATGGATTTTGCTAATCGTGCAGCATCACTGACTGTACAACACTTTGGAGTATATGCTCCAACATTAAAGGAAATACTATGATAATACTCACAGGTGCAGGCGGATTTATTGGTTCAGTGATGCTAGGCTATCTGAATAAACATAAGATCACAGATGTAATACTATTCGATGATTTAATCAATCCTGATCAATATAAAAATCTGATCAATAAAAAATTTAAAACTATCTACCCACACACAGTCTATGAAAAAGTTAACATCAATCCTAAAGACATAAGTTGTGTAATACATCTTGGTGCTAACTCAAATACTCTAGAGCGTGATTGGTTAAGTATCTACAAGACTAATGTACAGAGCACAAGGATCTGGAACGAGTTCTGTAATAATAACGGTATTCCTTTTATATTTTCTAGTTCTGCTGCGGTATATGGAAACGGAAACGGTCCGTTGAATCATTATGCTTTTAGCAAACAGGTCAGCGAGCAAGAAATCACAGCCGTGGTATTAAGACTATTCAATGTCTACGGTCCCAACGAATATCACAAAGGTCGAATGGGCAGTACCATGATGCACTGGTTCGATCAGATAGAAAGAAGCAGTGTACTACAGTTGTTTGAAGGCAGCGAAAAGTTTCGCAGAGATTTCATCTGGGTCGAAGATGTATGTAAAATCATATATCATTTCATGGAAAACTATCGGCCCGGAATATATGATCTGGGCACAGGAGAAAGTGTAGACTTTGATAAGATCGCTAATATCGTTATAAACAGCAAAGGTCAGGGCGACAAACAATTGATACCCATGCCCGAAGATCTTAAAGCACAATACCAAACAGACACTAGAGCTGACACAGATGCGTTAAGATCAGCAGGAGTGGATGTAGACAGTTTTCTTGAACCCTGGCAAGGCATAGACCTATACTGGGAATATTTAAAAACAAAGAGACATTATTGATATGGAACCAGCAGCGGTCTTTGAGCAGTTAATATGGAGAGATCATTATGACGGAGACCTCTCCGCGATCCTTGCCGATGCCCGTCGTTTATTAGATAATAGTGCTAATCTCAATACAGGGTTAGAGCGTGACGGCGGTGTTAGTTCTAGCAGCGACTCTAATGCTCCTCACAACTGGCCTAGTTTAAGACCATTTTTAAATTGGGTTGATCCTATAAGTTTAAAGATATGGAACCATTGGGGATATCCTTTGAATCACGATAGGGTCTTGAGCGGTAGTTGGGTTAATCGACACCCGCACGGTGCGTGGACCGATGAACATCAGCATGGTATGATCCCGATGGTCATAGTATTCTATCTCGACAATCCGGAAAACGGAGGAAACCTAGAAGTTGCTAATCCATTGTTTTATCATTGGAGCGGAACTATCAAGACAGCAGGGTTCGAGTGGGTCGAAGTCCCTGTGACAACAGGAGACGTTATTATTTTCCCCGGATGGTTAAATCATCGAACTCAAAAGAATAAATCTGATAAAGATCGAATCGTGATGAGTATAAATGTAGGAAAATAATTAATTTATATTATTTCTAGCAAACACATCCTTGAGTGCGATGATTAGATCTTCGATCATTCCATCGTCGTGGAAGGGTGTTGGTGCGAATCGCAATCTTTCTGTGCCTACATCTACAGTAGGATAGTTAATTGGTTGCACGTAAATGTTGTGTTCATTGAGCAGGTCATCGCTGATCTGTTTACACTTTTTAGCTTCCCCTACTAATACTGGCACTATGTGAGTAGTAGAACACTCCATTACGTGTATACCGTTTTTAGTTAGTCTGTGTTTTAATTTTCTAGCACGTTCTTGATGCTTTTCTCGAACTTCGTTGTGTTCTTTGAGATAACGAACACTGGCCAACGCACCTGCACATAACACAGGGCTGATACTGGTAGTGAATATAAATCCAGCAGCCACAGAACGCACAGCGTCTATAACATCTTTGTCAGCGGCGATATACCCACCTTGCACTCCAAATGCTTTGCCCAAGGTGCCATTGACAAAGTCTATGCGATCTTCTAACCCTAGCTCTTCTACCTTGCCGCCACCGTGTTCGCCATATAACCCCACAGCATGTACTTCGTCTATGTATGTTACTGCCTGATACTTGTCTGCGAGATCGCAGATTTCTTTGATCGGACTGACATCGCCATCCATAGAATAAACTGATTCGAATACGATACAGGGAGTGAATCCTGCTAGCCTACTTTGTGCTAACTTATCTTCTAGATCCTGCATGTCGTTGTGTTGGAATATCTGTTTAGGAGATCGGCTATGCTGTATCCCAACGATTAAACTGTTATGATTATTACTGTCTGATATGAACTGTACGTTGGGAATGATCTTACTCAATGCTATCATAGTCCATTCATTGGCCACATAGGCTGAACTGAACAAAAGAGCCCCTGTTTTATTATGTAGTTGTGCTAGTTCGTGCTCTAGGGCTACGTGATAGTGGCTGGTTCCGCCGATATTACGTGTGCCGCCCGATCCCGCCCCAGTCATTTCTAGAGCAGTTTTCATAGCATCTATGACTACTTTATGTTGTCCCATGCCTAGATAGTCGTTGCTACACCAATTAACTATGTTTTTAATTGCGTAGGGTCCGTACCATATAGCAGCAGGAAATTTACCGTTTTCACGTAGGATATCGTTAAAGACTCTGTATTTTCCTGAATCTTTGAGATCTTTTAAGAGGTGTTTGAAGGGTTCTTTGTTTATCATAAAAATATTTAACCGATAAATATTAAACTATGGATATAATTAAACTCGACGTTCCCACTTTCCTTCGCTTGCTAGAACTAGCCCGCGAAGATGTTAAAAATGACGCAGATCTGCATGATATAGCAGAAATAGTCACGAAAATGAGCAAGCAAGGCCCTGTAACCATGCAGAACTATGATGCTGTAGTAAGCTTCATGAACAAGCAAGGTGAAGGCGTAAAAGAAGATCACGGACCAGAAGATCCGGACGCAGATTATAATCAAGGCGAATACGATCGTGAAGGTGACATGGCCAAGGATGATCTACGTACTATCAACGATGCTGCCAAAGAACTGTACAGTATCATACAAGCAGACGAAAACCTACCAGAATGGGTACAGGCTAAAATCGTCAAAGCCATGGATTATATAGATACTGCACGTGACTATATGAAGGCTAACAAATATGCTGAAAGCTCTGAAGTAGACGAACTTGCACGTATCAAACAGCTAGGCGGTATCCGATGAGAATCACAGAATTGATACGTGGTATCCTAGATATCATTGACGGCAAAGATATACCTCGACCAGACGAAGAAGTTCCCAACGAACAATTCTACGATGATGAAATCCGTAGATTCAGACAGGTAGTAGATCTAGCTGACAATGGACTAACCACAGAATATTCAAATACTCCCAAAGAAGAATATGCAGGAGTAGAAGCTGTGACTACAGCAGCAGGTGGCGGCCCCAATAAGCCAAAGCATGTAGACGATATTCGAGGAAATAGCATTAGAGTACACGGAGGTAATTGAAATGTCAGCAAACGGAATTAGTACTCTTGCAACTAAAGAAGCTCGACAGCTAGCGAAATTAGAATTAGCTGCGGACGATCGAGCTGCTACACTTCGTAGATCAGTTTATGACATTTCAGAACTACCTACAAAGTACAGTGGTAATACATTAATAGATAACTTAAACAGTGGCGGACTTGTACAAGGTCGTCCTTGGGGCTCATCAGAAACTCCTAATCTGTTATCAGGATTATCTATATGGTATGACGCAGCTCTGGCATCAACTATTAACGGTGGTACATTTTCAGACGGCACTACTGTTACTGCCTTGACTAACAGAGCAACTAGCACAAACGGCGCAGCAAGCGGCACTGGGCGAGAGCCAACAGTTCAGAACGGTGCAGGCGATACACTCAACGGTTATCCTGTGATTAGATTTGCCACTGCCACTACATATGATAATATTAGATTTACTACCAATGCCTTTGACAATGCCACAGGATGGACTGTGGTTATGTTGGCCAAAACAGTTAGTACAGTGGGATTCAATCCTGCCTTGTTTGTTCTAACTAACTCTGCAGGTAGCACTCTAACTGGAGTTAGGTACTTGAGCAACAGTCAATTTACCTTCTATGCTCCTGTAGGATCAGCCAATGTAGCCAGCAGTATAGATCCAGACGGCACTTGGAAAATTATCACTGCCCGCTATGACAGCACAGCAGCCGCAGCCAGTAGATGCACATTTAGATGGGCTAAAACTGCACGGACTGTGACCAACGGTGGAACACCACCAAGTGGAACTGTTTCAGACACAGCGACTTATGTTGAAACTATGAGTGCCTGGGACGGCGACCTTGCTGAACAGATAGCCTACAACCGTGCTCTGACAGACGCAGAGATCATAGCTCTTGAAGACTACTTATCATCCAAGTGGGGGGTATAAGTTATGGCCGTTCTTCAACCAAACAGTACTAACTATTTCCACAGTTACGAGCCAAACACTAATGACCTCACCATGGCCATGACCTATGATGCCGATGGTCGTCCCGTTCTTCGAGTTAAAGACTCCCAGGCAGGCTATACCAGCAAGAATAGATTAAAGATATCAAATTATCAAACTGATTTCTTCAACACATTCCAATACGGTAAAGAAACAGATGTCTGGGACGAAAGCACTACGCTGGGCGGAGCAGCCACTTGGAACTCAAACACTAACTGGGTGGATATGAGTGTGGACGGCACACTGGGATCTAAAGTCACTCGACAGACTCGCAATGTTATGAGATATATTCCAGGACGCAGTTCTTCGTTGACATATGCTGTGAGATTTCAAACACCAGTGACGGGCATACGCAGACGCATTGGCCTGTTCGATGAAAACAACGGCTTTTATTTTGAAGACGCAGGCGTTATAGGTGCCGATGGTTTACCAGAATACAATGTAGTAGTGCGCACCAGCACATCGGGCGTGTTAGTTGAAAATCGAGTACCACGCAGCCAATGGAACGGCGATCGGTTAGACGGGTTAGGAGACAGTGGTATCACAGCCGATGCCACCAAAATCCAGATGATAAGTTTTGAATACGAGTGGTATGGTGCTGGACAGATTGCCATAGGCTATGTGATCAATGGATTCACACATATCATACACACATTTAATCATGCTAACATCAATACTGTGCCTTGGAGTTCAACTCCCTTTCTTCCTATTAGATTAGAGTTAGAAAATCTCACAGGCGTGGCAGGAACGCACTATCTCTATCAGGGATCTAACAGTCTTATATCAGAAGGTGAAGCGACTAAATTAGGTATCGCACAGAACGTTACTGGGCCTATCACAGGTAGAACCATGTCATTGGCTAATACATTCTATCCCATATTGTCTATCAGATTAAAAAGCACCGCACTGAAAGGTATCGTCTTGCCCACATTCTTCCAATCGGCCACCGTAGACAACACCAGCGTATTTTACAAACTGATTCGTAATGCCACACTGACCGGTGCTAACTTTGTAGACATGCCCGATGCTAACGCATTTACACAATACGATGTTTCAGCCACTGCTTATACTGGTGGTGTTGATCTTGATTCGGGATTCGTTATTGGCGGAGGAGGTACAGGCATTAGACTGGATAAAGATACAGTGTATCAAATTGGCAGAAGCAGTATGGGCACAGTCAGTGACACATTAACCCTAGCCATAGCCAGCCCCAACGCTAACAAATCGGCCCTGGCCGCGATGACTTGGATTGAACAGAGATGATGTACAGAAAATATATTCGCATCGTAGAAGCTGCTAACAAAGGCTGCCCTATCGCCACATATGATATCGATGTTAACTTAAAAAACCGTCAGAAGGCCATAGACGAATATCACTACGGTCCTGCTAACCCAGACGAACCAGAATCATATTGGAAGGATGCAGCCAAGCGTTGGGATATCACAGAGAAGACTGCTAAAACTATGCGTTGCGGTAACTGTGCGGCTTTTGATGTCAGTGATAAGATGTGGCAGTGTATCGAAGACGGCATCAAGGGCGATGAGAAAGACGCAGATGCTATGGCCACGATACATAAAGCGGATCTAGGTTACTGTAACTTTTTACATTTTAAATGCGCTGGCGATCGTTCATGCACAGCGTGGGTCACTGGAGGAGCGTTAGATGACAAAGACAGAACTCAATGAATTTAAATGCAATCACTGCGGACATCCTGCACATTGCGGCCACAGTTGCATAGATGAAACCTGTGATCACTGCCCAGAATGTGCCTGTGTGCATTGCCAAGCACAGATAGATCTAACAGAAGAATAAAATGTTTCGCAGACATCAAGTAACTCTGATGTCAAATCCCAGTTGTAGTAAATCTGTAGATGATCTAGACAGCAGCGATTTTCGATACTACGACAAAGACGGGTTTGAGCTTAATAGGGCAGAGCAGAAGTTTTACTCCGCTATGCAGTATCCTGTTGACATTCCCATACTAAATCATCACTGTTGGCAAGAACCTTGGTTTGAATTAGAACGAGATGATCTAGGACTGATACTAGATCACAGTATATTTCTATGCCGTGCCAACTACGAAGGAGAAGCGGAGTCTCAACTCAAAGATCTAAAATCACTGGTCCCCACAGCAGATTACCTATTAAGGACTCGTAGAAAATGGGGATTTGATTTCGCCCTAGACGCTGTACGCAACGGAGAAGTCTACGAAGTCCTGCATGTAGAATATGACAACTACGAGTACGATGATTTCAAAAATCGCATGATCATGTTTGAATATACAGTACGACACACAGATTGGTGTGATGCCGCCGATCGTGTCTGGGCCATGAAAGATCAATGGCAGAGCCTCACAGGATTCGATCAAAATCACTGGAAAGCAGAATATCTATTAGGTTGGAAAAAGGCCGAGTATACGGAAAAGACAGTATAAATATAGTATCACATTTGGATTCCTTATGAAAAAACTACTACTATTATTGTTAGCTGTGCCCGTGCTAGCATTTGCACAGAAAACACCACAGGGCGTGACCTACGATGCTAAAATCATTCGTGTAAACGATGGCGATACGGTGGTGATCGCAGCTCCCTTTCTACCAGCACCGCTTAAGCCAGAACTCGCGGTCAGAGTTTATGGTGTTGACACCCCAGAAAAAGGATTCCGAGCACAGTGTCCGAGCGAAGATCAACGAGGACAGGCTGCAACTGCCTTTACCAAGAACGCAGTCGCCACTACTCAAAAACATCAGGTCACCTTATACGGATGGGATAAGTTCGGTGGTCGTGTATTGGGAGATATCATTTTAAACGGTGTTAGTCTACGTGCTGAACTGATCCGTAACGGTTTCGCTCGTGAATATTTCGGCGAAGCTAAACAATCATGGTGTAACTAAAAATGAGACCCGAAGGCTATCAGATATTCGCACAGCTATTAGAAAGTTATGTAGACGAAGCTTCTACATCTCTGGATTTGATCACAGGTAGCCCTGGCGGTAAAGAAGTCGTTATCGCTCTGCACAAGGACATGCAGTTAGCACATAATCAAGACTATCGTCAAGTAGACAAGATATCTTGGAGCGATTTGAAAGAACCTTATAAAGGTGCTTGGGTGATCATCAAAGGTGCTAACGGTATTGGAGCTATCAAAGCCAAAGGTGGTAACTATACTGCGGTCGCCAGTTCTGGCGGGCCAATACAAACAACTTCCGACAGCCGCGGTGGTAATGTCATCGACTTTCTTAAAGGCGAAATTGGTAAGCTTCAAAAGTTCTATGTTGGCCGTAACACATCTGCAGTAGACGATAAGCGCCGTAAAAGAGATGCTCAAAAAGCCGGAATGTCAAATGAAGTAACTGTGGATAGCTTGACCCTTAAATTTAAACCTCTTTGGGTACGTGCCGCTACAGCAGCGATAGCAGATATCAAAGGACATATTGCTAATCAAATCAAGAACGATGCTTTTGACAAGGCAGAAAAAAAACTTGATCGTGTTAAAAGATTACAATCTGCTTTAGAAGAACTCGAAGCAGGATCTACAGATACTCCGAGCTCTATCAAAGCAGCTATCAATTCGGCAGTGTTGATGGCAGCTAGTCATCATTATCCGGAACAAACAGGTAACATAGCTAGAGGTTACAGCAGCGGATATAATGCTGAACGTTCAGAAGGCCCAGCACAGTTATTAAAAGACATCGCTGCCGGCGACCAAAAAAAATTAGGCACAGTTCTTGGATTCTTTAAAAGGACGTTGATATCAGGATGAAACTCGATCAAATAGTATTCGAAGCCAACATAGCGGCCAAATTAAAAGATCCCAAGACCATAAAGATGTTAGGCATCGCTATGCGTCATGACGGAACGTTGCCAAAGAATAAAGTGGCTGCACTAGGCACCAAACCATCTGATGATCAAATCCTTAAACTATGGAGTGATTTATTAGACGATTCTCTACGCAGCACAGACTATGGCGATCTATCTGCAGATGGCAAGTTCGACGATTGGTTAACTCGTTTATATATGAATGGTGTTGTAGACTTTGAGGATATAAACGGCGAGGGAGGAGATGCCCTGGGTGCATGGAAAGCATTAAGCATTCGTGGAAAACTCAAAGAGCCACATCAAGATTTTAACAAGTTTAAAAATCTACGACAGATACAGCAGATCGTACAGAATCGTGACTATCGTGATGAACTTCGACGTATCAAAGATGCTGAAACTATTGAAAAACACAAACGTGAAAAGAAAGAAACTACACTTATAGATGATGATCGTTTTCTAGTAACACTGCCTTACAACTATGGTGCCTGTTACACATTCAATAACAGTCACGGTTTTAATGCCAGCTTTTGTACAGGATCTAGTTCTGGCATGCGATGGTTTGAAAGATATGCTCCGGAAGGTCCTATCATTTCAATCTTCGATAAACAAAATCCAGATGAAAAGAACGGTAAGTGGCAAATGCATGGCCCTACTGGACAAATGAACAACGGCGATCAAAGTTTAAGTTACAGCAGCGGAGATAAAGCATTTGCTGATCTATTTCCGGGACTGTTGAAGAAGATCATCGCAGCTCTTAAATCCAAAGCCGCAGAAATAAAACAAAATTCCGTAGATATCGCCAAAGGCGGATATGATATCGATAACGCTATCTCCGATATTAAAAATAAATTACCATATTCATATGCATCTGAAGAGAAGAAAGAAGAGCCAGAAGAAGATCCAAACGATGGCCCTGGAACTTATCTAGTAACGCAGTTGGCATCGGGTAAGACCGCACGTATTGAAGGCGAAAGTCGTGCTGATATCATACAGAAGTTAACCACACGCTATCCCGATAGTACAGAAGAAGATTATACTATCGAGAAGCAAAACTAACACACCTTGGGACCGTTATGTTTACGGTGTGTGCCCGGCTGCTGGGCAGGAACATTTGGGAGTCGTGCCCCACGCGGTGTTCCTAAAGTGAGCATTTTTTACGACTTAAACAAATATTTTTTATGCAGGTGTAAGCGAGCTTTGTTGTATTGAACAGCAGTAATGACCAATGCTACCGCCCAAGGTACAATGGCAGCGGCCCAAGGAACAAGTCCTGCCCACCACGTAGCCATTAATGGTTCTTTCATTAACATCAACATAGCAACAGCAAACAGTACAAATGATCCAACAAACACAGTATCAGGCCAACGTTGTAGGATCTTGCTGACCAAAGTAGCACCAAACAGAATAATTGGTACGCTGATCAATAATCCTGCTACGACTAGAACAAAGTTTCCGTTAGCTGCCGCAGCAATACCTAATGCATTGTCTATACCCATGACAGCATCAGCAACTACAATAGTACCAATCGCACCCCAGAAGGTATCTTTGGCTTCAATGTTGTGTTCTCCGTGATCAAATACCAGTTTCCAGCCAATCCATATCAATGCCGCAGCACCGATGGCCCGCAGTCCTGGAATCATTAGCAGGTATGTTAGAGCCGCAACTGACACAAAGCGTATAGCGATAGCACCAAAAGTACCCCAAAAGATTGCTTTCTTACGTAGTTCAGGTGGTAGTTTGTTAGCCGCCATTCCGATAACAAGAGCGTTATCACCGGCTAATACAATGTCTATCAAAATGATAGCGAGAAATGCCCAAAGGGCTTGGAGTGTGAATAATTCCATATCTTTCCTTAAAGTTATGGTCTCACTGCTTTGTCTATACACCGGACCTAGTGATCGTGTTGACGACGTATAGAACCAACTCCTGTTGGTTAGTTACTCCCCGAAATATTTAGTCTACGATAATTTCGTAGATTTCTTTCCAGTTCTTTACTCGAGGAATCTCTGGATGTTCAAAGTCCATATTGTGACCGTGTTCCACCAACAGACTCTTAAGACCTCGATCTTGCCCGGCTACAGCATTAGTAATCTTATCCTCATTCCACCAATACCCTTTGTCTCGATAAGCATCTAGTACATGATCTTTGTCTGCACCTGTTTCTAATATGATGAATTTGGTAAAAGCTGTTTCACCGAACAACTTACGCAGATTCATTTTGCGTAATTCCTGTGCGTTTTCGTCCGAACTCATCGAAGTGATACAATGAAACACATAACCGTGTTCTTCGTGCAATCGTTTCACATAAAACATAGCATCACGTAGGGGAGGAAGAAATCCCATATGTGCTGATTCGTTGAACATCCTAATTAATTTTTTGGCCTGGTCTTTTTCGATGCCGTAGCGTTTACCAATATCGTATTTGAATTGCCACTCGTCTTGCTTTTGAAATCCGTGTTGTTCCATCCAAACACCAAAAGCAAATTCCCAATCTAATAATACACCGTCTGCGTCTGTTAAAATGATTTTTTTCATACTGTTATTATATACCCAGATAATGACGTTGTCAAGTCCTATGTGAGAGTTATGGCCCTGCAATAAATACTGGACTACACAGGAGGTATCCAAAATGGATAAACGCACACAGAGACAGCAAGCTCTCCAAATGGATTGGACAAACAATCCAAGATGGAAAGGAATATCAAGACCCTACACAGCAGAGGAAGTCGTTCGCTTACAAGGCTCCAAGACTTACCCAAACCAGTTTGCTGTCGAACAAGCTAACAAATTATTCAATCTTCTACAGACAGAAGATTATGTAAACACACTAGGTGCCCTAACAGGCATGCAGGCCTTACAACAGGTCAAGGCAGGACTTAAAGCAATATATCTATCAGGATGGCAGGTCGCAGCAGATGCTAACCTAGCCGGAGATATGTATCCGGACCAATCATTATATCCCGCAGACTCTGTTCCAGCAGTCGTTCGTAAGATCAACAACACGTTCGCTCGTGCTGATCAGATCGCATGGAGCGAAGGCAAGGAACAGGATTTCTACGCACCGATCGTGGCAGATGCCGAAGCAGGGTTTGGCGGTGTGCTCAATGCCTATGAACTGATGAAAGACATGATCGAAGCTGGTGCTGCAGGTGTCCACTTCGAAGATCAATTAGCGTCCGTGAAGAAATGCGGACATATGGGAGGAAAAGTCCTTGTTCCAACTAGAGAAGCAGTCAATAAACTTGTTGCCGCTCGCCTCGCTAGCGATGTTATGGGCGTGCCTACTCTTGTTATTGCACGAACTGATGCCGAAGCCGGTGACCTTATCACTAGCGATATTGATGACAATGACCGTGCTTTCCTTACTGGTGAAAGAACTGTTGAAGGATTCTACAGAACCCGTAACGGAATCGATCAAGCGGTCAGCAGAGCCCTTGCCTACTGCCCCTACGCAGACCTCGTGTGGTGCGAAACAGGCAAGCCTGACTTACAATTCGCCAAAGAGTTTGCGGAAAGAGTGCATCAGCACTTTCCAAATAAAATGCTAGCCTATAACTGTAGCCCTAGCTTCAACTGGAAGAAGAATCTAGATGATGCTAATATCGACAAGTTCCAGCGTGAACTAGGCGCCATGGGCTATAAGTTCCAGTTCATCACTCTAGCAGGTTTTCATAACTTGAACAACGGTATGTTTGAACTAGCACACGGCTATGCCCGCGAAGGTATGACAGCGTTTGTTAAGATGCAGGAGCAAGAGTTCGCCAATGCGGCTATTGGATTTGAAGCAGTCAAGCATCAGCGTGAAGTGGGCACTGGTTACTTTGATCTGATCACTACTACCGTGGAGAAGGATGCTTCGACACAGGCACTGAAAGGCAGCACAGAAGAGGAGCAGTTCCATTAATGTTAGAAACCATTTGTGATATACTAGTAGAAGCATACAAACGCAACTGGATCACGAGTAGAGATGGTAACATCTCTATTCGTCATCACGACAGAGATCATTTCTATGTTACTCCGTCGGGTGTTCGCAAACAGACACTACAACCTGATCAGTTTAAGAAGATCAAGATCAATAAGACCATTAACAGTGGTGCAGGCACAGCAGAAATGCTATATGGTTGGGAGGAAATGCCTTACAGTGACATCAGTATCGGCTTGAAGCCCACGGGCGAAATGCCTCTGCACTTTGGTCTACAACGTGAGATACACACAGATGAAGTTCGTGTGGTCACACACATTCATCCTACTTATATCGTAGCAGCCATGCATGCCGGTATTGAGTTGAGTGAATTAGTTTTGCACTTTCCTGAATTAAGTCGATACACTAGAGTAGCACCTAATGTAGGAGATGTTCCTCCTATCTCACAGGAATTGGGCGATCAATGCCATGAAAAGTTGGGTTTAAATAATCTAACCGGAGAAGTTAAGTACGATATAGTAGGAATAAAAGGACACGGGGTCGTGGCCATAGATTCTACGCCTTGGCGTAGTTTCGAACATATCGAGCGTTTAGAACACATCTGTAAAATAGTTCTAGCCTCTGGGAACTATTAATGACAGAAATAATCTATACCCTGGTGATGGTACAAATCACCATAGCCTGTGTCACTCTCTACTTACACAGATCACAGGCTCACAGAGCAGTATCATTCCATCCAGCAGTGGCTCACTTCATGAGATTCTGGTTATGGCTGACCACAGGTATGGTCACTCGAGAGTGGGTAGCCATACATCGCAAACATCATCAGGCCGCGGACACAGAAGCTGATCCACACAGTCCTAAACAATATGGTATATGGCGTGTGCTGTTTGGCGGCGCATTTCTATATGCTAAAGCGGCTAGAAATAAAATACTGATCCAGGATCTAGGACAGGGAACTCCCAATGATTGGATCGAAGAACGGTTATACACCCCGCACAGTCGCCTAGGGATTCTTTTAATGTTGATCATAGATCTTGCTCTTTTTGGCCCTGTGGGATTTGTGGTCTGGTGCGTCCAGATGATATGGATCCCATTTTGGGCAGCAGGTGTGATCAACGGTGCTGCCCATTGGTGGGGATATCGTAACTATGATGTTAAAGACACCAGTCGCAATCTGCTACCGTGGGCATTTTGGATCGGCGGTGAAGAATTACACAACAATCATCACGGCGACGGAGCCAGCGCCAAGTTTAGTAAAAAACGTTGGGAATTCGATATAGGCTGGCAATATATCAAAGTATTAAGATTTCTTAAATTAGCCAAAGTTAGATAACAGAAAGCCCCCTTTCGGGGGCTTCTTACTATATTATAAACGGGCT
>JACCEC010217049.1_pt1 | contig 44221 bp, 44 predicted proteins | sample 7450121 | NCBI WGS metagenome assembly JACCEC01 (sample SAMN15323455, study PRJNA562643) | freshwater metagenome | isolation source: river surface water | place: USA:Blue River Watershed | collected 2017-08-18 | reverse complement strand
TTTCAACCACCCTGACCCAGCCTATCGGCCAACTGTTGCGAGGCTCACCGGATTAAGCGGCGAGTGCGAAACGTTCGTCGTTTGCAGTTACTTTTTTTCTGCGGTTTTACGAGGTGACAGAACCTCGTCATGCCCTGCTGCGTGCCCGAACCCATGTCGAAACCAATGCAGCCCCAGACGCCTATTTTAGGACAGTTCGAGTTTTTTCAATAGCCCTTGGAGCTCATGGCTGGCATCGTGGGCTCCCCAGTGTTGCCATTGAGCACTGGCGCCCAAATACCCATAGGTTGCGGCCAGGGTCTGCATGCCCGCTGCGTGCCCGGCCACGATGTCGCGCTCATCGTCGCCCACATACCAGCACCGCCCCGGTTCAAGCCCCAGCCGGCGAGCCGCCTCAAACAATGGCTCGGGGTGCGGCTTGGCGTGGGGGGTGGTGTCGCCACTGATCACCACCGCCGCCGGGCTGAGCAACGTCATCTGTCGCACCAGCGGGTCGGTGAATCGGCTCGACTTGTTGGTCACGATGCCCCAGGGCAGGCCCCGTTGTTGCAAGGCCGCCAACATGTCGGCCACGCCTTCAAAAGCTCGGGTGAGTTGGGTCAGCCGGTTTTCGTAGATGCGAAAGAACTCTTCTTTGTAGTCATTGAACTCGGGGTGGTCGGGCTTCATGTCAAACGCAATGCCCAACATGCCCCGGGCCCCGGCACCCGCCATGTGTCGGTAGTGGTCCAGCGGTAACGACGGCAGGCCTCGCGTCACCCGCATTTCATCGACTGCCGCACCCAAATCAGGGGCGCTGTCGATCAGGGTGCCATCAAGGTCGAACAAAATGGCTTGAGGCAAAACCATGCTCAGGCCCCTTTGCGCGTGGCAACCAGGTAATTCACGCTGGTGTCGGCATTGAGCGAGTAACGCCGGGTCAAGGGGTTGTAGCCCAGACCACGGGTGGCTTGCCAATCCAAACCGGCAGCACGGCTGTACGAGGCCAGTTCGCTGGGCTGAATGAATTTGGCGTACTCATGTGTGCCCTTGGGCAACATGTTCAAAATGTATTCTGCCCCCACGATGGCGAACAAAAAAGATTTGGGGTTGCGGTTCAGCGTGGAGAAAAACACCCAGCCCCCCGGTTTGACCAGGGTGGCGCAAGCGCGCACCACCGAGGCCGGGTCGGGGACGTGTTCGAGCATTTCCATGCAAGTGACCACATCGTATTGGCCCGGCTGCTCGGCAGCCAGTGCCTCGGCGCTGATGGCGCGGTATTGAACGCCCGGCGTTTGGGCTTCCAGGGCGTGCAATTGGGCCACCTTCAGGGCTTTATCGGCCAGATCGATGCCCGTGACCTGAGCCCCGACACGCGCCATGGCGTCAGACAAAATCCCGCCACCACAACCCACATCGAGGACTTGCAGTCCCTTGAGGGGAACAAACTCCTGAATCCAGCCCAGTCGCAAGGGGTTGATCTGATGCAGGGGGCGAAATTCGCTGTCCGGATCCCACCAGCGGTGGGCCAAGTCAGAGAATTTGGCCAATTCGGCAGGGTCGGCGTTCAGGTGGGCTTGAGTCATGGGCTGAATTATCGCCGTGTTCGCATGAAGGTGCCGCTGCCCCAGGAGGCGTGGGGGCATGAAAAAACCCCGGCAAGCCGGGGTTTTTCAGATCGTCAGCCGAAGATCAGCGGTTGGGGCGGGTGCCCACCACTTCGATCTCGACGCGACGGTTCTTGGCGCGCCCCTCTTTGGTGCGGTTGTCAGCGATCGGCTGCTTCTCGCCTTTGCCTTCGGTGTAGATGCGGTTCTTTTCGATGCCCTTGCTCACCAGATAGGCCTTGACGGCTTCGGCACGACGCACCGACAACTTCTGGTTGTAGGCATCGCTGCCGATGGAATCGGTGTGGCCCACAGCAATGATGACCTCCAGGCTGATGGCCTTGACTTTGCCAACCAGGTCGTCGAGCTTGGCTTTGCCTTCGGGCTTGAGCACCGACTTGTCGAAGTCGAAGAAGGCGTCAGCGGCGTAGGTGACCTTGGCGGCAGCGGCCGGGGCGGGTGCCGGAGCTGCAGCACGGGGAGCAGGAGCAGGTGCCGGAGCAGCCGCAGGAGCAGGTGCCGGAGCGGCCGCAGGAGCGGGGGCGATGGCGCCATCGCAACCCTGAGCGGCGGTGGCGGGGGTCCAGGTGCCCGAACGCCAGCACTGGCCGGTTGCGTTTTTCCAGACCTCACCCGAGGCGTTGCGCCAGTTCTGAATGTCTTGTGCCATGGCAACCGAAGCCATGCCGACGGAGGCAACGATCAGAGCCAGTTTGTTGAGTTTCTTCATGGTTCTCCTCAAGGGGGGTCAAAAACGGAGTCAATTGAAAGAGTGCGGAAAAACCTTCACTCGCCATGGGATTATTGTGCCACATTGCGATTTGACGCAAGTCCGTAGCGACCGCAATGGGCAAAGTTGGCGCCAGCCGACGATCCGCAAGTGTTGCTTCGTTGCCACATTTGGCCTCCATCCCGTTGAAAAGCTCCCCCTGTGGCAGAGCAATGAAGGGGCCTCTGCAGACCCTACAATGGGAGGTTTAGTCCTCTTTTTCGGCATTCCTTCATGACTTCATTTGCCAAAGAAACCCTGCCCATCAGCCTGGAAGAGGAGATGCGCCGCAGTTACCTCGATTACGCCATGAGCGTGATCGTCGGTCGTGCCCTGCCCGATGCCCGCGATGGACTCAAACCGGTACACCGGCGCGTGTTGTTCGCCATGCACGAGCTGAACAACGACTGGAACCGGCCCTATAAAAAATCTGCCCGCATCGTGGGCGATGTCATCGGCAAGTACCACCCCCACGGCGATAGCGCGGTGTACGACACCATCGTGCGCATGGCGCAGGATTTTTCGTTGCGGCACATGCTGGTCGACGGTCAGGGCAACTTTGGCTCGGTCGATGGCGACAGTGCCGCCGCGATGCGGTACACCGAAATCCGCTTGTCCAAAATCGCCCACGAGATGCTGGCCGACATCGACAAAGAGACGGTTGACTTCGGGCCCAACTACGACGGCTCAGAGCAAGAGCCCCTGGTGCTGCCGACCCGGCTGCCCAATCTGCTGGTCAACGGCTCAGCCGGCATTGCCGTAGGCATGGCGACCAACATCCCGCCGCACAACCTCAATGAAGTGGTGGACGCCTGCTTGCACCTGTTGCGCAACCCGTCGGCCAGCGTCGATGAACTGATGGAGATCATCCCCGCCCCCGACTTTCCGACGGCGGGCATCATCTATGGCATTCAGGGTGTGAAAGAGGGTTACCGCACCGGTCGCGGCCGGGTGGTGATGCGCGCCAAATGCCATTTCGAGGACATCGACAAAGGCCAGCGGCAGGCGATCATCGTTGACGAAATTCCTTATCAGGTCAACAAAAAAACCTTGCTCGAACGCATCGCCGAGTTGGTGCATGAGAAAAAGATCGAGGGCATCAGCCACATCCAGGACGAGTCCGACAAATCGGGCATGCGCGTGGTCATTGAACTCAAGCGCGGTGAAGTCCCCGAGGTGATCCTGAACAACCTGTACAAGCAGACTCAGTTGCAAGACACCTTTGGCATCAACATGGTTGCGCTGATCGACGGCCAGCCCAAGCTGTGCAACCTGAAAGACCTGATCGTGGTCTTTTTGGAACACCGTCGCGAGGTGGTGACCCGTCGCACGGTCTTCAACCTGCGCAAAGCGCGCGACCGGGGCCATGTGCTCGAAGGCTTGGCGGTGGCTTTGGCCAACATCGATGAGTTCATCGCGATCATCCGCAACGCCCCCACCCCGCCGGTGGCCAAGGCCGAACTGATGACCCGCGCGTGGGACAGCAAACTGGTGCGCGAGATGCTGACCCGGGCGCGCGCCGACGGCGGCACCGTCAATGCCGACGATTACCGCCCCGAAGGCCTGCTGCCCGAGTTCGGCATGCAAAGCGATGGCCTGTACCGCTTGTCCGAAACTCAGGCCCAGGAAATCTTGCAAATGCGTCTGCAACGCCTGACCGGCCTGGAGCAAGACAAAATCGTCAACGAGTACAAAGAGGTCATGAGCGAAATCGATGACCTGCTCGACATTTTGTCCAAGCCCGAGCGCGTCTCGACCATCATTTCGGACGAACTCGGCGCTTTGCGGCAGGAGTTCGGCCAGACCAAAGTGGGCGCACGCCGCAGCCAGATCGAGCACAACGCCCAAGACCTGGCCACCGAGGATTTGATCACCCCGACCGACATGGTGGTGACGCTCTCGCACAGCGGCTACATCAAAAGCCAGCCCTTGTCCGAATACCGCTCTCAAAAGCGCGGCGGCCGCGGCAAACAGGCTGCGGCCACCAAAGAAGACGACTGGATCGACCAACTCTTCATTGCCAACACCCACGACTACATTTTGTGCTTTTCCAACCGTGGGCGTTTGTATTGGCTCAAAGTTTGGGAGGTCCCTGCCGGCTCGCGCAACTCGCGCGGACGCCCGATCGTCAACATGTTCCCGCTGGCCGAAGGCGAAAAAATCAATGTGGTGCTGCCGCTCACAGGCGAGTTTCGCAGTTTTCCGGCCGATCATTTCGTGTTCATGGCCACTGCAGCAGGCACGGTGAAAAAAACCGCTTTGGACGAATTCAGCAATCCGCGCAAGGCCGGGATCATCGCCGTCGACCTCGACGAGGGCGACTACCTGATCGGTGCGGCCCTGACCGACGGCCAACACGATGTGATGTTGTTCTCCGACGGCGGCAAAGCCGTGCGCTTCGATGAAAACGACGTGCGCCCCATGGGTCGCAACGCCCGTGGCGTGCGCGGCATGATGCTCGAAGACGGCCAAAGCGTGATCGCCATGCTGGTGGCCGAAGACGAACAGCAGTCGGTGCTGACAGCGACTGAAAACGGCTATGGCAAACGCACCTCGATCACCGAGTACACCCGCCATGGCCGCGGCACCAAGGGCATGATTGCCATTCAGCAGTCTGAACGCAACGGCAAGGTGGTGGCCGCCACCCTGGTGCATGCCGACGACGAGATCATGCTGATCACCGACACGGGTGTGCTGGTGCGCACCCGGGTGGCCGAAATTCGGGAGTTGGGCCGGGCCACTCAGGGCGTGACCCTGATCAATCTGGATGAAGGCGCAAAGCTGGGCGGCTTGCAGCGGATTGTCGAAAACGACGCCAACGATGCGGATGAAGCTGCGCCGTCAGAAGATGGTGCCGAGCCCGACGGGCAGGATCAGTAAGGCATGGATCAACGCGCCTGGAATTTTTCAGCCGGCCCGGCGGCCATGCCGCTGGAGGTTCTGCAACGCGCCGCTGCCGAGATGACCAACTGGCAAGGCAGCGGCATGGGCGTGATGGAGATGAGCCATCGCGGCAAAGAATTCATCAGCATTTACGAGCAAGCTGAAGCCGATTTGCGCGAACTGCTGGCGTTGCCCGGCCATTTCAAAATTTTGTTCATGCAAGGCGGTGGCATCGCCGAAAACGCCATCGTCCCGCTGAACCTGAGCCGGGGTCAGACCATTGATTTTGTGCTCAGTGGCAGTTGGAGCCAGAAGTCCCAGAACGAAGCCCAGCGCTACGCCCCCACCCACGTGGCAGCCAGCAGTCAAGGCGATGGGTTTCACCATTTCCCTGCACCCGGCAGTTGGCAACTGTCAGATCGCCCCAGCTACGTGCATGTGTGCACCAATGAAACCATCCACGGTGTGGAGTGCCACACCCTGCCCGACCTCAAAGCCTTGGGCTGCGAGGCCCCGTTGGTGATCGACTTCTCATCCCACGTGCTGTCGCGCCCGGTCGATTGGTCCAAAGTGGGCCTGGCTTTTGGCGGGGCGCAAAAAAACATCGGTCCGGCCGGGGTCACCCTGGTCGTGGTGCGTGAAGACCTGGTGGGTCACGCGTTGCCCGTGTGTCCCAGTGCGTTCGACTACGCGTTGGTGGCCCAAAACGATTCGATGTTCAACACGCCCCCCACCTATGGCATTTACATGGCCGGGCTGACGTTTCAGTGGCTCAAGGCCCAGGGGGGCGTGGCCGAGATGGAGCGCCGCAACATCGCCAAGGCTGCATTGCTCTACGACTTCATCGACGCTTCGCAGTTGTACCTGAATCCGGTAGCGCCGGCCGATCGCTCGCGCATGAACGTGCCCTTCTTTTTGCGCAATGAATCGCTCAATGACGCGTTTTTGGCGGGCGCCAAGTCACGGGGCCTGCTGCAACTCAAGGGCCACAAATCGGTCGGCGGTATGCGCGCCAGCATTTACAACGCCCTCCCGATCGAGGGGGTACAAGCCCTGATCGATTACATGCGCGACTTTCAAAACAAGGCCTGATGATGAGCAAAACCCCTATTCAGTCCGACGCTCTGGGCGCCCTGAGAGTGAAAATCGATCAACTCGATCAACAACTGTTGACCCTCCTGAATGATCGCGCCAAAGTGGCGCAAGAAGTGGGTGAGATCAAGCGTGCTGAAGGCTCGCCCTTTTTTCGTCCCGATCGCGTGGCACAAGTGATTGCCAAAATCACCCAAGCTAATCCAGGTCCGCTGCACAACGACCACGTGGCCGCTGTCTGGCGCGAGATCATGTCGGCTTGTCTGGCCCTGGAGTCGCCCCAGCGGGTGGCGGTGCTGGGGCCTCAGGGTACGTTCTGCGAGCAAGCCGCGCTGGAATTTTTTGGCAGTGCTGCAGAGCTGATTTATTGCGCCAATTTCGATGAGGTGTTTCACGCCACCGCCGCCGGCACCGCGCAATACGGTGTGGTCGGCATGGAAAACTCGACCGAAGGCGTGGTGGCGCGCTCGCTCGACCTGTTCTTGCGCTCGCCGGTGCATGTGATCGGCGAGGTGAGTTTGCTGATTCGCCACAACCTGCTGCGCCAAAGCAATGCCATGGAGGGCATCGAGGTGGTGTTGGCTCACCCGCAAGCTTTGGCTCAGTGTCAAGGCTGGCTCAGCCAGCATCTGCCTCATGCCGAGCGCCGTGCAGTCAGCAGCAACGCCGAAGGGGCGCGTCTGGCAGGCACCCAGCCCAATTGGGCAGGCATTGCCAGCGAACGGGCAGCCACTCAATTTGGCTTGCACACCGTGGCCCACGCCATTCAGGACGAGGCCTACAACCGCACCCGCTTTGCCGTCATCAGCTTGCCGCAAACCATGGCCACACCGCCGGCCTCGGGCAAAGACTGCACCAGCCTGGTGGTGTCGGTGCCCAACCGCCCCGGTGCTGTCCACGACCTCCTGGTGCCCTTGAAAAACCATGGTGTGTCCATGACGCGCTTTGAGTCGCGCCCGGCCAAATCGGGTCAATGGGAATATTATTTCTACATCGATATCCAGGGTCACATCACCGATGCGCCGGTGATCGCCGCGCTTCAAGAGCTTCAGGGTTTGTGTGCGTTTTACAAGGTGCTGGGCTCATACCCGGTGTCCGACTGAGGCCATCATGCCGGCATCCTTGGTTCAACGCCTGGCGGTCATTGGTTGTGGTCTCATGGGAGGCTCGTTTGCGCTGGCCTTGCGCGAGCGCGGCCTGGTCACGCAAGTCGCCGGCTACAGCACCCGCTCAGCCACCCGGGAACGGGCGTTGGCTTTGGGTGTGATCGATGTTGCCTGCGACAGCGTGGCCCAAGCGGTGGCCGGTGCCGATGTGGTGTTGGTCGCGGTGCCGGTGCAAGCCACCGAACTGACCCTGCGCGCCATGGCGCCGCACCTTGGGGCACATGCCCTGGTGATGGATGTCGGTTCGACCAAGTGCGATGTGATTGCTGCCGCCCAAGTCACCCTGGGCCTGGCCCTGCCCCGCTTCGTCCCCGCACACCCCATCACCGGCAAAGAGGTGGCCGGTGTCGAACATGCTGAAGCTGGTTTGTATGTTCATCGCCAGGTGTTTTTGACCCCCACCCCTGAAACCGATGTCAGCTACACCGCCCGCGCCCAGGCGCTGTGGCAAGCGGTTGGCGCCCAGGTCGGGCTGTTGCCTGCTGATTTTCACGACACCACCTTCGCCGCCGTCAGCCATTTGCCGCATTTGCTGGCTTTTGCCTACATGAATGGCCTGTCGGCCCAGTCCCTCGGTTCACAGATGGTCAGCATGGGCGGGCCCGGATTTCGCGATTTTTCGCGCATAGCGGCCAGCGACCCCACGGTGTGGCGTGACATCCTGTTGGCCAACCGCGAGCAAGTGCGGGACCAGCTCGCGCACACCCGCCAGGCTCTGGCTGAATTGGAACAAGCCTTGCAAGATGGCGATGGCGAGCGCCTGAGCCAGTTGATTGAGGCGGCCCGCCAGGCCCGCAGCGGATGGCGGCTGGCAGCCGATCCCACTGAAGGCTGACCCCATGTTTGCGACTCGATTTCTTGACTTGCCGGCCTTGTCTGGGGCCCAAGGCGAAGTGGCCTTGCCGGGGTCCAAAAGCATTTCCAACCGGGTGCTGTTGCTTTCAGCCCTGTGCCACGGGACCACCGTAGTGCACGATCTGCTCGACTCGGACGACACCCGTGTCATGCTGCAAGCTTTGCGCCAATTGGGTTGCGGTGTGGTGGTCGAGGGAACCACGGTCACCGTGACGGGCTTAGGTGGAGTGCTGCCGACAACCGATGCGATTGATTTTTTCATGGGCAATGCCGGCACGGCCATGCGCCCCCTCACGGCGGCGCTGGCAGTGCTCGGCGGTGACTTCACCCTGAAAGGGGTTGCGCGCATGCACGAGCGCCCGATCGGGGATCTGGTGGATGCTTTGCGGGCGCTGGGGTGCACCATCGAATACCTGGGTCAAGAGGGCTACCCCCCGCTGCGAATTGGGCAACCCACCCTGCGCATCGACGCCCCCATCCCGGTCAGGGGCGATGTGTCCAGCCAATTTCTCACCGCCTTGCTGATGGCGCTGCCCCTGGCCGCGACACAACAGGCCATCACCATCGAAGTGGTGGGCGAGTTGATTTCCAAACCCTACATCGAAATCACACTGAACCTGTTGCGCCGCTTTGGCATCGAGGTGCAACGCCAGGGTTGGTCGAAATTTGTCATCCCGGCGGGGGTCAGCTACCAAACCCCCGGCGAGATTCATGTCGAAGCCGACGCCTCTTCCGCCAGTTATTTCATCGCCCTGGGTGCCCTGTGCGAGGGTCCTGGGGTCCGGTTATCGGGCGTCGGGGCTGATTCGATTCAGGGCGATATCGCCTTTGTCGAAGCGGCTGTCGCCATGGGCGCACAAGTGGAAAGTGGCCCCAACTGGTTGCACATTCGACGCGGCGCCTGGCCTCTGAAGGGGATCGCCCTGAACGCCAACCACATTCCTGATGCAGCCATGAACCTGGTGGTGATGGCGCTCTTTGCAGACGGCCCCACTTTGTTGACCGACATTGGCAGTTGGCGGGTCAAAGAAACCGATCGCATTGCGGCCATGACGATCGAGTGTCGCAAACTCGGCGCCAGCGTCGAGGAAGGTCCCGACTGGATTCGCATCCACCCCCTCAAGCCGGGCCAATGGCGGCGTGCCAGCATCCACACCTACGACGATCATCGCGTGGCCATGTGTTTCTCGCTGGCGGCCCTCAATCCGGACGGGGTGATGGTTCGCATCGAGGATCCCAAGTGTGTGGCCAAAACCTTTCCCGATTACTTCGAAACCCTGTTTTCGATCACCCACAGTCGCCAGGTACCGGTCATCTGCATCGACGGCCCCACCGCCTCGGGCAAAGGCACGCTGGCGGCCCGGGTGGCCACGGCGCTCGGCTACCACTACCTCGACTCGGGGGCTCTTTACCGCGTGACGGCACACGCCGCCTGCTTGCAAGGCTTGTCCCTGGATGCGGCTCACGAATCACGAATTGCGGCCTTGGCCCAGACCTTGCCGGTGCGCTTCGAGGGCGATCGGGTCTGGCTGGGCGATGCAGATGTGACCGATGCCATCCGCAGTGAAACCGGTGGCATGCGCGCCAGTCAGGTGTCTGCTTTGCCTCTGGTTCGCAAGGCCTTGGTCGAGTTACAACACAGCTTTGCCCGCTTGCCCGGCCTGGTCGCCGATGGGCGCGACATGGGGACGGTGATTTTTCCGCAGTCTCCGCTCAAGGTCTTCCTGACGGCCCGTGCCGACGCGCGCGCCAAACGCCGCCACGATCAAGTCTTGCAACGTGGCGAGCCCGCTGACTATGCCGCCTTGCTGGCCGACTTGCAGGCTCGCGATGCGCGCGACACCCAACGCGCCACGGCCCCCCTTAAGCCTGCCGTCGACGCGATTGAAATGGACAACACCCACCTGTCGATCGAAGACTCGGTGAACCAAGTGTTGTCCTGGTGGGAGCAACGGCTCTCGGCTTGAGCAGGCGGAATTGGCCCCGGGCTGGTGACTCAGGACTTGCGACTCAGGGCGTCGGCCAACGTCATCGACTGCCAAGGCAGCCACAGGGCCCGGGTGGCCTCGGTCGGTGCCAGCAACATCTGTCGCAACAAATCATCCAATCGGGTTTGTTCAGGCTGAACCACCAGCACCAAACGGTCATCGCCATCGATCCCGGCCACCCAGCCCAGATCCATCAGTTGGCGAATGGTGGTTTCCAACTCGGCCGGGTCAAATCGCAATTGCAAGGCCAGATCTGCCAGCGACAACCCAACCCGGTTGTCGGTCCGAATTTGGTCCAGCAGGCTCAGCACCTCCAGGGCTTGACTCAGGGGCCAACCGGGCCCCTCTGGCGCCCGCACACGCCGCAACAGAACGCCCGGCAGCAACGACACGATGACCGCCCCGGACAGCACGATCATCCATGCGGTATAGATCCAGACCAGCAAAATGGGAAAGGTGGCCAGCGCGCCGTACACCTTGGAAAAAGCCGGCATCGCGCTGAGGTACCAGGTCAACACCCGTCGCGCCACCTCGATCATGATCGTGACCCACAACCCTCCTGCCAGGGCGTGGGCCCATCGCACATGGACATTGGGCAAATATTTGAACAATGCCCCGACTCCGATGACCAACAAAGACCACTCAAATGCATCGATGGCCAGATGCAGACTTTGCGGCCAGGCCTGGGCCAGGCCACGCGATACCGACACCACATGGGACATGGTGGCCACGCCCAACCCCATCAGCAAGGGCCCCAGCGTCATCGCCGCCCAGTACACCAGCATGCGCTGGACCAGCGGGCGTGGCTTGGTGATGCCCCAAATGGCGTTAAAGGCCCGGTCGAGCGTGAACACCAGGGTCAGGGCCGAGACCAACAACACAGCCATGCCCGCCAACCCCAATCGACTGGCCTTGCTGGTGAACTGGGTGATGTAGTTGAGCACCTGACGTGAAATGCCCTCAGGCATGAGGCTGTCGATCAACCAGCGTTGCACCAGCGTCTGGATGTCAGCGAATTGGGGGAAGATGGTGAAAATCGCCAACCCCACCGTGAGCAAGGGTACCAGTGCGATGGTGGTCGTGAAAGTCAAGCTGCCCGCCGCTTGCCCCAAGCGCACCTCGGCAAAGCGTTGTCGGACCCGGCCTGCCATTTGGCGCCAAGGCATGTCACGCCAGCGACCACTGGGGGTAAAAATCGACAACTGAGCAGACTTCATGGAGAAAATTCAAAGAAAATGCGTGAGCCCCTGACTTTTGAAGGGGCGTTCGCCTGACCCCGGGTAATTTACCTGAATAATTGGGGTCTGACCCCAATTAATTTCAAGATGAATTCTGCTGATTTGAATCCGCTGCAAGCCCTGACCCCCGCGTTGGCCATGACTCGGGCGATGGCGGTGGCCAGCTTGCTGGCTTTGGTGGTGTTGTCGCTGGGCTGGGAGCTGTGGTGGGCGCCGCTGCGACCGGGTGGCAGTTGGCTGGCTCTGAAAGCCTTGCCGCTGTGCATCCCCCTGGCAGGGTTGTTGAAAAACAAGATGTACACCTACCGCTGGCTCAGTCTGATGGTATGGGTGTATTTCACAGAAGGGGTGGTTCGAGCCACCTCAGATCGCGCGCCCAGCTTGTACTTTGCCGCCCTTGAGGTGGCGCTGTGCCTGGTGCTGTTTGCGGCTTGTGCGCTGCACGTGCGCTACCGGTTTCGTCACGCGAGCGAGTTAAACCCGCGATCCGAACACGAGTGAATCCCGATGAATGCATTGATCAATGAATTGCGCAGCCTGGTGGGCACGCCCCATGTGCTGACCGAAGACCTGGACCACTATGTCACCGATTGGCGCAAGCGCGCCAAAGGCAAAGCCTTGTGTGTGGTGCGCCCAGGCAACACGGCCGAGGTGGCCGCAGTGGTGCGGGCTTGCGGGAACGCTGGCGTGAGCATCGTGCCGCAAGGCGGTAACACCGGGTTGGTGGTGGGGTCGATCCCCGATGACAGCGGCACCCAGGTGTTGCTCAGCCTGCAGCGCATGAATGCCGTGCGTGCCATCGATGGCCAGAACCTGACGATCACCGTCGAGGCCGGCTGTGTCTTGCAAAACCTGCAGACTGCCGCCGAGGAGGCGGGCTTTTTGTTTCCCCTCAGTTTGGGGTCGGAGGGCAGTTGCACCATCGGTGGCAACCTCTCGACCAACGCCGGGGGCACCCAGGTGGTGCGTTATGGCAATACGCGCGAACTGTGCCTGGGCCTGGAAGTGGTGACGGCAGAGGGCGACATCCTGAACGGTCTGGTGGGCCTGCGCAAGGACAACACCGGTTACGACTTGCGCGATGTGTTCATTGGGGCCGAGGGTACCTTGGGCATCATCACCGCCGCCACCATGAAGCTCTACCCCATGCCAGCCGCCACCCTGACCGCCTGGGCGGCCGTGCCGAGCATGGCCGAAGCGGTAGCGTTTTTAGGACTGGCGCACCGGTATTTGGGCGCAGGACTGACCGGGTTTGAGGTCATGAACCAGTTTTCGCTCAGCCTGGTCGATAAACACTACCCGCAGTTGCGGGTGCCGCTGTGGAAAGAAACCCCCTGGTGCGTGCTGCTGGAAAATGCCGACAGCGAATCAGAGCAGCACGCGCGGGAGCGTTTTGAAGCCCTGCTCGAAGCGGCCATGGAGGCCGGGTGTGTCACCGATGCGGTGGTGGCCGAAAGCATGGCCCAGGCACGCAACCTGTGGCACATCCGCGAAAGCATCACGCTGGCACAGGCCGAAGAGGGCCTGAACATCAAGCACGACATTTCGATCCCGATTTCGTCGATCCCCGAGTTTGTGCAGGTCACCGACGCCGAACTGGCCGCCCACATCCCCGGGGCCCGGTTTGTCGACTTCGGCCACCTGGGTGATGGCAATCTGCACTACAACGTGCAAGCGCCAGAGGGTGAAGACTTCAAAGCGTTTCAGAACCAATACGAAGACCGGATCAACGACATCGTCTACCAAAGCGTGCAACGCTATGGCGGCTCGATCTCGGCCGAGCACGGGGTGGGCGAGCTCAAAGTGGATCGCTTGCCAGCGCACAAAGACCCCGTGGCGCTGGATCTGATGCGCCGCATGAAACGCGCTTTCGATCCGCGCAACACCCTCAACCCGGGGCGGGTGGTCAGGGCGTGATCAGTTTCGGCGCGGGGCGCAGACCAGCATGCCGGGATCGTTGTGCGCCACGTCGAGGTCGTTTTTGGCTTGCGCCACGTCCATTTCACGCGGCAGGGTGACGTTGTTTTTCACTGCCAGAATCTCGGCCATGATGCTGACAGCGATCTCCGACGGCATTTTGCTGCCGATGTAGATCCCGATCGGTCCGCGCAAGCGCTGCAGGCTGTCGTCGGTCTGGCCAAAATGTTCTTTCATGCGGGCACGGCGGGCGTCGTTGTTGCGCCGCGAACCGATGGCACCGACATAAAACGCCGGGGTTTCGAGCGCCTCGATCAGGGCCAAATCGTCGAGCTTGGGGTCATGGGTCAGGGCCACCACGCAGCTGCGCCGATCGGGACGGAACGACTGCACGACATCGTCGGGCATCTCGTGGGTCAGGGTCACATGCGGCACCGACCAAGCACCGCTGTATTCAGGACGCGGATCGCAGACGGTGACGGCAAAACCATTGAAGCGGGCCATCGTGGCCAAGTACTCTGACAACTGCCCAGCGCCGATCAGCAACATGCGGTATTCGGGGCCAAAGGTGTTGACCAGCCGCTGTTCATCGATCTGGAGCTCTTGCGGGCTGGCGGCCTGGCTCAACTCCACCTGTCCGTTGGCCAGGCTGAGCTCGCGCTGCATCAGTTCGCCGTTTTCAAGGGCACTGACCAATTGGGCCAGCAACTGGGGGTCGGGGTCAAACTCGAGCACCAGTTCCAGCGTCCCGCCACAGGGCAGGCCAAACCGATGCGCCTCGTCGGCGGTGATGCCGTATTTGACGCGCTGGGGTGCCCCGCTGGGGATGACGCCGGGCTCTTCGGTGGTGGCACCTTGACTGTGCGCGTATGCCTGGGTGAAGCGATAGATCAGGTCGTCTTCGATGCAGCCGCCCGAGACCGAGCCGAGCACGGCCCCGTCTTCGCACAAGGCCATGATGGAGCCGACCGGGCGCGGTGAAGAGCCCCACGTGCGCACTACTGTGGCCAAAAGGGCCCGCCGAGCGGCCAGGCGCCAGTCGCGCAACCCTCGCAAAACCATGACGTCGATGTTTTCCATGATGTGTCCTTGTGGCTCCCTGGCCCTCTCTGTGTGGGAGAGGGGACAGGGCTATTCTAGGAGGGGGCTGTGTCCAACTCAACCGAAAGGGGATCGTATTCAAACAACCAATCGTAGCGGGTGCGAACTTTTTCAGGCTGCCACTCTCGATCGATGTAATTTTGCGCTTGCGCCACATCAGCCAGGATCGGATGGTGAAAGCGCCCTGCATTGTCCAGCGACCGGTTGACGATCAGCGTGGTGCGTTGCAGCCGCGCATGCTCAAAGGCACTCAATGCCTGGGGCACAGGAGCTGCAAACAGGCAGCGCGCCATGACCGCACCGTCTTCGATGGCCATGTTGGCCCCTTGGGCCAAAAAAGGCAAGGTGGGGTGAGCGGCATCGCCCATCAGGGCCACCCGGCCTTGCGTCAAACGAGTCAAAGGTGGACGCCCCACCAAGGCCCATTTGAATGGCTGCGCGATGCTGCGCATCAGGGCATGGACATCGGGGTGCCAAGCGGCAAAGTCGGCCAACAATTCGGCGTGGCTGCCGGTGTGGTTCCAGGACTCGTGCCGCCAGTCGTCGCGCTCGATGATGCCGACCACGTTCATGAGTTGTGCGCGGCGCAAGGGGTAGGTGATGACGTGCGCACCAGGTCCTACCCAATTGGTACCCACCGCCCGCTGCTCGGTCACGCGCAAATGATCGGGCAAAGCCTGCATGGGCACCAGGCCGCGCCAAGCCATGAGGCCGGTGAACTGCACCGGATCGTTGGGCACGAGGGCATTTCGCAGTTTGGAGTGCACCCCATCACAACCCAGCACGGCACGGCCCGGCACGCGTTGGCCATTGCTGAGTTGCACCTCGGCCTGTTCGTCTTGCAAAATGACCGATTGCACGCCGACTCCAACACTGAGTGCCTCGGGGGCGCGTTGGCGCAGCGCCGCCAGCAACACCTGTTGCAAATCGCCCCGGTGCACAAACCAGTAAGGCGCACCAAACCTTTCTCGACAGTCTTGCCCCAAGTCAAACAGCTTCCAGGTCTGACCGCTGAGACCGTGACGCACCTCTTTGCGCTCGGCCTCACAGACCACCTTCCGCAGTGCATCCTCCAGCCCCAGATCGATCAGGACTCGGGTGCCGTTGGGGGAAAGTTGCAAGCCGGCACCGACTTCGGCCAGCTGAGCCACCTGTTCGTACAAGTGAAAAGGGATGCCACGCTGGTGCAACGACAGTGCCGTGACCAGACCCGCCACCCCCGCGCCGGCAATGATCACCGGCGGTTCAAACATGCTGGGCTCCCGGCATCACGAACCCCAACGGCTTCACCGGGTGAACAGACGCCCATCGGACTGTGTAGGTTGCTGACATATCGCCGTGAAACTGCATGATGATCAGCTGATCATGCCGTGAAAAACAGGGTTTGTCCGCAGGCATATCCCTGAGGTGACACCACACACGCGCAGGACATCCAGGCCGCCCTGCAACGGGTCTTTTCAGGGCCTGGGATCAGCCGCCCAGACGAGGCAGCACTTTCTCGGCCATCAGGCGCATCGATTTTTTACCTGCCTCGGGATCGAGCCAGTCTTTGCCGGCGTACAACAAGGTGCCAAACTCGCCAACCTGCTCCTTGAAAGCCAGAATTTGATCGGCAACGCGCTCGGGCGAGCCCCAAAAAACCAACCGGTTGAAGACCGACTCTTCGGTGACTTCGTCATCGGGCTGCTCGCGATACGTTTTGAACAACTCCAAGCGACCGTTCTTTTTCAGCTTGGTGAACAGCGAGTGGTAATAAAACCGGTAGGGGCTCTGGGGTGCCATGACATAGTCGCGCGCTTGCTCATCGGTGTCGGCCACAAAGATCGACTTGGCCACCCGCCAGTTGGCAGGGTCGGCTTGTTTGCCGATGCGCCGACAACCCTCGGCGTAATTGGGCCAATGGGTCTTGACCCACTCGGGCATCAGGAAGTTGGCCGAAATCATTTCCCATCCCCGGGCAGCAGCCTCGGTGACGCCCTTCGAGTACGGGGCCACGGCGGTGACTGCAATGGGCGGGTGTGGGCGCTGCAACGGTTTGGGAATGTAGCCCTGGCCGATTTCTTTCATCAGGGTTTGGGCCGTGCTGATGTGCCAGTATTTGCCCTCAATGTTGTAGGGTGGCTCGCTGCTCCACAGTTGCAACACGGCGTTGATGGACTCCAAAAACATTTCGTTGCGGTTTTTACCCAGGTTGCCAAAAATTTCGGCGTCCGAGAGCAGGCCACCGGGGGAGATGCCCATGATGAATTTACCATCGAGCATGTGGTCGAGCATGGCCAATTCGGCGGCAACACGGGCCGGGTGGGTGTTGGGCATGTTGACGGTGCCGGTTCCCAATGTCATGCGTTTGACTTGACCCACCAGGCTGGACAAAAACATGGTGCACGAGGTGATGTTCTCGGCCAAGTCGGTCGAGTGCTCGCCGGTGTAAGCCTCGGAATAGCCCAATTGATCGGCCAATATGAAGGCCTCGCGATCCTCGCGCAAGGTTTGACGCCAATCCTTGCCGATGGGATGGATGGGCATGGTGAAAAAACCAAGTCTCATGATCAGGCTCCGTCAAAAGTCAAACCCCGGGGGGCAGGTGTTGGCGAAATTATGAAATCGAAACGGCTTCCGCAGGAGCCGCCCTTGTTGTTCAATTGATCACCATTGACCCAGATCAAAAGTTTGAAGTCAGGGTTTGCCCGCTCAAGCGACTTGCAAGACCACTTTGCCGATGTGCCGATCGGCCTGCATGTGCTCGCGTGCAGCAGGCAACTCGTCAAATGCGAACACGCGGTCGATCAGCGGGGTGAGTTGGCGCTGAGCCATGAGGGGTAAAAACCGCTGGATGAAGTCGGCCACGCCAGCGGTGCGCTCAGCCGGGGTGCGGTTTTTATTGGACACGCCAAAGATGCGCAAGCGTTGGGCATGAACGGCACCCAGGTCCAGGGGTGCAGAAAACTGGCCGTCGACATAGCCCACAATGGCCAGACGACCCCGATAGGCCAGAGACTCAATCTGCTCGGCCAAAATACTGCCTCCGATCGGATTCAGGGCCAGGTTGACGCCCTTGCCTTCGGTGCAGCGCATGACTTCGTCTTTGAAGCCGCCCCCGCGCGTGAGCACAGAAGCATCCAGACCCACCTGATGCAAAGCATCCAGTTTATGTTGCTGACCCGAAGTGCCGATGGTGTGCGCGCCAACGAGTTGCGCCAGCTGTAAGCTGGCCGTACCGACCCCCGAAGCCACGCCGTTGAGCAACAGCCACTCACCCGCAGCCAATTCACCTTGGGCGACCAGCATGTCGTGCGACACCATGTAGGTGATGGGCAAGGCTGCGGCATGAACCCACTCGAAATGATCGGGCACCGGCATGGCCTCTGCGGCCACCAGCAGGGTCTGCTCGGCAAAGCCCCCCAGCGCGCGCCCCATGACCCGTTGCCCCACCCGAAACCCGGACACGCCCTGGCCCAGGGCGATCACCGTGCCGGCAGCTTCCATGCCCATCGCTTTGGGCTGGGACAGTTGACCCAACAAGCCTTGGCCGGTGATGAACTCGCCCCGGTTGAGGCCCGCTGCCTGAACCTGTACCAGCAACTGTCCTGGCCCGGGCGTAGGCGCAGGCGTGTCGCGCAGCGCCAACTCGGGGCCGGCGGCACCCGCCTGCATCCACCAGGATTTCATGACTTGCTGCCTTCGCCCTCAACCACTTCGGCAGCAGCCCTGAAGGCTTCAAGGGCAGCAGGAAAACCGGCGTACTGGGACAAATGGATACACAGCTCTTTGAGCTCATCGGGGGTCACGCCATTGTTGAGTGCGCCACGGACATGCAATTTCAGTTCGTGGGTGCGGCAGGTGGCGGCCGCAAAAGCACAAGTGATCAGGCTGCGGTCGCGCAAGCTCAACCCATCGCGTTGCCACACGGTGCCCCAAGCCGTGCGCGTGACAAAGTCTTGCAACTCGGCCGTGAAAGGGGTGCGCTTGGCATAAGAGCGCTCGACATACTCGTTGCCCAGCACTTTTTTGCGCGTGGCCAAGCCAGCTTCGTATTGGGCGTCCAAAGGGGTTTGACTGGGGCGAATGTCACTCATCTGCACGTCTCCTGTTGATTTTGAGTGGGGTATCGTCGATCTCGGTCAGGCCAGGGCTTTGACCACGGCATCCCCCATCTCGCGGGTGCCCACGCGGGTGGTGCCAGCGCTGTAAATATCCGGGGTGCGCAAGCCTTGAGCAAGCACCTTTTTGACAGCCGCCTCGATCCGATCGGCCGCCTCGGCCTGCTCCAGGCTGTAACGCAGCATCATGGCCGCCGACAAAATGGTGGCCAATGGGTTAGCCACGCCCTTGCCGGCGATGTCGGGAGCGCTGCCGTGGCTGGGCTCGTAAAGGCCCTGTTTTTTGTCATTCAAAGAGGCCGAGGGCAGCATGCCGATCGAACCGGTGAGCATGGACGCTTCGTCGGACAAGATGTCGCCAAACATGTTGCCGGTGACGACGACGTCGAATTTTTTCGGCTCTTTGACCAATTGCATGGCGGCGTTGTCGATGTACATGTGCTCCAGGGTGACATCGGGATACTCTTTGCCCAATTCGATCATGGTGTCGCGCCACAGTTGCGAGGTTTCGAGCACGTTCGACTTGTCGACGCTGGTCACGTGCCGATTGCGCTTGCGGGCGGCCTCGAAAGCAACGCGACCGATGCGCTGGATTTCGGGCCGGGTGTAGCGCATGGTGTCAAAGCCCTCTTCAGCCCCCGGAAAGAGACCGTCAACGGCGGTGCGGCGGCCACGCGGCTGACCGAAGTAAATGTCGCCGGTCAATTCGCGCATGATCAAAATGTCGAGCCCAGCCACCAACTCGGGCTTCAGACTGGAAGCATGGGTGAGTTGCTCGTAACAAATCGCAGGGCGGAAATTGGCGAACAAACCCAGGTGCTTGCGCAGGCCCAAAATGGCTTGCTCGGGCCGGTACTGGCGTTCGAGCTGGTCGTATTTCCAGTCGCCCACGGCACCAAACAAAATGGCATCCGAAGCTTTGGCCAGATTCAGGGTCGATTCCGGCAGAGGGTGGCCATGGGCGTCGTAAGCGGCGCCGCCCACCAAGGCCTCTTCCATTTCAAAGGGCATGCCCAGGGCTTTGAGCACTTTGACCGCTTCGGCGGTGATTTCGGTTCCGATGCCGTCACCGGCCAAGACTGCGATTTTCATGGGATGCTTTCTGACAATTAAAGGGTATGGGCGAGCCAGGGCTTGGCAGCCAGGCGCTGGGCTTCAAAGGCGCGGATTTTGTCGGCATGGCGCAAGGTCAGGCCAATGTCGTCAAAACCGTTGAGCAAACAGTATTTGCGAAAAGCATTGACCTCAAACGGGATTTCTTCGCCTTGGGGCTTGGCCACCACCTGGCGCTCGAGGTCGATGGTGAGTTCAAAGCCGGGGAATGCCGCCACTTCGTTGAACAACCCATCGATGATCGCCTCAGGCAAAACGATGGGCAACAAGCCGTTTTTAAAGCAGTTGTTGAAAAAGATGTCGGCAAAACTGGGCGCCAAAATGGCTCGAAAGCCGTACTGGTCGATGGCCCAGGGCGCGTGTTCGCGCGAAGAGCCACAGCCGAAGTTTTTGCGCGCCAGCAAAATACTGGCGCCTTTGTAGCGCGGCTGGTTCAGCACAAAGTCAGGATTGGGCTTGCGTTGCGATTCGGGCACGCCCGGCTCGCCTTTGTCCAGATAACGCCACTCGTCAAACAAGTTGGGGCCAAAGCCGGTCTTTTTGATCGACTTCAGAAACTGCTTGGGGATGATGGCGTCGGTATCGACGTTGGCGCGGTCCATGGGCGCGACCAGCCCCTTGTGAACGGTGAACTTTTGCATGGCGGCGTTCCTCAGGCGTATTGGCGGATGTCGACGAAATGGCCGTGGATGGCAGCGGCAGCAGCCATGGCAGGGCTGACCAGGTGCGTGCGCCCGCCATTGCCCTGACGGCCTTCGAAATTGCGGTTGCTGGTCGAGGCACAACGCTCGCCGGGTTCGAGGCGGTCGGCATTCATGGCCAGGCACATCGAGCAACCGGGCTCGCGCCACTCAAAGCCCGCGGCCTTGAAGATCTCGTGCAGGCCCTCGCGTTCGGCCTGTTCTTTGACCAGACCGGAGCCGGGGACGACCATCGCCAGCTTGACGTTGCGGGCGACTTTCTGACCGAGTTTTTTGACCACCGCAGCGGCTTCGCGCATGTCTTCGATGCGGCTGTTGGTACAAGACCCGATGAAGACCTTGTCGATGGCGATGTCGTTGATCGCTTTGCCCGGCTGCAAGCCCATGTACTCCAGCGCACGCTCGATGGCGGCGCGGCGGGTGCTGTCCTTTTCTTTGTCCGGGTCGGGTACGCGAGCGTCCACCGGCAACACCATCTCGGGCGAGGTGCCCCAGGTGACTTGCGGCAGGATTTGGGTGGCGTCGAGTTCAACCACGACATCAAAGTGGGCACCAGGATCGCTGTGCAGGGTGCGCCAGTAGGACACCGCCTGATCCCATTCAACCCCGGTCGGGGCCAGCAGGCGGCCTTTGACGTAATCGATGGTCTTGTCGTCCACAGCCACCAGGCCGGCGCGAGCGCCGCCTTCGATGGCCATGTTGCAGACCGTCATGCGGCCTTCCATCGACAGATCACGGATGGCGCTGCCGGCAAACTCGATGGTGTACCCGGTGCCGCCGGCGGTGCCGATTTTGCCGATGATGGCCAGCACAATGTCTTTGGCGGTCACGCCACGCGCCACCTTGCCCTCCACCTTGATCAGCATGTTTTTGGCCTTTTTGGCCAACAAGGTCTGGGTCGCCATGACGTGCTCGACCTCGGAGGTGCCGATGCCGTGGGCCAGAGCACCAAAAGCCCCATGGGTCGAGGTGTGCGAGTCACCGCAAACCACGGTCATCCCCGGCAGGGTCGCCCCGTTTTCAGGGCCAATGACGTGGACGATGCCCTGGCGTTTGTGCAAAAAGGGGAAAAAAGCGGCGGCACCGAAAGCCTGGATGTTGGCATCCAGCGTGGTGACCTGCTCTTTGCTGATCGGATCGGTGATGCCGTCATAGCCCAGCTCCCAGCCGGTGGTGGGCGTGTTGTGGTCGGCAGTAGCCACGATCGAACTGACGCGCCAGACCTTGCGGCCGGCCTGACGGATGCCCTCGAACGCCTGCGGGCTGGTGACCTCATGAACCAGATGACGGTCGATGTACAAGACGGCAGTGCCGTCTTCTTCGGTGTGGACGACGTGCTCGTCCCAAATTTTGTCGTACAGGGTGCGTGCCATGGCTGCTCGCTGGTGGAGAGGTTGAAAAGAACCCATCATTTTAGGGCGGACTGAGGGGGCTGGCACGCCATGGGGGTGTGCCCCAAGTGACGCTGTCCCACGGGCTAGAGGCTGATTTGGCCCTGGATGCAGCGCACAACCCGGCCAGCGACCCAGACCTGGTCAGCTTCACGGCTGAGTTCGACCCGCCCATCGTGTCCCAGACAAGTGCCCTGCCGGACGGTATAGGGGTTGGGCGCCAGGCCTTGGCCCAGCAACCACTGAGCCAGGCCGGCATTCAGCGAGCCAGTCACCGGGTCTTCGCCAACACCCAGTGCGGGCACGAACGCCCGGACTTCAAAATCAGCGGGCCCGCCTTGCGGGTGAGGGCCCACGATCCCGACCTTGAGGGAGCCCAACCGCGCCAAATCGGGTTGAACCGCCAACACGGTCGCGGCGCTGTCGAGCAACAGCGCCGCAAATCCGGCTCCGTTGTCGACCCACTGGTGACCCCGGATCTGCTCGGAGCTCAGCCCCAAAGCCATGCAGATCTGTGACAGGGTGGTTTCATCGAGGGGGCCCGTGCGGCGCAAGGGGGGCGCGGCAAACGCCAGCCGATCGCCTTGTTGACGCACTTCCACCAGGCCAATGGCACACTCCTGGATGACGCGCCCGTCCTGGCGCGGCACCCCGCCGGCCCAAAGCCAGGCCTGACAGGTGCCCAGCGTCGGGTGGCCGGCAAAAGGCAATTCGGCGCTGGGGGTGAAAATCCGCACCCGGTAATCCGCTTGCGGGTCGGTGGGTGGCAAGACGAAGGTGGTTTCCGACAAGCGGGTCCAGCGCGCCAGGTCGCGCATGTGCGCCTCGTTCAGGCCCTGGGCATCGAGCACCACGGCCAACGGGTTGCCCCCCAAGGGGGCACCGGCGAACACGTCGACCTGAAAAAACCGGCGTGTCATGCCCGTCATCAGGGGGATTCGGGGTAGTACACCTCGACCCGGCCTTTGAGCTTGATCAACAGCGGGTTGCCCTTGCGGTCCAGGGTTTTGCCAGCGGGCACCTTGATCCAGCCCTCGGACAGGCAGTACTCTTCGACATCGTGGCGGTCTTTGCCATTGAATCGCACGCCGATGGCGTGTTGCAACACGGCTGCGTTGTAAAACTTGCTGCGCGAGTCGATGCTGAGGTGATCGGGCAAATCGGGGCGCTCTGGGGTGTCGGTGCTCATGGATCAGTTTTCGCGCTTGAGGGCAGGGAACAAAATGACGTCGCGGATGCTGGGGCTGTCGGTCAACAGCATCATCAGGCGATCGATGCCAATGCCACAGCCACCAGTGGGCGGCATGCCGTACTCGAGAGCGCGCACAAAGTCGTGGTCGTAATACATGGCTTCATCGTCACCACTTTCTTTGGCAGCCACCTGGGCATGAAAACGCGCCGCCTGGTCTTCGGCGTCATTGAGTTCGGAAAATCCGTTGCCAAACTCGCGCCCGGTGATGTAGAGCTCGAACCGCTCAGTGACCTCGGGACGTGCGTCGTTGGCACGCGCCAGCGGCGAAATCTCGGTCGGGTGTTCCATGATGAAGGTCGGTTGCCAGAGCTTGTCTTCGACCGTTTCTTCAAAGTACAACACTTGCAAACTGGCCAGACTGCGGCTGGAGAGCTTGTCTTTTTCTTCGCTCAACCCCAGTTTTTTCAGGGCATTGATCAGCCAGACCGGATCGTCCACGCCGGGGCCGGCCTCGGTGTGGCGCACGATGGCCTCGCGGATCGTCAGGCGCTCGAAGGGCTGAGACAGATCGACCGGCTTGCCGTTGTAGGTCAACAGCAAGGTGCCCACGGCTTTTTGCGCCGCGTCGCGGATCAGCGACTCGGTGTAGGCCATGAGGTCCTGGTAATTCCAGTACGCCGCATAAAACTCCATCATGGTGAACTCGGGGTTGTGGCGGACCGAGATGCCCTCGTTGCGGAAGTTGCGGTTGATTTCAAACACCCGCTCAAACCCACCGACGATCAGGCGCTTGAGGTAGAGCTCGGGGGCGATGCGCAAAAACATCTCCTGGTCCAGCGCATTGTGGTGAGTGATGAAAGGCTTGGCGTTGGCACCCCCCGGAATCGGGTGCAGCATGGGGGTTTCAACCTCCAAAAAGCCGTGCTGGACCATGAAGTCACGGATGCCGCTGACCGCCTTGCTGCGGGCGATGAAGCGCTTGCGAGAGGTCTCGTCGGTGATCAGGTCGATGTAGCGCTGGCGGTATTTGATCTCTTGATCGGCCACGCCGTGGAACTTGTCGGGCAAGGGACGCAGGCTCTTGGTCAGCAAACGAATCGATGTGGCGTGGATCGACAGCTCGCCGGTCCGGGTCTTGAACAGCTTGCCCTCAGCGCCGATGATGTCACCCAGATCCCAGTGTTTGAAATCGCTGTAGACATCCTCACCCACGTCGTCGCGGGCGATGTAGATCTGGATCCGGCCCGTGGCATCTTGCAGGGTGGCGAAACTGGCCTTGCCCATCACGCGCTTGAGCATCATGCGCCCGGCCACGCGGGCCACCTGCCCTTCGGATACCAACACCTCGGCGGTTTTGCCGCCGTGCGCCTCGTGCAGGTCGTGGGCATGGTGGGCCGGCTTGAAATCGTTGGGGAACGGCACCGGGCCGCCTGCGCGTTGACGCTCGCGCAGGACTTTGAGCTTGTCGCGCCGCTCGGCAATCAGTTGGTTTTCGTCGGCGGCGGGGGCCGCGGGCTCGGTGCTGGGGGTGTTTTCAGACATAACCCCGTATTGTAGGTCGCCGCCAAGCCGGGGTTGTTGCACAATGGATCCCCTAGCTGCCCCGCCGAATGACCCTCCGCCGCACCATCAGTCACGAGCCTGCCTTTGTCCTCCACCAATACCCGTGGAGCGAGTCCAGCCTGATCCTGGAGGTGTACACCCGCCACCATGGCCGGCTGGCGATCGCGGCCAAAGGGGTCAAGCGCCCCACCTCCAGCTTTCGACCCGTGCTGTTGCCCTTGCAACCACTGTCACTCAACATCGGCGGCGATGGCGAAATCCGCACCCTCAAAGCCGCCGAATGGCTGGGCGGGCATGTCATGCCCTCGGGCGACGCCTTGCTGTCGGGCTTCTACCTCAATGAACTGCTGTTGCGCCTGCTGCCGCGCGACGACCCCCACCCGGCCCTGTTTGACGCCTACCGACAAGCGGTGCTGATGCTGGCCCAGGGAGGTGACAGTGCGGTGGTGCCCGCCTTGCGCGCCTTCGAACTGATTTTGCTGCGGGAAATGGGCGTGTTACCCGGATTGCGGGTGCAAACACTCAGCCTGCAACCGGTGCTCGAAACCGCGCACTACGACTTGGTGCCCGAAGGCGGCTTGCGCGACAGTGGCGCACAAGACCACTGGGAAGATCGCCGGCACCGGTTGAGTGGCAGCCATTGGTGCGCCGTCCAAGACGCATTGGAAGGAGATCACGCCTTTGCCGATTTGGTTCGGCTGCTGGCCCATTGGAACACCGAGGATCGGACCACCTTGCAACATCAATTGCGCGCACTGGTCCACCACCATGGCGGCATGGAAGTCTTGCGCACCCGGCAACTCATGATGGACCTTCAGGCCCTTTAATCAATAATTGGGGTCAGACCCCAATTTTCGCAGCCTCCCCCATGGTCTTTTTGCACCTATTAAGAGGTTGATCTGTCCCCAATTTTTTCATACCCCCTCAAAATGCATCTGAAATTGGGGTCTGACCCCAATTAAGTGGAGGGGGCGTGAAGGCGGGATAATGGCGGGATGACTTTTTTGAGTGTGAATTTGAATAAGGTTGCGTGGGTGCGCAATACGCGGCATTTGGGCATTCCGAGTGTGACGCGAGCGGCGATGCTGTGTCTGGAGGCCGGGGCGCAGGGGATCACGGTGCATCCGCGCCCGGATGCGCGGCACATCCGCGCCGATGACGTGGCCGATCTGGCTCATTTGCTGACCGGGTGGCCAGGGCGTGAATTCAACATCGAGGGCAATCCGTTCCACAACTTGATGGATTTTGTGCGTCGCCATCGGCCGCATCAGGCGACTTTCGTCCCCGATGGCGAGGGCCAATTCACCAGCGACCACGGCTGGTCGCTGGAGCACGACGGCGAGCGTCTGCGCCCGCTGATCGAGGAGTGTCACGCCTTGGGTGTGCGGGTGAGTTTGTTCATGGATCCGTTGCCGGACGCCATGCCCTTGGCCCGCGCCTGTGGCGCCGATCGGGTCGAGCTCTACACCGAGCCCTATGCCCAAGCCCATGGCCGGTCTGATCAGGACGCCGTGTTGCAGCGCTACGCACGCAGCGCCGCCGCCGCCCAGCAAGCCGGCTTGGGTGTCAATGCCGGGCACGACCTGAACCGCGACAATTTGCCCGACTTTTTGCGAGCCGTCCCCGGGGTGCTCGAGGTCTCGATCGGCCACGCCCTGATCGCCGACGCGCTGGAGATGGGTTACACCGAGACTGTGCAAGCTTATCTGGCGGCCTGTCGCGCCGGGTCTTTGTCATGATTTATGGCATTGGCACGGACATCTGCGATGTGCGGCGCATCGCCGCTGCCTTGTCGCGGCACGGCGAGCGTTTTGCCGCCAAAGTCCTGTGCCCCAACGAACTGGTCACCTGGAAAGCGCGCAGCGCGCGCTGGCCCGAGCGCGGCGTGCGCTATGTGGCGACGCGTTTTTCGGCCAAAGAGGCCTTCAGCAAAGCCATCGGCAAAGGCATGCGCCTGCCCATGACCTGGCTGCGTTGTGAAATCGGACGCCTGCCCAGCGGCGAGCCGACCATCGTCTTGCACGGCGAGCTGAAAACCTGGTTTGAAGCACGCCACCTGAGCGCCCGGGTCAGCCTGAGCGACGAAACGGACTATGCCGTGAGCTTTGTGGTGGTCGAACAATCGACGCCGCCGTACCCCCAGAACTGAACGCCCTTTTCCCCATGAGCCACCACGCCCCCCTGATCCTGGACATCGCCGGCACCGCCCTGACCCGCAAAGACCGGGACCGATTGCGCCATCCGCTGACCGGCGGATTGATCCTGTTTGCCCGCAATTGGCAGAGCCGGCAACAACTGCAAGCCTTGTGCGCCGACATCAAATCGGTCCGACCCGACGCCCTGATTTGTGTCGATCACGAAGGCGGGCGGGTGCAGCGCTTCAAGACCGATGGCTTCACCCACTTGCCGCCGATGCGCGCTTTGGGCGAGATGTGGATGAAAGACCATGGCGGCAAGGCCGGCAGTGGTGCTTTGCGGGCCATGCGGGCCGCTTCAGCCTGCGGCCAGGTGCTGGCGCTGGAGTTGCGCGCCTGCGGGGTGGATTTCAGTTTCACGCCCGTGCTGGACCTCGACTTTGGCAGCAGTGGCGTGATTGGAGATCGGGCCTTTCATCGCGACCCCCGGGTGGTGACGGTGCTGGCGCAAAGCCTGATGCAAGGTCTGCTCAGTGCCGGCATGGCCAGCTGCGGCAAACACTTTCCGGGTCATGGTTTTGTGAAGGCCGACTCGCACACCGAGATTCCCGTCGACCGGCGCTCGTTGCGCGCCATTTTGGCCGACGACGCCTGGCCCTATGCCGCGCTGGGCGCCACCCTGTCCAGCGTCATGCCCGCGCATGTGATTTACCCCAAGGTCGACGCCCGGCCAGCCGGTTTTTCAGTCCGTTGGCTGCAACAGGTGTTGCGTCAGGACTTGGGGTTTGAAGGGGCCATTTTCAGCGACGACTTGTCCATGGAAGGCGCCCGACGCATCGATGATCGGGTGGTGAGCTACACCGAAGCGGGGGTGGCGGCGCTGCAAGCGGGTTGCGATCTGGTGCTGTTGTGCAACCAAAGCGTGCCCGATGCACCCGGCGCCGGCCAAGCGGTGGACGGGTTGCTCGACGGGCTGGCCGAGGCTTTGCTCAAGGGAGGCTGGCAAGCCAGCGAGGCCAGCGAACGCCGCCGCCGCGCTTTGCTGCCGGGCGCGCCTGCTCTGTCCTGGGATGATCTGATGGTGGATGCGCGTTATCTGAAAGCGCTCGACCAATTGCCCTGAATCGGGCTCAGGTGTCGTAGCCGAAACTGCGCACCCGGGCTTCGTCGTCAGCCCACCCCGAGCGCACCTTGACCCAGAGTTGTAAAAAGACTTTGGCGTCGAGCAGTTTTTCAAGTTCGACCCGGGCTTCGGTGCCGATGCGTTTGAGCTTTTCGCCGTTTTCTCCGATGACCATGGCCTTGTGGCCGTCGCGCTCGACGACGATGGTGGCCGCAATCCGCACCATGCGGCTGGCGCTGCGCCCGGGTTCTTCCTCGAACTGGTCGATGACCACGGTCGAGGTGTAGGGCAACTCGTCACCCGTGAGGCGAAAGAGTTTTTCGCGCACGATCTCGCTGGCCAGGAATTTTTCGCTGCGGTCGGTCAACTCGTCTTCGGCATACCACCAGGCTTGTTCGGGCAGGTGTTGGCGACAAATGTCGAGCAATCGCGTCACGTCTTTGGGATTTTTGGCCGACATCGGCACGAACTCGACAAACGGGTGGCGCTGTTGCATGTCGCGCAACCAGGGGGCGATTTCGGCACGGCGATGCACGGCGTCGAGTTTGTTGGCGATCAGCAATACCGGGGTCTCGGCGCGCAACAAAGACAGCACTTTGGCATCGGCCATGCTGAAGTGTCCGGCCTCAACGACAAACAACACCAGATCGACGTCGCTGACCGCGCCCAGGACGGTTTTGTTCAAGGACCGGTTCAGGGCGTTGGTGTGGCGCGTCTGAAAACCGGGCGTATCAACAAAAATGAATTGGGTGTCACCCTCGGTGCGGATGCCAGTGATGCGATGCCGGGTGGTTTGCGCCTTGCGCGAAGTGATGCTGATTTTTTGCCCCACCAGGGCATTGAGCAAGGTCGACTTGCCCACATTGGGTCGGCCCACAATGGCGACCAGGCCGCAACGCTGGGCCAGGGGGGAGGACGAGGGCTCGTTCATGGGTTTGCCTTGCGAATTTTGTCGAGCATGGCGGCTGCCGCAGCCTGTTCACCCGCACGGCGGGATGTGCCACGCCCGCGAGCACTGAGCTTGAGTTCGACCACTTCACACTCGATTTCAAAAATTTGCTGATGGGCCATGCCATGGGTTTCTACCACGGCATAACGGGGCAGTTGTTTGCGATGCCCCTGAAGCCACTCTTGCAGTTCGGTTTTGGCGTCCTTGGTCTTGGCCTGCATGTTCGGGTTGAACTCGACCTGATCGTACAAGCGACACACGAGCGCATCGGCAGTCTCAAATCCAGCGTCTAGGAATACGGCACCGATCACGGCCTCAAGGGCGTCGGCCAGGATCGAGGGTCGTTTGGGCCCGCCCGAACGCAACTCACCCTCGCCCAGTCGCATCAGTGCGCCCAGATCCAGGCTCAGGGCCAGTTGGTACAAGGCTTCCTGTCGCACCAGGTTGGCTCGGATGCGCGAGAGCTCGCCTTCGTTCATGAGGTCGAACAGGCGATAAAGCAGTTGACTGATGGACAGGCTCAGGACTGTGTCGCCCAAAAATTCCAGCCGCTCATTGTGATTGGCGCTGAAACTGCGATGCGTCAGGGCCAATTCGAGCAGAGCTGGCTGGCGAAATGAATGTCCAAGCCGATCTTGCAAGGCCAATAACTGGGGCGACAACTCGGCCATGCGGGGGGGGCTCAGTCGAAACCGCCGATGCGGCCCAGATGGCCAAAGTTCATCCAGACGAAAAAGGCTTTGCCGACGATGTTGGCCTCGGGGACAAAGCCCCAATAGCGCGAGTCGAGCGAGTTATCGCGGTTGTCACCCATCATGAAATAGTGGCCGGGCGGCACCTTGCAAACCACGCCCTCGACGCTGTAACGGCACTGGTCTTTGAAAGGAAAATCTTCGGTGCCCGGAATGAAGGCGGGGCGGTCGGCTTCGTTGAGCAAACGAACGGTTTTGACAGGGCCGAACTGTTGCGAATCGGAGCCCGTGGGCATTTGCTCGGCAAATTGTTTGTTGTAGCGCAAGCTTTCTTCGTCAAAAAAATCGGGTAAAGGGGCTTTAGGCACCGGCTGACCATTGATGCTGAGCTGTTTGTTCAGATAAGCCACTTCGTCACCTGGCACGCCAATCACCCGCTTGATGTAGTCCAAGCTGGGCTTGGGCGGGTACCGAAAGACCATCACGTCGCCCCGCTCCACCGGATGACCCTGAGTGATTCGGGTGTTGAGCACCGGCAGCCGGATGCCATAGTGAAATTTGTTGACCAAAATGAGGTCGCCCACCCAGAGGGTGGGAATCATCGAGCCCGAGGGGATCTTGAAAGGCTCGAACAAAAACGAGCGCAGCACAAACACCACCACAATCACTGGAAACAGACCCGCAGTCCAGTCAAGCCACCAGGGTTGGCGAAGCACATCTTGCCGAGCCTGAGAGAGATCGAGGTCGACCTTCTGAATGCCCAGTCGGTCCAATTCGGCCAGGCGCTGTTGCTCCTGTTGCTCGAGGGCACGGGCAGCTTCTTCGCGACGAGGCAAAAACAGCAGTTTTTCCAACACCCAGTAAATGCCCGATACCACCGTGGCCATGAACAACAACAACGCAAAGTTGCCTTCGTGCATGCCCATGAACCAACTGCCCGCATAACCGGCAAAAGCCGCCAGCACAAAAGCCGTGATCGTCGGCATCATCATTCTTCCACCTGCAATATGGCCAGGAATGCCTCTTGAGGCACCTCGACCGATCCAATTTGTTTCATGCGTTTCTTGCCCGCCTTTTGCTTTTCCAGCAGTTTACGCTTGCGGGAGATGTCCCCCCCGTAGCATTTTGCCAGCACATTCTTGCGCAGCGCCTTGATGGTTTCACGGGCGATGATGTTGGCCCCGATGGCGGCCTGGATGGCCACATCGAACATCTGCCGGCTGATGATCTCCCGCATTTTGGCCGCCACCGCCCGGCCCCGGTATTGGGCTTGGGTGCGGTGCACGATGATGGACAGGGCGTCGACCTTTTCGCCGTTGAGCAAAATGTCGACTTTGACCACATCGGAGGGACGGTACTCTTTGAACTCGTAGTCCATCGAGGCGTAGCCACGGCTGACCGATTTGAGTTTGTCAAAGAAATCGAGGACGATCTCGCCCAAGGGCAATTCGTAGGTCAGCATGACCTGTCGGCCATGGTAGGCCATGTTGATCTGCACCCCGCGCTTCTGGTTGGCCAGGGTCATGACGGGGCCGACGTATTCCTGTGGCATGTACAGGTGAACGGTCACGATGGGTTCGCGGATTTCCTGGATGCGCCCCTGGTCGGGCATCTTGGACGGGTTTTCGACCATGATGACCTCGCCGTCGCCTTTGACGACCTGGTAGACCACGCTGGGAGCGGTGGTGATCAGGTCCTGGTCGAATTCGCGTTCGAGTCGCTCTTGCACGATTTCCATGTGCAACAAGCCCAGAAAGCCGCAACGAAAACCGAAACCCAGCGCCTGCGACACCTCGGGCTCGAATTGCAATGACGCGTCGTTGAGTTGCAATTTCTCGAGCGCGTCGCGCAAGGCATCGTATTGGTTGGCCTCGGTGGGGTACAGGCCCGCAAACACCTGCGGCTGTATTTCCTTGAAGCCCGGTAAGGCCTCGGTGGCGGTGCCCAGGTTGTTGGGCAACTTCTTTTCCAAGGTCACGGTATCGCCCACCTTGGCGGCTTTGAGCTCCTTGATGCCGGCGATGATGTAGCCGACCTCGCCAGCCTCGAGGCTGTCGCGCGGTTGGTTGGCCGGTGTAAAGACGCCCAGATTGCCCGCCTCGTAGCAGGCACCAGTGGCCATGAGGCGGATGCGCTCGCCTTTGGCCAGGCGACCATCGACCACCCGCACCAACATGACCACACCGACATAACTGTCAAACCACGAGTCGATGATCATGGCGCGCAACGGGGCATCGGCCGTGCCGCGCGGAGCCGGGATCTTGGCCACGATCGCTTCGAGGATCTCGTCCACGCCCATACCGGTTTTGGCCGAGCACGGGATGGCGTCGGACGCATCGATGCCGATCACATCCTCAACCTCGGCTTTGGCCGTTTCGGGATCCGCTTGGGGCAAGTCCATTTTGTTGAGGACCGGCAAAACTTCCACATTCAGGTCCAGCGCGGTGTAGCAATTGGCCACTGTCTGCGCTTCAACCCCCTGGCTGGCATCGACCACCAGCAGAGCACCCTCGCAAGCGGACAGCGAGCGGCTGACCTCGTATGAGAAATCCACATGACCGGGTGTGTCGATCAGGTTCAGGTTGTAGGTCTGACCATCGCGCGCCGTATAGCGCAAGGCTGCGGTCTGCGCTTTGATGGTGATCCCGCGTTCTTTCTCGATGTCCATCGAGTCGAGCACCTGGGCTTCCATGTCGCGATCTTCCAGTCCACCGCAACGCTGGATGATGCGATCGGCCAGCGTCGATTTACCGTGATCGATGTGGGCAATGATCGAAAAATTTCTGATGTGCTTCATCAAAGGGTGTGTTCAAGTATTTGAATTCAATGGGGAGTCGGATGAAAAAAGGGCGCGTCATGGAAGACGCGCCCTGAACCAACCATCTATGGCAACTGCGAAAGTTGGAACTTCATTGTAGGCAAAAAGCGCGTCCACGGAAGCCTTGAAAGCGGGCTGAAATGGGTCGTTGCGATACGACAACAGGATTTTATTCACAGTTTATCAACAAGACTGGTTGAGCATCCATGGGACAACTTGTGGGCACGCTGTGGACGCTTGGTGCATGGAAAGGGAACATCTCGCATGGTGGCGAAATCCCCTCTCCATATAACGCATTGGCGGAAACAACATGGTTATTCTATACAAAAAATGATCTAAAAAAATTATTTGAGTTGGCGTTTACTAACTTAAAACTGATGAAAAAAAATTTTTGCAGGGCCTCGGGAAGTCGGGCAGACAGGGGCAATACCCCCACGCCCCATGCGGAGAATGAGGGTCAATGGCCCCTTCAGCGTGCCGGCCGGATCAGGGTGTATTGGGTCCATTCGCCACGGCGGAAGAGGACATTCACAGGGCGACTTTTGTCGATGCGCGCCACCAGGGCCTCGAACTCGGCCAGGTTGGCGATTTCGGTGTTGCCCAAGGCGGTGATCACGTCCCCCTCGCGCAGACCGGCACGAGCCGCCGCATCGGTGGCCTGATCCACACGCACGCCACCCTTGATTTTGAGGTCGCGTCGTTGTGCTTCGGTCAAGGCGCTGACCTGCAAACCCCACGGGCGCACCGAGCTGGTGGCCGGCTTGTCTTCGCTGGGGTTGTTGTTTCGGGCTCTGGCATTGGCACGATCGGGCTCGACTTCGGCAATGGTCACGCTGATGTCGCGCGTCGCCCCTTGGCGCCAGACCTGGATGGTGGCCCGGCTGCCAGGCCTCAAGTTGCCGATTTGGCGGGGCAAATCGTTGGCTTTTTCGATGGGCGTGTTGTCGACCTTCAAAATGATGTCGCCCGCCTCGATGCCGGCCTTGGCGGCAGGCCCACCGGGCTCAACACCACGGATCAGGGCTCCATGCGGTCGGCTGAGGCCGAGGGATTCGGCAACTTCTTTGCTGACTTGATCAAGCTGCACCCCTATGCGCCCGCGCAGGACGCGCCCGCTGGCGCGCAACTGGTCGCTGATGCGCATGGCTTCATCGATCGGAATGGCAAATGAAATGCCCATGAAGCCGCCCGAGCGCGAATAGATCTGGCTGTTGATGCCCACCACCTCACCATTCATGTTGATGAGGGGGCCGCCCGAGTTGCCTGGGTTGATGGCGACATCGGTCTGAATGAAAGGCAGGTAATCCCCGGTGTCGCGCTGCTTGGCACTGACGATGCCCGCCGTGACCGTGTTGTCCAGTCCGAATGGCGAACCGATGGCCATGACCCATTGCCCGGCGCGCAAACGGCCCACATCGCCGATGCGCACCGCGGGCAGGCCGGCGGCCTCGATTTTGACCACTGCCACATCGGTGCGGCGGTCAGCGCCCACGATACGGGCCTTGAATTCACGCTTGTCAGCCAACGTGACGATGACCTGATCGGCCCCCTGAACCACATGGGCGTTGGTCATGATGAAGCCATCGGGACTGATGATGAAGCCCGATCCGATGCCGCGCTGCTGCTCTTCGGGCTGCGGGCGATTGGGGCGTTGCGGCTGTCGCGGGTTGGGCATGGGGATGCCAAAGAATCGCCGCAACAGGTCTTGCATTTCCTCATCAGGGCTTTCGGTTTCTTCGGCACGCTGCACTTTTTCCAACACCCGGATGTTGACCACTGAAGGGCCAACCTGATCCACCAAATCCGTGAAGTCGGGCAAGTTGCGGGCCTGGGCCTGCGCATTCGAGGACCATCCCGCCAGGGTCAGCAAGACGCACACCACCCACGTCCAGAGACGCCAGTTGAGAGCCGGTTGATGCATGAGAACCTCCATGAAATCACTGTCGCCAATGTAGCGCAGACGCAAGTCCATCCGCTGATTGGGGTCGTCTTTGAGGTCGCGCTGAATGGGCGGGGTCAGCCGATTCGCTTGAAAACCAGGGTTCCGTTGGTGCCGCCAAAACCAAAATTGTTTTTCACCGCGACGTCGATGCGGGCATCGCGGGCGGTGTTGGCACAGTAGTCGAGGTCGCAATCGGCATCGGGGTTGTGCAGATTGATGGTGGGAGGAATCTTTTGGTGGTGCAGCGCCAGCACAGTGAAGACACTCTCAATGCCGCCCGCGCCACCCAGCAAGTGCCCGGTCATGGACTTGGTGGAGCTGACCACCATGCGCTTGGCGTGGTCGCCCAAAGCCGCCTTGATGGCATTGGTTTCATTCACGTCACCCAAGGGCGTCGAGGTGCCATGTGCATTGAGGTAATGCACCTGTTCAGGATTGACGCCGGCATTGCGCAGGGCATTGACCATGGCGCGCCGCGGGCCGTCCATGTTAGGGGCGGTCATGTGGCCGGCATCGGCACTCATGCCATAGCCGGATAACTCGGCATAGATGCGGGCACCGCGCCGTTTGGCGTGCTCGTATTCTTCGAGGACCAGCACGCCAGCGCCTTCGCCCAACACAAAACCGTCGCGATCCTTGTCCCAGGGGCGAGAGGCTGCTGCAGGGTCGTCGTTGCGGGTGGACAGGGCGCGCATGGCGGCAAAACCGCCCACGCCCAAAGGTGAGACGGTGGCTTCAGCCCCACCGGCGACCATGACATCGGCGTCACCGTACTCAATGAGTCGTCCGGCCTCGCCGATGCTGTGCAAACCGGTGGTGCAGGCTGTGACCACCGCCAAATTGGGCCCCTTGAAACCCAGGCGCATGGACACATGACCTGAAATCATGTTGATGATCGATGCCGGGACAAAGAAAGGAGAAATGCGCCGCGGGCCGCGCGCCGTGAGTTCGGCGTGGGTGTCTTCAATCAGGGGCAAACCGCCGATGCCCGAACCAATGACACAACCGATGCGCTCGGCTTGCTCGTCACTGAGTTCGGCCCCGGTGGGCAAGCCGGCATCGGCCACGGCCTGCAAGGCCGCAACGATGCCGAAATGGATGAAGGTGTCCATGGCCCGCGCCTCTTTGGGCGGGATGTAGGCGTCAAGGTTCAACCCCTTGACCTCGCCGGCAAATTTGACCGAGAAGGCGGAGGTATCAAACCGGGTGATGGGCGCGATGCCCGAACGACCCGCCAACAAATTGGACCAGGCTTCGGGGACCGTGTTGCCCACTGGGCTGACACAGCCCAGACCGGTCACGACGACGCGACGACGGCTCATGGACTGAAGAAATTATTTCTGATGAGAAACGGCGTAGTCGATGGCGTTTTGCACCGTGGTGATCTTCTCGGCGTCTTCGTCGGGAATCTCGATGCCAAACTCATCTTCCAGGGCCATCACCAATTCAACGGTGTCAAGGGAGTCGGCGCCCAGATCAGCCACAAAGGCTTTTTCGTTGGTGACTTGAGCCTCTTCAACGCCGAGTTGTTCAGCAATGATTTTTTTGACACGTGCTTCGATATCGCTCATGGTTCCCTCAAAGGGTTTGAAAAAAAGATGTCCGACATTTTACCCTGTCAGGACGGCGGGTTTGCCAATGAAGGCAAAAAGTTCCGGGTTGCACCCATTTCAGACCATGGCCATGCCGCCATTGACATGCCATTCCTGACCAGTGACGTACCCTGCGCCCGGGCCGGCCAAAAAAGCCACCACCGCTGCGATATCGGACGGTTTGCCCAAATGCCCCAAAGGAATTTGGGCCATCAGCGCTTGCTGCTGGGCTTCGGGCAGCGCAGCGGTCATGTCGGTTTCGATGAAGCCGGGGGCGACGCAATTGACGGTGATGCCCCGACTGCCCAACTCTTTGGCCAAGGCACGGGTCATGCCCGCCACGCCGGCTTTGGAGGCCGCGTAATTGGCTTGCCCCGGATTGCCCATGGCGCCCACCACGCTGGTGATGTTGATGATGCGGCCATGCCGTTGTTTCATCATGGGTCGGGTGACCGCGCGGCACAAGCGAAACACGGCGCGCAAGTTGGTGTCGATGACGGCATCGAAATCGTCGTCCTTGAGTCGCATGGCCAGATTGTCACGCGTGATGCCGGCGTTGTTGACCAACACATGCAGAGCACCGTGTTCTTTCAAGATGCCGTCGATCAGGGAGTCACAGGCCGCCGCATCGGTGACGTTGAGGACCATGCCTTGACCGCGACCGACGCCAGACAACGCACGGGTGATGTCCTGCGCGCCTGCGTCGGTGGTGGCGGTGCCGATGACGTGAAAGCCCTGCCGGGCCAGTTCGGCGGCAATGGCGGCTCCGATGCCACGGCTGGCGCCGGTGACCAGGGCGATGGACAGGGTGTTGGTGTCGCTCATGTTCATGCTCCCACAGCGGTGCGGGTTTCGGTCAGGGATGAGGGGTCAAACACAGCGCCACTTTGCAACTCGGCGTCGATGCGCTTGACCATGCCAGCCAACACTTTGCCGGGGCCGCATTCAATGATGTGCGTCGCACCACGTGCTTTCAGGGCGGCGATGCACTCGACCCAACGGACTGGGCCGAAGGACTGACGGTACAACGCATCGCGAATGAGATCCGGCGCAGTGGGTGCGCTGACATCGATGTTGTTGACCACCGGGATGTCGGGGGCCCGCAACTCGATGGTGGCCAGGTGCTGGCGCAAACGCTCGGCAGCAGGCTTCATGAGGGCGCAATGAAACGGCGCCGACACGGGCAAGGGCAACGCGCGCTTGGCCCCCATCGCCTTGAGCACCTCGCACGCTTTGTCAACGGCGGCCTTGCTGCCGGCAATCACGGTTTGCCCGGGGTCGTTGAAGTTGGCGGCAGAAACCACCTGCGTCGCTCCCAACTCAGCCTGCACTTGAGCGCAACCTTGGACCACCTGATCGGCGCTCAATCCCAAAATGGCAGCCATGGCGCCCTGCCCCACGGGCACCGCTTCTTGCATGGCCTGGGCACGCAAACGCACCAAAGGCACCGCCTGCGTCAAGCTGAGGACACCACTGGCCACCAAGGCCGAGTACTCGCCCAGTGAATGACCTGCGACGGCGACGGGCAAGGGTCCACCCCCGGCGCGCCAGGCGCGCCAAGCGGCAACGGCGGCAACCAACATCACCGGTTGGGTGTTGGTGGTCAGCGCCAGCGCCTCTTTGGGTCCCTGGGCAATGAGTTGGGCCAGGTCTTCGCCCAAGGCCGCGCTGGCCTCGGCCAAGGTTTCACGCACCACCGGATGATCACCCCAGGCGTCGAGCATCCCCACCGATTGGGAACCCTGACCCGGGAAGACAAATGCAAAAGAAGTCATGAATCGACGTCCTTTCAGTATTGAATCAGGGCGGCACCCCAGGTGAAGCCGCCGCCCACGCCTTCGAGCATGAGGCGCTGTCCCCGCTGGATTTGGCCTGCTCGCACAGCACTGTCGAGAGCCAGCGGGATCGACGCGGCCGATGTGTTGCCGTGGTCTTGCACCGTGAGCACCACTTTGTCCATGGGCAAGCCCAGTTTGCGGGCCGTGCTCTGGATGATGCGGATGTTGGCCTGATGCGGCACCAGCCAGTCGATGTCTGCTTTGGTCAGCCCGGCTTTGTCCAGAACCTTCAGGGCGGCTTCTTCGAGCACGCCCACGGCCAACTTGAACACCGCCTGCCCCTCCATCTTCAGCACAGGGTCGCCCAGGATGTTGCCGTTCTGAACATGACCCGGCACACACAAAATATCGACATGGCGGCCATCGGCTTTCATCTCGGTGGCCAAAATCCCGCCCGGTTGATCGCTGGCTTCCAGCACGACAGCACCGGCGCCATCGCCAAACAGCACGCAAGTGGTGCGATCCGAAAAATCCAGAAGGCGGGAAAAAACCTCGGCTCCGACCACCAAGGCCCGCTTGGCGCTGCCAGCCCGCAGCATGGCGTCGGCCACGCCCAAGGCATAAACAAAGCCAGCGCAGACCGCCTGAATGTCAAAAGCCGGCACACCCAAAATACCTGCCGCCTCGGGGCTGGCCTGGGACAGCTTGTGCTGCAAGATGCAAGCGGTGGATGGGAACACCATGTCGGGCGTCGAGGTCGCCACAATGATCAGGTCAATGTCTTGCGGCCCCAGGCCTGAGGCCTGCAACGCCCGCAAACAGGCCTGCAAAGCCAAATCCGAAGTCTTCACCCCATCGCCGGCAAAGTGGCGAGCACGGATGCCAGTGCGCTCGACAATCCAGTCGTCAGAGGTTTCCACCCCATCGCGCGCCAACTCAGCCACCAGATCGGCGTTCGTCAAGCGTCGTGGAGGCAGGTAACTGCCGGTGCCCAAAAGGCGGGAGCGTATGCGGTTCATGTCGAGGTATTAGAGTCAGCACCCTGGACCATGGTGGCCAGCAAAGGGGCCGCGTGGGCAATTCGGGTTTGAACTTTTTGCATCAATTGGTGATAGGCCGCATCATACGCCCGCGACAGGGCGCGCTCAAAGGCGAAGGCGTCCGCAGACCCGTGGCTTTTGAAAACAAGACCGCGCAGGCCGAGCAAGGCCGCACCGTTGTAACGCCGATGATCCACTTTATTTTTAAAGCCTTTTAGGACCGGATAAGCGAAAATAGCAGCAATATAACCAAAAATACTGGATTTAAAGCCATCTTTCAGGAAAGCGGACACCATCGCCGCCAAGCCTTCGCTGGCCTTGAGGGCCACATTACCGACAAAGCCGTCACAGACCACAATGTCCACAGTACCCTTGAAAATGTCGTTGCCCTCGACATTGCCGTAAAAGTTCAAATCGCCATTTTTAGCGGCAGATCGGAGCAGTTCAGAGGTTTTTTTGATGACTTCGTTGCCTTTAATGACTTCTTCGCCGATGTTGAGCAAGCCGACAGAGGGCTCGTTCTGGTTTTGCAGCACCGAGACCAGTGCCGATCCCATGACGGCAAACTGCAGCAAGTGCTCGGGCGAACAGTCGACATTGGCCCCCATGTCCAGCATGGTGGTGGCGGTGCCTTTGGCGTTGGGGAACTGACCCGCAATGGCCGGGCGGTCGATGCCGTCGAGGGTTTTCAGGACATAACGGGCGATGGCCATGAGGGCACCGGTGTTGCCGGCCGACACGGCGGCATCGGCCTTGCCCTCTTTGACCTGCTCGATGGCGCGGCGCATGCTGGAGTCGCGCTTGCGGCGCAAGGCCACTTCGACCGGGTCGTCCATTTCGACCATTTCGGAGGCATCCATCCATTCGGTGCGCTCGGGCAAAACAGGGGGACGGGCATGCGGCAGACCCACCAGCACCAAACGGGCTTGGGGTTTTTGGCGCAAAAACTCACGGCAAGCCACCAGAGTGACCGCAGGACCGTGGTCACCGCCCATGACATCAACAGCCAGGGTGATCATGGGCGACATTCGTGGTGGGGTGAGGCAATGGCGGGAAGCCCGTCATCAAGACAAAGGCCCGCGACACGATGTGACACGGGCCCTGTGGATGACCAAGGATCAGGCTTCGTTTTTGGTCTTGAGGACCTTGCGACCCCGATAGAAACCGTTGGGGCTGATGTGGTGGCGCAGATGGGTTTCGCCGGTGTTGGGCTCGACCGCGAGACCCGGCACCCCCAAAGCATTGTGGGAACGGTGCATGCCGCGCTTGGACGGCGATTTTTTGTTTTGCTGAACGGCCATGATGGGCTCCTGGTCGTGTGAAGTAAAAAGGGGTGCACGGACAAATGGAACACGACCTTTGATCCGTATTCGTGCGACAAGCCAAAGATTATAACCTTTTTCAGCCTGTCGGGGTAGCGGTCAGGCTGACGGCGCCTGACAGTCAGGGTGCCGGGGCACCAGAGGCAGGGACAGAATCAGTTCGTCTTCGACCAAGGTCAGGGCGTCGAAAGCGTTGCTGGCAACCAGCAAATCCTCTTCGGCCTGATCGTCCTCGGCCTCGGCCGCCTGCTCGGTGGACACAAACCGAAACTCGCGGTCCACCACCAGTGGCTGTGTCATGGGTTCGAGGCAGCGTTGGCACATCAGCCGCAAAGTCGTTTGGGCCTGTACGCGCATCCAGGTCTGGTGCGCGCCACCCCGCAAGTCTTTGATCACCCCGGTCAGGGTCCAGGTCACGGCGTCGACAGGCGCCGATGGGTCGTTTTGCTCGACCCCCAAACGCGGCATGTCCGCCATGGCGGTGGTGCCGGCTGCGCTTGCGCCTACGCGGGCAAAAGCGCGCACATCCAGACACCGGGGATCCCAAACTTTGTTCATGCCTGCAGTGTAAGAGAATTGAGGCCATGAACCACCCCGTCCTGGATTTACCCCGCCCCTTGGTGCTGGGCTCGACCTCGCGCTATCGGCGCGAACTGATGCAACGCCTGAATGTGCCGTTTCAGGTGGCCGCCCCAGATGTGGATGAAACCCCGCTCCCTGGCGAAGCCCCGGTGGACTTGGCCCAGCGCTTGGCCTTGGCCAAGGCCAAGTCAGTGGCACAACAATTTCCGCAAGCGGTGGTGATTGGTTCGGACCAGGTGGCGGATCTGGGGGGCGAGCCTTTGGGCAAACCCGGCACCCACGAACGGGCGGTGGCGCAGTTGCGCCGGATGCGCGGACAAGTGGTGGTGTTTCAGACCGCTTTGGCGGTGGTATGTCTGGAAACCGGCTTTGAAGCCCACGATCTGGCTGCGGTGGCGGTGAAATTTCGGCCGCTGAGCGATGCGGCCATCGAGGCTTATTTGCGCGCCGAACAGCCCTATGACTGTGCGGGCAGCGCCAAAAGCGAAGGGCTGGGCATCGCTTTGCTCGAATCGATTGACAACGACGATCCGACCGCCCTGGTGGGATTGCCACTGATCCGAACCTGCCGACTGTTGCGCGCCGCCGGCCTGCCCTTGCTCTGAACGCCATGAAGCCCGGCACCCTTTACTTGGTTCCCACGCCCTTGGACTTTGGCACGCCCGAGCCGGGCTCTTTGGCCGCGGTGTTACCAGATGCGACCCTGCACAAAGCTTCGACCCTGCGCCATTGGGTGGCCGAAAACGCCAAAACCCTGCGCGCTTTTCTGAAACGGGTCGATGCCACGCATCGGCTGAGTGTCCCCTTGCAAGAGATGCAGGTGCTCGAATTACCGCGCGCAGTTCACAAGCAAGGCGATCATGCGGGTGGGTTTGATGCCCGCCCCCTTTTGGCCGCCGCCTTGCAAGGCCACGATCTGGGCCTGGTCAGTGAGGCCGGCATGCCGGCTGTGGCCGACCCCGGGTCGTCGGTAGTGCGGGCGGCTCATGACTTGAGCCTGCAGGTGGTGCCGCTGATCGGCCCGGTGTCCTTGTTGTTGACCCTGGCAGCCAGCGGTCTCAATGGCCAGAACTTTGCTTTTGTGGGCTATCTGCCGCAAGATGCGGCGCAACGAATCGAGCGTTTGAAACAATTGGAACAACTGGCTCGCAAAACCGGCCAAGCCCAAATCTGGATCGAAACCCCGTATCGCAATGCCAGCATGCTGGCCGCGGCGCTGCAAGCTTTACACCCCAGCACCCGCTTGTGCGTCGCCAGTGGCCTGACCTTGTCGGGCCAGCACATTCGCTCCGAAACCGTGGCGCAATGGCGCCAACGCCCTGAGGGACCCGATGCGCACACCCCGGCGGTGTATGCGCTGGGCCCCTGATGTTTCAACGCCTCTGATGTTTCAACGCCTCTGAGGTCGGCGCAGCCGGGACTTCAGACGACCCAAAGATCAATGGATCGGACTGAATGAGCGCAAGGCCTTGATCGCCCCTTCACCGATGGCCGCACCAAAACGCTTGGCCAAGCGCTCGGCCACGTTCTCGCGCCGGGTGTAATCAATGATGTCTTCGGCCTCCACCACCTCACGGGCCACCGTGGTCAGGTTGGCCAAATCGTCGGCCAGCCCCATTTTGACGGCCTGCTCCCCCGTCCAAAACAAGCCGCTGAACATCTCCGGGGTTTCTTTCAGACGCTCGCCCCGACCTTCACGCACCACAGCAATGAACTGTTTGTGAATTTGGTCCAGCATCGATTGCGCATGAGCTCGCTGCGCTTTATTCAAGGGACTGAATGGGTCGAGCAAGCCTTTGTTTTCCCCTGCGGTCAGCAATCGCCGCTCAATGCCCAGCTTGTCCATCAGACCCGTGAAGCCAAACCCATCCATCAGCACGCCCACGCTGCCGACGATGCTGGCCTTGTCGACAAAAATCTGATCAGCAGCCACCGCGATGTAATAAGCCGCCGACGCACAAGACTCTTCGACCACGGCGTAAACAGGCTTTTCATGCTTGGCTTTGAGGCGTCGTATTTCATCGTTGATGATGCCGGCGTGGACCGGACTCCCTCCCGGGGAGTTGATGCGCAACACCACGGCCTTGGCACCCTGGTCATCAAAGGCTTCGCGCAGCGCGTCCACCACTTCTTCGGCCTGCGTCTCTGCCCCCGAACCAATCTCACCCTTGATGTCGATCAGCGCCGTGTGTGGCACGCTGAGATCCGTGCCCACATGGGTGCGGCTCACACCCAGCCAAAGCACCACGACCGCCAGCAGCAGCCAGCTGAGGCGGAAGAACACCCGCCAACGGCGTGCAGCGCGCTGCTCTTTCAATTGGGCGGTCAGCAATTCGCGCAGGGCGTCACGTTCGGTTTCGGCGGAGCCAGGCAAGTCGTTCATGGCAATCAGAATTCCACAGGTTTGAGGTTATAGGCGGTGTGCCAATGCACCACGCCATCGAATTCGCTCACTTCAATCGAGATCAGCCCACCCCGGCCCGGTCCGCCTTTGCAGCGTCCGGTTTCGGGGGAGTAGAGTGCGCCATGGGTTGCGCAGATGATGAACTGCCCACTTTCATCGAAAAAACGGTTGGGCTGAAAGTCGAGCTCCATGGCCACATGGGTACAGCGGTTCAGGTACGCCTTCGCTTGCCCCTTGAATCGAATGGCAAAAGCACGGCAGGTCTGACCCGCGTAGACCACATCAAACGGCACGCCCAAGCCGCCTTCAACCAAGTCGGCACTTTGACACAAGGCCATGCGCGTCTCATCCATGTGACAACAACCATTGTCGCAACTCGGACACCGAATGCGCCACAAACAAAGGGTTCCAGCGCTCGAACGCGTTCGGCTCGTGGGCCCCATAGCTGACCCCGACGCTGGCGCACCCGGCATGGCAGGCCATCTCGAGGTCGTGGGTGGTGTCGCCAATCATCAAGGTGCGCTCGGGCGCCACACTGAACTCGGCCATGAGTTCTTGCAGCATCATCGGATTGGGTTTACCGGCCGTTTCATCGGCCGTGCGCGAACCATCAAACAGATGATGGAGTTCCACACTGTCAAGCGCCTGATTCAGGCCGGCACGGCTTTTGCCGGTGGCCACCGTCAGCAGGTGTTGCCGCTCGCGCAAATCGTGCAACAGTTCGAGCACCCCGTCGAACAGACTCAGGTCATCCTGGTGCCTGAAATAATGATGGCGATAACGCTCGTTGAGCAACGGGTATTTCTCTGGCGGCACGTCAGGCGCCGCATGAGCCAGCGCGGGCATGAGGGCCATGCCAATGACATAGGCGGCATCGCTGGCGTTGGGCACAGTGCCTCCGACGTCGCGCACGGCTTCCTGGATGCAGCGCACGATGATGGCGGTGCTGTCAAACAGGGTGCCGTCCCAGTCAAAGGCAATCAGGTCAAAGCGACGCAACGGGTTCTCCGGTGGGGGGTTGCAAAGTCTCGACGAATTGTTGCAGTTCGGCCGGCAACTCGCTGACCAGACGCAAGTTCTCCCCGCTGCCCGGGTGGCGAAGCTGCAAGCGCCAGGCGTGCAAAAACATGCGCTTGAGGCCCCGTTTTTGCATCTGGCGGTTGTATTCAAAATCGCCGTATTTGTCGTC
>JACCEC012170632.1_pt1 | contig 44261 bp, 55 predicted proteins | sample 7450121 | NCBI WGS metagenome assembly JACCEC01 (sample SAMN15323455, study PRJNA562643) | freshwater metagenome | isolation source: river surface water | place: USA:Blue River Watershed | collected 2017-08-18 | reverse complement strand
TGTCACAGTCAATGAGAAGTATATCACCAGTCTGTACATCATCATTACTGGTATTGATTGTTGGTCCTGTAGTGGCATCAGCACTTTCAAATTCACTGGCATCAATCGAGACACCAGTCGTTAGCATATCAACAACAGTCCGAGCGGTAGCAGATGAGCGACGTGACCGGCGAACCTGGAACAATGGCGCACCTGAAGATGAAACAGTAGTGACATAAGCTTTAATAGCTACAAGGTTCATGCCGTTAAGGGTTGAGTCTACAGATACAGTAGCGAGGTTATCACCTGTTGCCAGAGCAGCGTCAGCCGTAGCTGAGCCAGATACTTGAATAGCTATGGTCTTAACCATAATCTCATCATCCAAGAACTCTTTTTGTATGCGAGTGTTTGTCATACTAAACAGCTGTAATTATAATAATACCTGAACCACCATCACCCCCACGCCCACCTGTTGTTCCCGCTCCGCCTCCACCCCCGCCACAACCATAAGAGCCATTACCACCATTCCCTCCAATACCAGTATTAGATGAAGAACCACCTGTTCCACCAAAAAAGAATAGTGGTTTCCAAAGTGCAAAACCGCCTGAACCATCATTAGAACCTGCTGCTGGGGTGGCTGGTCGACACTCAGAGATGTATGAGTTTGTGATAGCTGTCCAAAGACCACCAGCAAAGTCGGCTGAGGTTGTCCCAGCACCGCCTGTTCCACCTGTTGTCATAACTGAAGTTGTTGGTATTGATTGTGCCGTACCTACTGCTCCTGCTGCCGCACCGCCTGCTACACCGATTTGTCCTGCGATAAGGTCAAAGTGACCCATACCAGCCAAAGGCATAGCACCAATGGTAGCAATAGTTCCAGCTGCTCCAGCTGCGCCTGCTGATGCCGCTGCACCCGTTGTACCACCAGCTGCGCCAGCTGCCCCTGACACCGCTAATACATTTGTAGCGGTTGTGTTTGGCGCGATAGCTACATAGGAAAGAACGCCCGCTCCTGCTGTACCACCTCCTGACACAGTACCTTGTCCTCCTGCCCCTACTTGAAGAAATAGTGTTCGCGGTAGGAATGCTGTCGGCACAGTCACGCGGGTAACAGCACTTGAGCCACCTGAACCGCCACCTGAACCAGCGTTTCCAGCACCTCTGGTAAAACCTCCACCAGCTCCACCACCACCTCCAATACAAATGATATTAAGGTAGTTCGCCCATTCAGGGACATTATAAGTCTGCCACTGTACGTTAGTAACAGTGCTTGGTTGAGTAAAGTACTGAGTCAGTCCTTTAGTTGAACGTGGTAAATCAGATGGAAACATATTACTCGTATTGTCCTGATACAGCAGTCACTGACCAGCCAGATGCTACAGTTGTACCTACACCAACGTAAATACGGAAGCCAGCTGGAAGTGCCAACTCTAAAGGATAGTCTAGTTCTACTGTTGCTGCGGTGTTACTTGCTGTTGTAGCGGGTAGTGACATTTGACCATACAGTTTGTTGTTTGCGGCCGTAGTGTTTACTGAACCATTATTTAAGTAAATACGCGCTACAGTAGCTACGTTTGTACCTACTGCCACAAAACGTAGTTTACGAACGTACGAGCCAGAAGTGGCATCCGCGGTGTGCACGAGAATGTGGTTTGCAGACGCACCGGTGTAATCACCAGTAGCTGTCAGCATCACTGACTGCATAGTAGTACCATCGTTTGTTGATACGTCTCCTTTGATTGAATAGATTGGGGCTGTGTTTGCTGCCATAAAATAATAATTAAACGTAAATAATTCCTTGTGCTTGTGCTACAACTTGACCTATAGTTACTCCACCACCTCCACCTGTCGGTGTTTCAAACGCTGGTGCAGTAGTGGTACCTGTTGAGGTAAGAACAGTACCGTCAGCACCGAACGCTAACTCAGTAATATTACCTGAACCGTCTGAGTAGAAAAGCCGATGTGCTGTAGCGTTCAGGTCGGTCACTGGGTCGTTTGGTTGAACAGATGTATCAGCTAAATCAAGACTAGCATTTACTGAGGCATCCAGTTTTGATTCATCAACTGACGAAGCTATCAAAGAAGCAGTTATATCCTGACCTGTCAGAGTAAAGTTAATTTCAGCTGAGTCGGTGACAGTCACAGCCGCGTGTCGAGCCGCCGTGTTAGCTGCTACGTCAGTGTTATTTGATACTTCAGTATCGAAGTCAGTAATATTTGCAGCTGTATGTGTGTGCCCTGGTTGCGAAGCTGTATCTGCGAGGTCAAGACTCGCGTTAACACTTGTGTCTAGTTTGGTTTCATCAATCGAGCCAGCAACTAATGTGGCTGTTATGTCCTGCCCAGTCAGCGTAAAGTTAATTTCGCTACTGTCTGTTACGGTAACGGCCGCGTGACTAGCTGTTTCAATGGCATCAAGGTCCACCGCTTGTGTCACTGTAATGTGCCCAAGCTTTGTTTTTTCAGCGGCTGTAGCGAACTTATTAGTAGTGCCAACAGTTATGTCATCAGTATCGTCTACTGACTTCATGAAAGCCCCAGCCGCAGCTACATTGGTCGCGTCTGTTACATCAGCTAGAGCTTCAATACCATCAAGCTTTGTTTCATCAGCAGTTAGGAATGACGCAGTGGTTGCAGCTAATACTGCACTGTACCCCTGCACAGTTACACCAATAGCATCAGTGTATAGTACATCACCATCAGAAACGGCTCCGTCTAGTTGTGCCTTTGTGAATGAGCCTAGAGAAGTTGTGTTTGAGCCAGCATTGGCAGTTATTGCCCCGGTAAGAGCTGCTCGGATAAGAGATGGTGTTGCGTCGTTGTACACGAGTGTTGAATCAACCATTGCTCCTACAGCGTCTTGAGCGAGCTCATCAGTATACTGAGTCACGTCCCCAACGTACAGCAAATTTCCGTCTGTAACAGCTGCATCAAATTGAGCTTTGGTTCCCGTGATACCAACTATAGTTGATTGGTCACCTGTATTTGTTCCAGATAAGTTGCTCGCAGATACGTTACCTCCGAAAGAAACTGTACCGTCGGTGTTCAATACAACCTGCGAAGTATTAGCACCTGTGTAGATGCGAAGTTGACGAACTGTTCCTGTACCAGAAGCTACGGTATGGATTCTATAGTCTGTGCCGGAAGCGTTATAGCCTACAGTAAGACGTTCGCTGTTAGCTGCACCAGCGTCACCGAAGCCAAAAGCTTTAAAGTTTACATTGTCAGTCCCGTCTTTGTCATTACTTGAAAGGTCTACCTCAGCGAGAGTTCCTGTAAGTTTGCCGTCAATATGTAAACCATTGTTACCGTTGGATTTGATTTCGTAATCTTGGCCAGCGCCTCCGTCATAGACGATAGGGCTAGTAAAGGTTTTTACTCCACCGACTGTTTGGTTTCCAGTAAGTTGTACTGAGTTATCTGCCAGGTCAAGTGAAGCATTTACACTTGCATCAAGCTTGGTTTCATCGACGCTTCCAGCAACTAGCGAAGCTGTAATTGACGGGGTGCCATCGTTGTAGGTGAAATCAATTTCAGCAGAATCAGTTAAGATACCCCCTACAGCATCTTGAGCAAGCTCATCAAAATTACTTGCTGTTACAGTTTGTACTTGGTACTCAACAGTAATAAGTGAGCCGGTAGCTGGGGCAACAGCAAAAGTAAAGGTGCCTGAAGCTGGAGTAGTTTCAACCCAGTCTTCGCCAGTTCCTTGTGTCATTAGTTGACCATTGAGGTACACTTTAAGAGTTCCTGTGGCGTAGACTGATTGAGATACTGTAAAGAGTGCGTTGGAACCGTTAATTGTCCCTGCTAAGACCCCATAAGTATCGCTAGTACCGCCTGATTGGTCTACATAAACTGTATTGAAATAAATACTCGACCCACCAGTTACGGTTGCCCAAGTGTTATCTCCTCGCAGGTACGTAGAAGCTGATGGTGTTCCTGTAGCTGAAAGAGACGGAGTGAGTGAAGGTGTCGCGTCACTGTACGTAAGGTTAATGAACGTACTGTTTGCCGCCATTCCCCCAACTGCATCCTGAGCCGCTTCGGTAAAATCTGTTATCGCAGTAGAAGCGTGTGTGTGTCCAGGCTGTGAAGCACTATCGGCCAAATCAAGTGAGGCATTTACTGACACATCTAGTTTAGACTCGTCAATACTACCAGCAACAATCGAAGCGGAAATTTGCTGACCAGTGAGGGTGAAGTCAATTTCTGCACTATCAGAAACAGTTACCGCTGCATGACTAGCACTTTCCAAGGCATCTAAATCTACTGCCTGGGTTACACTAATATGACCAAGCTTTGTTTTTTCAGCGGCTGTGGCAAATTTGTTAGTAGTAGAAGTGTCATCAATGTCATCAGCATCAAGTACAACAACACCTGTCTGACCATTTACTGAATCAACAGCTCCTCCACCTAAGATAGTTACTATTGTAGCGTCATTACCTGCGTCATCAGTTACCGTTACACCCGCACCAACAAAGTTGAGGTTAGTGCGCTGTGTGAGCGGTGTACCTTCGTCTTCAATGGTGTGACCTCCGCCACCTCCACCTCCTGAACTAAAATTAGTCCAGGCCCCAGCTGAATTTTTGTACTGAAGTGTCCCGCCATTATCTCGAATACCATAACCAGACTCCCCTGTAGTTTCATTAAAGTTAATGTACTTGTCAGTACCACGAATAAGCAGGTTTACTCCTGAACTAAAAACTGGTTGGATGGTGTCACCAACTTTCTTCCAAAAACCTACTGTTCGTGCCATAACGTTTAAAGGTTAGTGTGGTCAATACCATTTCGGTCACAGAAATCACGGAGCTTCTCTTCGCGTCGTGCAAGGTTTAAGAAACCTGCCCGCAAAGACGTAATTTCTTTTTGAGCTTCTACAAGATTATTTTGGGTTACCTGAAGAGTACCCTGTGCCTCAGTAAGCTCAAGCAGTACTTGGTCACGCTTGTTACTCAATTCAGTGTTACGAACACGGCCTTCAGACAACGCCCTGTCTTGAGCTGACTCAATATCACTTAATACTGTTTCAGCTTGTTCTACTTTCGTAGTAAGTGAATTAAGCATTCCTACCACCTCTACATACTTAGCATCGTTACGTGCAATAAGTTCAAGTAAATTATCTTTCTTTGATTGCAGTAGACGCAACTCGGCTTCCATGTTCTCTGCTTGATTTGCGATGGTAATCCGTTCTGTGTCAGCAGTTTTTTTAAGAGTATCAATCTCAATAACTTTTTCACGAACTGACTGACTAAGGGTTTCAGTCTGGGTCCGTAAAGTTTCTGACTTCAGCTCAAGTTCACTCAGCAGGTTATTTTCAACCGATACTGCTTTGGTTAAATCATTGCGCTTAGCTTCGAGCTGGCTAATCTGCTCACCAAGTACTTCTATGTGACCCTCGAGGCTGTCAATCTCATTTTCGGTAGACGTTTTTTTAACTGTCAGTTTAGCAATAGTTTCAGTTAAAGCGTCAATATCAGCCTGAAGTGTGAGCTTCCCTTTAGTAATAACCTCAACAGTCGCGCGCTCGTTATTGAGCACAGTCTGAGAATCAGCAATGTTGGCCCGAACTTTTGCGAGCTCTTCTTTTGTTTCAACTAAAACCTCAGTTAGTTCACCTAGCTCTTTTTGAAGTTTTAGGAGTTCATCTGTAGCTTGTGATATATCCATATTATTCATCAGCTGTCACTAGTGCGTGCACGACTACACCATCACCTGAGATAGATGAGAAGTCGAAAGCAACATGTGTCAGGCCGTTACATTCCACTTCATAGACTTTATGAAGTGTTGTTGTGGTGATTGCTACACCTGTAGAACCGGCTTTAAGGTCAGCTGTTTCCAGCTCACGAAACGCAATGTACCCCCAATCGTTGTCAGCACTGGTTGCAGCTGTAAAGTCGGGTGCTTCAGCTGAAGCTGAGCCTTTTACACGAATAGTGGCAGTTGTACTGGCATCTGCGTGTAGACTAAAAACGATATGACGGAAGCCTGAGACGTGGGATAGTACCTTAACGCCAGTTGCAGCTACTTTATCGAAGGTCTTGTGGTAAAACATATAATGAAACTATTGCTATTAGTACTAACATTATACCACGTAGATAACAAAAAACCGCACAAGGCGGTTTTTTGTGGCTTATGATAGTTCGATTATGAACCAGCACCAGTACTAAGTACTGCACCCTTCATGCTTACAGTCTTGAAGACCCAAGCACCCTGCACACGTGAGGTAACGTTACCGTTCATCTCATCCTTGTGAGGAGGAAGCATCTTGATACCAACTCGCTCAGAGTAGCGAATATCAACACCGTCTGAAGTACCGAAGCGGCCGAGAATCCACCAGTCCTTCTTAGATGAGTCGTATGCACCTGTTGCAGTAGAGTCAAGGCGTGGAAGCACAACATGCTTGTACTTGTTCAAAGCGTTGATAACACTTGAGTTTGACTGACCAAGCTCAGTAGTTGAGCCCATCACCTGACGCACGTTGTAGACAACAGTAGGGTCATTGGTGGTAATAAGGTGAGTCGCAACAAGTGGCTTGTTCACACCGAAGTTATCCAAAACGTTAGTCTTGAACAAAAGTTCAGCTGCCAAAAGGCCAGCCTTACCGAACACTGGGTTACTTGGTACAAGGTTTGACCAAGTTGAAGCTGAGTGAACGAGAGTGTGTGTAGCGTGGAATGGAGCAAGACCGTCGATAGTAGTCATGTCAACAACACGACCGTCCATGTTCGTGTATGAAGCAGCGTTCGCGAAAGTGAACTGGTGTACACCATCGAGGTAACGACGATTCATAAGGATACGTGGGAGGCGGATGAGCTGACCAAATACTTGAGCGTACTGGTTGTCTCGCATAGCACGTTCAGTGACTGTAGTAGCGTTACCGAAGTCTACATAGGTGTAGTTCAGTGTACGACCAATACCGTACTGAATCATCTGTGGGTTGGTTCCTTCTGGTTGTTCGTTACCAAACGTCTGAGCGTCAGTCTCAGTTGCTGTCTTGTAACTTCCCATGCCGTCCATAAATGGGTCAGCACGGAACAATGACATAAGGTCTGATGTTGCAGCCTGGATGTCCTGCACTTCTTGGTCTTCGTTGAATACACGCTTCTGCAAGTCAAACAACTCAGGCATTGAGATGGTTGAAAGATGCTTAGCGGTTCGTGAACCAGTGTTTCCTAAAGCACTCATATTCTAATTAGATTAACTAGCAGTAGGAATTTGTGTCTGGGTGACAAAACTCACAACGGCTGAAGTGGCTGATAAAATCTTGTGGATACGTACAGTACCACGGTCAGTTGTTCCGTTAAGAGCAGCTGCCTTTACTTCACCAGCATCGTTAATAGTGCGAATTGCACCAGGTACGAAGTTAGCTGTAGTAGTGTCGTCAACATCCATAACAAAGAGGTCTCCTTCACGTGGTTCGTCGTAGGCAATTTCTCCTGTGCCAGCGTAATCAGCGTCAGCAGCAGCTACGCGACGGATAGCGATACCCTTAATAAAGGTGTCGGTTGCTGTCGCAGGTTCGAGTCGTCCAGCAGAGTCAAGCGCAAGAAGGGTTCCTTCAGTCATTGCAGTCGAAGCTTTCTTCGATGCGTAACGGAGGTTTACACCTGTCTTGTCACCATTAACTGTGTATCGAGATACAGACATAGTTAATACTTACATTTTATAATGCGTCTTTTTTTCCGATGTATCGGAGTCAACTCTATGCGGGTCAAGAGTACACCTAGGGTGGAGCTGTATCGCGCGTCCGCTCCTCGACACGTTACTACAATTATACCATGCATAAAACAAAAACCACACAAGTCAATGTGTGGCTGTTGTTTTGCTGTAACAAGCTTACTTGTTTGCTTCCAAGTAATCAATCACGTCCTTTGGTGACAAGTCGTTGTAAGCAATACCGACATTCTTCTCAATCACCAACTGTTCGTTCTTGTTAATTTTTTCAACTACCTGGTCATACACTTCCTGGAGTACATGGTTGCTAAATACCGCGATGTACTGGTTAAAGGCAGCTGGGAGCTCCTGGTCTACGACAACCTGGAAGACATCGTTCGAGAGTGGAAGGAGTGAATCACTATTTGTTCGGTTACGAGTGATGTCGAGAATTTGTTCTGGAGTAAGTTCACTAATGCGTCCGAATGTCTTGCGAACAATCTCAGCTACACCAACTGAAAATTTAAGGGACTGCTCTTCGGTCAATGAACCGTCTTCGTTCTTTTCAATTTCCTTTGCCATACTTATATAGTTTCTACTTCAGGAATAACACGTTCTGCGAGACCTTCAGATACCCAATACTCACCAAGTGTCACAGGAACGGTCTGGATTGAGCCTATCTCCGTCATACCTTGTTCATTACCATCTTCATCTGTGTACGTAATTTCTCCAATTACACGGTAATCACCAAGTTCAATTTCGTTAGGTGTAGCATCATCTACTACCCCTGAAGCGAAACTATCAACTTCAACTACTGCTGGAATAACTTCTTCAGTGAATTCTTCTTTCTCATCAACTTCAACCGAAACGGCACCTACTGGGAACGTACCTGCTGGGAACGCATCAAACGTACCATCAGCATAGTGAACTCGAGTAATCTTGGTTGCTTCGTCTGTGTGCGTGTTTACAATTTCTTTTTCCATATTAGCGATAGATTTTATCTTGGGGTAATGTAACTTTTTCTCCGTTCACTTCAATCGTGTAGTACCGGAAGTCTTCGCGGATAGCCAACTGTACTTTACGCCCAGTAGTTATCAGCACGTTATTAACTTCTTTCTTCTCATCCACTAATCCGTCATTTCGCACAACTCGACCACGGTCAACTTGCGATGCACCAGATTCTTCAACTTGGTCTACAAGGTCGAACCGTGTCCGCGGAAGATTAAGGTAATCTTTTGGATTGTCCATGTCTCCGTATGTAATCTTAACAGGCTTATCTATCCCATGTACTTTACAGATAGCGTCAAAACCTGTCACGACTGTCTGGCCAGCGCCATTCAACATCGTTTTTTTCTCCAGTTTCATATCCGTAATTGGCATACCATCAATAGTAGCAATTAAGATATTACCTGCCGGTTTGCGGTTGAGGTCAACCACTTCTGGTTCGCTCGCTTGGTTCCGTGATTGAGCTACCTGTGCCTTCAGTTCAGTAATTGTTTTCTGCTGCTCGCTCATCATCGCCTGCATCTGCTCCATCACTTCCAGTGTCTTGTCTTTTGGTTCTACCGGAGTAGTTTCCTTTGTTGGTTTATCTACCATACTTATTTGTTATCATCGCCAGTAACAGTCGTCTTCATACCCATCGACATCAGCGCAACATCGAGTGTAGCTTTTCCTTCCTCTGTTTCAGTAAAATCAGTTTTAACTCCCTCTGTCGTACGTTCCGGAGGACGAGCGCCACTGTTGTTTGCCATTGAGAACGGAGTAAAGTCTCGATTAAGTTCTGACAGTGCAAGCGTATGCGCATCCTTCATCGACTTTTCAAGAGTAGTTGGGTCAAGCGTCTCTGTACCAAGACGTTCGTACTGAGTACGTAGAGCCTCCTCATACTCTTTGTCATCGCCAGCTAACTTAGTAATCATTGAGTCGCGCATCTTCTCGTACGCGGCTTTCCGCTCTTCCTCAACGGTCTTTACCTTCGTACCGTTCTCCTCAAACTTAGCCTTGAGATTATTGTACTCGTCTGAACGCTTCGTCAACTTCTCTTCTACTTTAGCTTTAGCAACTTCAAGTTCTTGTACTTTTTTCTCAAGCTCAGCCGTGGTGCCGCCCGCCTCTTTTTGAGCTTTAAGAACAGCTTCAGCTACTTTTGCTTCAAGCTCCTCTTTGGTGTATCCCTCTACTTCCTCGTAATCTTCATTTAAGAACTTCCCCATATCGACTAACTATAAACCATTAAAAACATCTTCCTCCTCCTCTTCTACCTTACCGGTCTCTGAGCCGAACTGCTTAATCCATTCATGCATGATAATGACCCCCTGAGCCTGTCCCCGGAGGTAGTCGACATCATCCTTCCGGGTAATAGTCGCATACGCGATTGCCGAAAGGAGTGCATCAGTTAAGTTGTTCAAATGTTCACCTTGAGTGTTTCTCGCCCACGCCTTAAACCGTTCCTCGTATTTTGGTGTCTTGCCTGACAGCAAAAGGTTGAGCGTGCTCGCCTCAAACTGCACACGAAACTCTTCATTCGTTAAAGTATCTACACTTTTTTTAATTTTGGGTGTCCCCATCCCAAAATTATATCACTTATCCTGAAAAAAGTGCAATTATTTCTGTAAAGCCATCTGAGCTGGTGGTGTAGCAGACGCTGCGTTAAGTCCGCCAGGTTGCGGGATAGAACTTCCAGCAGCTTCACCTGCGCCAGCCATAGCAGTAGTCAATGCCTCTTCCTGGTCGAGACCTTGCTCCTTGAACCAAGTGTCATAGTTGTCACCACGGATTTGAGCAAACTTAACCTTGAGTGCTTCGTCATTTGTGGTGTCTGGACCGAACATGTTCTTAGCGGCTACAACGTCGGCATCAAACATCATGCGTTGCATAGCGTTGTTGTCACGTTCACGTGGCTTAACATTGCAGTAGAAGAGTGTGCGGGTAAAGTCAATTTGGTCAGGATTGAGGAAGGTAAACTTGGTTCGCTTGCCAGTACGCTTTAATTCCATTTCCTGTTCAGCGAGTACATCGTACGGGCTGAGCTCACCAAAGTCATCAGTCACATTGATGACTGAGTTAAACTTACCGTCACGACCTTCCTTGGCAACTGTGTGTGTTTCGTACACACCAGCAATCACCTCACCCATTCGTACCTCACGCTTTTTCTTATCTGATTTATCACTCATGAACCAATATGGAATGATTGAGTTACGGAGACGCAATTCAGCGCGACGTGCTTCACCACGAATGATACCGTCGAGCATGGCACCGAGCTTCACGAGCTGCGCCTTTTTGTTCTCCATGAACTGAGTCGCAGTCTGGTGTTGGTTCAAGGTTTGTCCATCGAACTCACGCGAGAGCGTCTTCTCATCAACCTCCTTCTTCATCATTTCCATGAACGAGAACTCACCAGTGGTGACACCTTGAATCATTTCTGGTGGAAGAATCGAGAACAGGTCATCCTTACGAATGTTTGAGATGATGTTACTTGGCTGGAGGTCTTCGTTAGAAATTATCTGACCTGACTTGTTACCAAGCGTCGGGTTAATTGAACGAATTGCTTTCTTTGTAATGAAGCGAATCCAGAAGTCGAGTACGTCTTGGTCGAACTTTGTCTTAGCTGGTTGCGCCTTCGAGTAAAAGAAGCCTGGGATACGTTCGTACTGCCAATCAGTTAATGGGTACTCTCCTGACGCAGAGATACTTGTGAGCGGAAAGCCTGACACCTTGTAGCGATTTGTTTTAGCCACGTACCCTCGGTCTTTAACCGGAAGCATCGCCACACCATTAAGGTAGATAGCGAGTTCATTACCGAACGGCAGTGAGCGCATAAAGTACAGCAATTCAATCTCACCTTCAGCAAGCACGTCACTCATCTTGTAGTTTTCCTTGTAGTATGAAAACAAGTCCTGGCCTTCAGAGCCTGCGTACTGCACCTGGCCAGCCTTGAGTGGCACGTACGCAAAGCGTTCCCAGCCACCAAACATACCACGCGCTTCAGCTTCACTAATCACGCGACCAATAGCAATGAATGGTTGCTTGTTGAGCTCAAGTTCACGTAAATTACCAAGGACCACCATGCGTGGGTCAATCTCAATCGTGCGGAACTCAACGTTACCAGTACGGGTCTTATCATCCCAATCAACGTCCATCTTGCCGAGGGAATGAATGCTCACCTTCGACTTGTACGCCTTACTCGGAAACTCCTGCACTTCCATCGTAAAGTACGTTCCACGTGCACACATACCCCGATATACTGTCCCGCGATTGTCACGCCAGTGTTCCATCTGGTTAGTCTTCTCCACGAGGTCGGTCGCCGCATCAGCCAGGTCAAACAAAATCTGGTCATCCTTATCAAATGCAATAAACTCTGTATCAAAGTCATTTGACTTTGCAATCGACACCAGTGTATTTGTCTTCTCGCGCGTGAGCCCACTTACAAGACGGATATCATGCTTATTCTTAGCCGGAGGTACGTACGCTAAATCGAGCTTGACGTTGTACTCGTCTTGCTCAGAGAACCCCATGTCGTTAAACTCTTTCCGAGGTCGTTCGCGTTCTGATAGTGCATTACTCACTAAATTCAAAACGTCAGTGTGGTACTGTCGTTCCGCATCGCTGTACTCTAATTTTTTAACTTCGTGTGGAACAGTTGAAGACTGTTGTACGACCGCAGGTTTTTTTGCCATAATATATGTTACTAATTATACAATACAAAGTAGTTAAACCGAAGGTATTCCCGAGTGCTTATCAAACGCTTCGTTAATTCTCTGCCCATAGCGGTCATACGGCTTACCTATCTGCACTGCTTTAAAGTCAGCTCGCGGAATGTAGTTACTCAACATACGGTCATTCAGTGTCGTGTAGCAAATCGCATCAGCGCGGTTCGGACTTGGAAATCCGCGTTTACGCATCTCTCGCTTCGGCATAATCTGCTTCTTCCCCTGTTCGGTCTCACGCACGAAGATAGTCTTTAGCTCCTTAATTAAGATGTCGTCATACAAAATCTTACCGCCACGTTTGCCCCACCAATAGAGTGCGTCGTACATACGTGCGCGCTCATTGAAGTAGGTTGCTTGGTCTAAGATGTCTTCACACTTATCACCCGTGTTTCTTCCATCAATCACGTGTGCACTATTGCTCTGTATCATTACTTCCTGACTTAATTCAGCTCCCACGCCAAAGTTATCGCAGGTAACGTCCTGCCCATCGAGCCCGAACGTCTCAATCGACCCAATCACAGACAACGCCGCACCTCGAATCGTCGATGTTGAGTTATGAAACACCAGCTTTGCCGCGCTCTGGTTTCGGATATATGCCACCGACTCATCTGTACCCTCTCCAGCCGGGTCTACACCTAAAAACGCCTTACTGCGACGAAACTGCCCGTCATCAAACAGGTGACTGTGTTGTAAATCATCTTCGGGTACAAACGTATCAGTAATCCAGCTATCTGAGTATAGTCGCCTCCAGCCATCAACATCAATCGCCGTTGCAATCGGAAATTCCCCCAAGATACTCGCCCTGTAGTGGTTCGAGTGCTCACCGTACATCACCTTCTGCTCACGTACTTTCTCAACGTTAACAATCGGACTCTCCTCAGCATTCATAGTTAACCGAATCCACCCATCAGCGTGCGCATTAAAGCAGTCATAGAAGTACCCGTGGTCATGTACGGCGTTTCCAACCAAAATCATCAATGACTTCTCACCTGTCTGTGTTGCCTCAGCCACTTGGAACACGTCGTTTTCGATGTCATACGCCTCGTCAGCGAACGAAGCCATGTAATCTGAGTGAATACCCGAAAGGGCACCTGTCTGCCCTTTACCGGCCGTTTTAGCCCGTGCATACCATACCTGGGGATGCTGCTTGATACGAATGAAGTCACTCGACCACTCAAACATATCAGCGTACTCTGGTTTCATCATACTCAAAACCAAATTTATCTCTGACCAGAGCACTGCAAAGAGCTGGTCACTGGTCGGTGCAGTACACGGAATACGACTAAGAGGGAATGAGAACAAATACCACAGAATAAGCCGCGACATAATCGCACTCTTCCCTGTTCCACGACCCGCCTTAACCGCAATTTTTGGCGGTAGACTGCCATTAACCGCTCGCTGTACTGCGATAACGAAGATAGCCTGCTGCCACGTTAAATGCTTCCCCTTTTGAAAGGGCTCAAACATGTCCTTATTGATAGTGGCGGCGTAATCCGAGAATTGGTGCGCTGGAACGACGTACAGATGCAGTACGTACGCTTTAAACTCCTCTTTAATTGGTTGAGGAACTTCTCCTAAGCTCTCTTCGATGAACGCAAACGGCGACTGCTGGAAGAGCGCCAAGGCTTCGACGTTTAAATTGCTGTCCGATTTTATTTCCATGACGATGGTACAGGCTCTTTAATCAACTCCAGCCCCTTTATTTCCTTCTGCTGACTAATCGGGATAGCTTTGCGGGCTATATCCGCCAAATTTAGTTTTTTCGTAAGGTCAACCTTCTCATCTGGAATCTTTCCAAGGTGCCGAGTGGCCAACATGTCCCAGAATTTAGCGTCTGGAGCACGCTGCTGCAAAATAAAGAAGCCGTCTCCTGCCTGAAACTTGTTACCAAACGTCGAAATCCACTCGAGACCTTGGAGAATTTCTTCAGTTTCGTACACAGGTAGGTATTTTATCTTGCCTTCTGGTGTAGTCTGCACTTTAAGGAGCATTGTACCTCCGAGAGCTGAGGCTAGGGCTGCTGCGGTAAGGTGGGGGAGGTTGTCGCTGACAATTTTCTGCACCCGCACGAGGTCCTCTTCACGCGATACGTCCTTTTTAGGGATTTCAAGTTCTGTAGTCATTGCAACTATTATACATCTTTGTGTCAAATATGCTCTACAACTACTGCACAGTACTCTACAAATTACTACATTTTACTACATTCAAGTTCTTCAAAAGTTTTGGCGGATTTGGGGGGTGCGCCGCCTCATTCACCCGGCCACTCCGTTTTCCCTGGTACCCGTACCGGCACCACCTCGAACCGCAAGCGCAGAACAATGAACAACGAACTCAAGCAGGCACCACGACCAGGAGGGCGGGCTCGAGCCACTGTTTTGCGCTATCGTGGTACCACGTGAAACGCTTATATATTATATATTATATTTTTACAAGTGTCAAAAAGTGTTGCGTAATATGAAAAAAAAAGCTCCTTCAAAGAAAAAGGTGTGGGCCAAGGGGGGTGCCCCGGTAAAGACGGCTCAACAGCAACGTAAAATTCATTTTGGGCCACTTTTTTTAAAAATATATATTTATATACAAAAAGAGAAAAAACACCTTTACACGTGTAAAGAAAAACGAAAAAAAGGAGAAATGTATAGCAACCAGCAAAAAACCTGGCCCAGTGGCCCATTTTGACTTTTAGCGCTAACTGTAGCCACGGCTACCGGGGCACCCCCCCTGCCCCCCAGCCCCCCCCCCCCGCCCCTTTTTTAACCTTACACAACAAAAAAAAGCAACTGTAAAATAAAAAATATTACACCACAAAAATTTTTTTTTCATAGCCTGGCACCACTGGCCCATCATAATCATTGACACTTGTCAACAACTATGCTATATTATTAAAATTATACACTTATCCACACGTACAACCTTTACAATATAAACCCACGTGATACTATATAAGTATAAGAACGCTAGCACGCTCTTATACCGGCAACCTTGCCGGACGTTACACAATAACATACACATCATCACACACATGAGTACATATATGATAATGGGAGGAGGAGAGGGCGCATGGTACACCGTACAAGCCCCTTGCGCGGAACTAGCACTAGTACAATTTTTTAACCACGAAGGAATTGACGAAGCCTACCGCGACGACTTCACCGCGGTACAAGTAACGACCGAATAATCACACCTATGAAAATTATATACTACCCAACCCACGCGATATACAACGCGAAGACACGAGGACGCAAAGCCCCCAAGGGCTCAATCCTAAAGCGAATGCCCGGACGACTTACCAAACGACGCGCGCTCTCTAATTGCTACTAGTATGACAAAAAGCAACCACGCGACCATCACCCTATACACCCGGACCATTGCAGAGATTAAAAAAGCCGAGCGCATACAAGCGAAGCTATACACCCGGTACAACACCGTAAAAGTACAACCGCACGGCCTGGACCAGGTAAAAATTTTAGCAAGTAACTAGCCCCGCATGTATAAAGTTATAGAACGCACGGCAGATACTTTTGTCGAAGGAAGCAAGGAGCACGGCACGTTTGCTACGTTTCAGGACGCGCACACATACGCCATCACCACAATCTGTGAGGACGTGTACCACGAACCGGTACCAGGAGCCCCGCATTATTGGTTTAGCGACGAGGAGCCGGGCGCGTACAAGGTACACATAGAAAAAGCGTAGCGACTCGCTAGGGTACACCATCGCATGATGGTGTACCCCGTGCGGAGCACACCGCGTAACATTTAACCACATAACACAATCCAACCTATGCACACAACCACAATGGCAACACGACGCGGACCGCTCGCGGACGCCTTGCAGGAAGTAGGAGCGCGCCACGTGTCCGACTGCGAAGCGTGCCGGACCAACTCAGAGCAGGCGCTACGAAGCAACCGCGACGTACTTGTGAACTACACGGCAACCGAGCGCCACATAGTAGCAGTATGCCACGACGAATAATCACACAATAATACAACCCCTATGCAGGAACCTAAAAAAGTATATATCCGCATTATCGCAACAGGCGACGATAGCGGACCGGCCGTGCAATATGCCTATAGTGTAGAGCACGCGCGCGAGCTCATTAAAACAGTCATGCCCCCGCTCAAGCCGGGCTATAAGTACGTAATCACACAATAATCACTACATCATTATGAACGTATATACCCCATCAACACCAGGCACGAGCTCGCGCGGTATAACCGACGAACTGAACGCGCTACTCGAAGCAGATGCAACTATCGTGCCTTTTATTGCCTACGAGCAGCCGCGCTACCTCATAGAAGCGCGCAATTTAACCGGCTATCTTAACCGGGGCAGATACCGCGTGTATATAGGCGATAACTATTACACGCGCTCGCGGACGTTTATACAATCGAACGCGGAGGGCGTGCTCGACGTGGACAAGCTAAAAAGCAAGGTCCGCGAGTATATCGCCATCGCGAACGAGCGCAAGGAACGACGCGAAGCCGTTGCCGTGCTCGAAGCTCGAAAGCGCGATACCATCGCGAGCATCAACAAGGAGCTCGCAGACGCCGGGAGCGCGTTTATCGTAGAGCAACGCCATGGCGAAGTACACTTACAAGCGAAGCGACGTAACATCGAGGAGCTCGAGGAGCTCGTGGCGCGCATTATCAAGGCCGGACTATAATCACATCACCATGAAAACTACAACAAGCTACAACGCCAGCGGACTAGTATACGGCTCGTACTGGGGCGGAGGGGAAGGAGCCTACCAGGCCCGCACCTACCAGGCGGACACACTCGAAGCGCTACACGAGCAGATAGAAAAAGACGTAGCGAGCGGAGCCGTCGATAGTGGCATGGGCTACGAGCGCGTACATGGCGCATATATGACGATAGAGACTGTCACCCGTACCACCATCGACGGGAAGCAATTCACGAACGTGGAAGCAGAGGGCGAGTTTTTCGGCACGCTATCGGACGAAGCGCAAGACTTTTTAATTCATTGCATAAACTATTAAAACACCATGGCAAACAAAACACTCGCGGACCTAAAGCGCGATATCGTACCAGGTACGAAGCTCGCACAAGTAGAGCGCTACGAAGCGCGACCATTGCCGGGGCAGTCAGGGGATATAAGTACCTTCAAGTACGGGCCACTGGTACCCGTGGCAATACCCGAGAAGTTGCAGGGCACCCGTACAGTTACGTACAAGGACACCACCGGCTTTTACATGAACGCAACGCCGGAGGACGGGAAGCGCGGGTCATACCTAAACTACCCAAAGGCGAGCGAGCTCGAGTACACCGCGGAGGGCTTTACTGTTACAAGTTACACCGCGACGGGGTACCCGTGGCTTAAAATGGTGTACAAAATTATCGACTAGCACCCCGCTACGCTACATCATCACGTATGGTGTAGCGACTGCGGGACGTTATACGAACGTCCACGGCACCCGCTCATTGACAATCACCCCCGCAACCGCAAAACGTGCGGGGTACATATCGAACCACGTATATTAAAACGCTTAGAGCGCATTCTATGACGTGGTTTTATAGGTAACACATAAAAAAACATGACGAAGACAATCGAACAAGTACAACAAGAGAAAAAGAACAAGCGCGAGCAGGTTGCACGCTTTACCCGTCTCGACAACGACGTGAACGGCAACCCCCGTTACTATATACCCGGCTACGCTATCGCGGAGCACGCGCGTGATTACATCATCGACGCGCTAGGCTTTACCAAGTACCGCGGGAAGAAGTACGGCCCCGGACTGGTTATACAGTCATACTTTATCGAAGCCGACGCGCTCGAGTTGCAACGCCTGGAAGCTCTCAGTGAGTACCAGGTGCACGCATTGCAATTCTTACGCGACACCGGGACGCGCCTGAGTATTGTAAAAGCAGTACCGCAACGCGCCCCATTATGGCATAAGGCAAGCGACGGGGCGCACGGTATACACTACAGTGTAACACTCGAGAACAAGCGCGGGGCCTACACGTTTGACTTCTGGGACAGTATCGCGAGCAAAGCGAACGGTACAACCCCGAACGCATACGACGTGCTCGCGTGCCTTGCTATCATCGACCCGGCCGAGACGTTTGCAGACTTCTGCGACGCGTACGGCTATGATACCGACAGTATCACCGCTCGCGACACGTACGAAGCCGTAAAGGAGCAGAGCGAGAACTTGCACCGACTCTTTACCCGTAAGCAACGCGAGGCGCTCGCGGATATTGCCTAGTATGACAAAAAAACACTACGAAGCCATAGCCGCCGCGTTTCGTGCGTACATTACAACCAACACGGGGGCAAACATTGCGCGACCCATTGCAAAGGACCTCGCGGACTACTTTGCAACCGACAACCCAAAATTCGACCGCGCACGTTTCTTACAAGCGTGCGGTTTGCAGCAAACATGCCGCCATTGTGAAAACTCACATACTGATGGCATCATGCACGAGTGCCCCGACAATAGGTAATGACCAGGAGCCAATTTTAGCCAGCACGCCCGAGAGCGTAGCGGAGCAGAAGGCCACACTATCATACAGTGTGGCCTTTTTGTTTGTCCACGAGCGCCCGGCCATATTGTGCGACGCTTGCCGAGCCCGAAAAAAACCAAACCAAAAAAATTTCAGAAAAAACTTTTTCCGAAAAAAATAAATTCCAAAAAAATAAATTACCGTTACGTACGTACTCACCACAACTGGAGCCATCACAACTGGAGCCAAAAATCTTTGACCAAAATTTTACCCCGCTATCACGTACCAATAAAAATGTTACGAGCGTGCTACCAAGTCTCCTTTGGTACGTGATAGTGGTGTGAAAAAGTTATGCACACCAAACCAAGTACCCCCTATTGCAACTGTATTCCTTTGGGTATATAGTAGTGAGAGGGGAAGTTTATACACCCCCCAATAATAAAACAATTATGAACAAACCATATATAAAACGTGAGTATCAATATGATAGCGTTTTGAAGCGTAAAGTATTTCGTGGATTCGCTTGCGGCATCAATGGTACAAGCTACCACGCTATCTATCGTAAAAAGAGTGACGCTGATTTATTCAACAAACAATCACTGACAGCATTAAAGTACAGTCGTTAACAATAAAACAATTCTTATGACCACCCCAATAATCATTACTCAAATTAAGGCCCGGCTCGAGTACTTGCGTACGCAACTGGACCTCGAGTGTATCAGTTACCAAGAACTCGCGGAACTACAATCGCTCGCAGAATATATCGAAGCTGATGACGTACAGTTACGTGAAGCGGCCGGACTACCGGAGTTTAATTAACACCCCCCAATAATAAAACAATCTTATGACAACCGTTACAATCCACAGTGGTGACACTGAAAAAATCCACATCGACACGTATGGCATGTTAACTGGTGATAGTTTCACTGAGCAGGAAGTGGAATCACTCCAGGAGCTCCACAACAATGATGAACTGACGTACGATGACTTTGACTGGGACTATGACCACCCGGCTATCGTAAAGGAGTTTGCGAAGTACAGTATCGACACGGTACTCCAGGCCATCGCACACACCCCGTACGCTGACATCATTACTGATATCACGTATGTTGAGAGTGGCTCACCAAAATACTACAACTACAGTAGTGATTGGTACCGTGCTGAAGTATCGTACAACCTCGTGAAATTAAATGAGTACGTGAAGGCCAACTATGACGCTATTCTCGAGAAGGCTAACAGCTACAGTGGTAGTGACCATGACGAAAATATGATGTACGCGGCTATCGTACATGTCTTAGATAACGCCATCGAAACTGATGACTACAATTACAGCATGTGGGAAGTAGAGTACGAAGTGTACAGCAACAACACTGAAGTGAAGCTTATTAAAAAAGAAGTAACTACTAACTAGTATATGTTTTACATTCAAAAAGAGGAAGATGGTACCTTTACTGTTTTAGGTAATGACGGGGTAGTGCTCGACAAAATGAATAGCGTAGGCGCTCGAGCGCTTGCGGCTGACTTAAACAGTCGTATTGAAAAATCGGAAGGAGCGCACCTCAATATGCTCACGAGCATTCAATACTGCGCAGTCATTATAGCACTTAACAATGCTATGAGCGCTGCTGCTGATGGTGAGTTTGTCGACCCGTATGGTGAGAACCCTGATAGCTATACCAATGAAGACTTCATAACTGCACTCAAGGAAGCGGAGAAAATTATTATGCACACGTACTTACCCTTCATTAAATAATTATATGCAAACTAAAAAAGAACTACTCGCAACTATAGAACAACTGGAGCTGGAGCGCTTAAACAATCTTACCCGTGAAGAGCTCGTAAATGAGTATTACGATTGGTTTGTGGAGAGTGATTTTCTCGAGGACGTGGAAGCGGACAGCTCGCACAATCTAATTGTCGGACTGATGAATAGTTACATGTCGTATCGCATTGATGAAAGCGAGGAGGAGTTACTGGAGCACTTGAAAGCTATCCAGAAAACACCACTGGACGAAAATATCGCTCACGACCGCGCTCGAGATGAGCGTACCATTGATGAACTAATTAAGTAACCCATGCCCTCTCTCATTGACCTAGTCACAATTCCAGCACAACTGGACGGCCGACGTAAAATTACTGATGCGCAAAAGGAGCAGGTAAAGTACTTGCATCGTATCGAGGGGAAGTCGATTCACAGTATCGCGAAGACCGTGGGTATCAGCAAGCGGAGCGTGCAGTTTATCTTATTCCCGGAACGGCTGAAGGTAGTGCAGGCGCGGGCCATCGAGGTGAAGCGCTGGGAAGCGCACAATGGCGCTGCTGAACGTCGTCTGGTGACGCGTAAACACCGCGCCAAGAAGCAGCAGCTCATTACTGCTGGCTTAGTTAAAATAACCCCGGATATTTTAACTAAGTACCAGTCTAAGTTAAAAATTAACGCTATAAATAACCAAAAAGCTAGGCAACGCAAACACGTTGTATAATATCCACACCTACCCCTGCCACAACTGGAGGTAGGGGTGGTATAATTCTCTGGTCGAACAATAAAACAATTTTATGGCCCACAATAACACCCCTAATCATTTAAAAAATCAGGCACACATATACATCGAAAACGGCTGGAATATATTCCCGCTGACTCCTTTTGAGAAGGCTCCTTTAGCGTCCGCTCTCGTGGGAGGTTCGCAGAATAGCACCTTGAGCGCTCCCTTAACTGAAGCCGACGTTGAGCGCATTTGGTTACAACACCCTAATGCTAACATCGGTGTGCATACCGGAGCCCCGTCACAAATTGTCGTTGTCGATATCGACGTGGCTAAGAACGAGCTCGAGGAAGCGGAGGGTAAGCGTACTCCAGACCAGGCTGAAGCATTGATGGAGCAGTTCGTGTCAGTGTTTGGGGAGACCCAAGTCAACCGCTCACCGAGTGGTGGCTTTCACCTGCTCTATCGGTACACCCCTATCTGCGATGGTGTCGGCCGGAAGATTGATGCTTTTAAAGGACTCAAGAATGTAGAACAAGTGGAGCTGGTCGATGGCATGTCGCCGTTTGATTTGCGCAACATCGACATCTTGGCTGGGAACGGTTACGTAGTCGCACCCCCATCACAACTGGAGGGCGGACGTGAGTACACTACTATCTACGAAATGAGCGCCCCGCTCCTACCTGACTTCCCGAACGAGTTGCTGAAGTTGCTCAGTAAGCGAAGCAAGTTAACGCGCACCTACTTTGAAATGCAGGAGGGCTTACAGAAGCCAATTACTTCCGACAACGCTAAGGAGAAGAAAGCCCAGACCGTGTGGGATATGGGTGGTAAGGCGAAGCTTATTAAGAAGCTCAAGGTACTCATGGGTGCCGGTTCTGGTTCGCGTCATGATAGTTTGCTCAAGGCATGTGGCATTGTCTTCCACACACTCCCCTACAAGGAGTGGGATTCGGCGAAAGAGTACATCGACATGGTCATCAGTACGTTTAACCCGCCGTACTTCCAGGGTGATAGTACGCAAGTGGAAGCGGACAAGCGTGAAGTTTTAAATGCGTACCACTATGCACGCGCTAACGAGTACGTTGACCGTGTGCAGGGAGAAGAGAAGAACAAGGAACAACTGGACGAGAAGATTACCAAGGACATCGAAATCATTAAAGAGATTGGTGGTGAGATTGATGCCGATGAGTACAAAGCTGCGGTTGAAGCGGTATATGAAGCATTCCAGACAGACAGCCAAGGGAACGCCATCTCGAACGACCACAACATTGCGATTGTGCTGAAGGAGCACCCGAAGTACAAGAACCGTGTGCGGTTTAACACGTTCACTGAAGAGCTTACGTACAAGTGTAAGATTGGTGCGAAGTACGGCGACCACTACCTTGAGGACGTGAAAGGTAATCCAGCGATGGCTCGCCTGGTCCAGGATATTCAGTTCGACTTCTTCCCTAAAGTCCCTCGAGGGAGCGTGTTTGCTGCGGCTGTATCCGTTGGACACGATGCCGAGTATGACAGCTACCGGGAGCAAATGGACCATCTCAAGGGCAAATGGGACGGTGTAGAGCGTATGGATACGTGGCTCCAAAAGGTATTCAAACTCCCTGATGACCTATACCACCGTGGGGTATCGGCTCAGTTTGTGTTTGCGATGGTACGTCGAGCGTACGAGCCGGGCGCTACGTTCCAGACAGCTCTATTCCTGTCAGCTGAGCAGGGCATCGGTAAGTCGTATTCAATGCGTATCCTCTCTGGTGATGAAGGTTACCTTGAGTTCAATGACGAGGTAGTGGGGCGTGAGTTTAATCTCCACGCTAAAGGGAAGACGCTCATTGACCTTGCTGAAGGTGAGTCGATGCGACGCAGTTCAGTCAGTCGCATGAAGGCACTTATTTCGGACAACCAGGGTACCCATCGTACGTTCGGTTCAGGTGAGGTACGGGAGCACCCAGTCCGCTACGTTATCTGTATCACCAACAACAACTCACCGCTTGTGGACACGACTGGTAATCGTCGGTTCCTTGTGGTGAAGCCAATAAACAAGCGTCGTGACGTCGGTGACGTTAATTGGTTGAAAGCGTTCCGTACCCAGATTTTTGCTGAAGCGGTACACAAGTACCACGAAATGAAGCGAATGGAAGTGGAGGTGGCTGAACAAATTGCCAAGCTCGAAGCCACTGGACTTGGGGGTGAGCAGATGTATGAGCTGTACAAAAAGAGTCAGCTATTTTCTGCGTACGAAATGTCACTCTATGACTTCAAGTTGACTCCAGAGTTGGCGATGACTACCGCACACACAAAGGTATTCCGCTCACCGTATGGCGTGCCCTACATTCCACAGGAAATGGCAGAGGAGATGCAAGCTAAGGCTCGTATGAAGTCTGTAGTTGAAGAAGAGATTCAGGCTATCCTTAACTCATACGATGAGTACCGCGCTGAACACGAAGACTTCTTTATCAGCTCACAAGAGATTTACAACCAGATTAGTGAGGAAGCAATTCGTCAGTCACGCTTTGGTAGCTTTGCCCTAGCTGAAGCGTCACGATTGATTACTGTGGTTGATGAGCGATTAGACAAGTCTCGACATCGTAAAGGTCAACACCGCGACCTACGCGGATATAAGTTTGTTCAAACAGCCCCTAATGCAGATGCTCGCTTAGCGGCTATTAAACGGATTCGTGAGCGAGCGAACGCCATGCGTACCATAGCTCCGTCAGCATTCGGCGGGGGTTCAAAAGCTGTTACGACTGACCAGAAGTCAGCTAAGATTCGTTGGGAACGTGAAGGAGATGCGTACGTAGTGATTCGTGATGAAGACATTGACCGAGAGATGCAGCGTCCGGAGAGTGTAGAGGTGAGTGAGTTAGTTTACAGTGATAATTTTTAAGGTATGAACACAGAAAAATACTTGGAGACGTTTAAGGAACTGACGGATAAAATGTATACCATTACCAAAGCAAAGAACAACGACTACACTGGTAGTTCGCTTGAGCCATTCAAAAACTTCACTATGGTAGAGACGATTGGTTTTGCGTCTACCGAGCAGGGGTTCTTAACTCGTATTACGGACAAAGTTATGCGAGTGGCAACGTTCGTGAAAGCAGGTATTCTTCAGGTGGCTGATGAAAGTGTTGAAGATACATTATTAGATTGCGCAAACTACTGTCTATTGATGATTTGTTACCTGCGTAGTAAGCGAGAAAATAAAAATGAAGACTAGAGTATTACAAATTAACTATCCATCGTTTCAAGCTGTTGGAATTGGTCGAGTAGCAGCAACTATTCGAGAACAGATTTTGGCAAAAATCCCTTCGAGCCAAGTTTCTTTCTCATTCTCAAACAGCAAAGAGAGTGGGTACATCATGGTGTATCCGACGCGTCCCATTCTTTCAATTCGAGTGAGTAATCACGCTCCCATTGGTGGAGCACCAGATAGCTACGCTATTCAGGCGGACGGTAATAAGGTAGTAATCAACGCTGAGCACGAGCTCGGGCAGAAGATATCGGAAGATGTACTCTACGAGACACTTGAGCAAGTGAAACGTCAGTGTGAAGAGATGCAGGCTAACATAATAAAACAATGAACAAGTTAGAACAGCTTTTTTGTACCGACCTCGGTGCACACCTTAAAAAGACCAACCACAGACAGTCAATGCTCATTGAAGCAAAAGTAGCTAAAGGTGAGTTCTTTTACCCAAAGGAGATTCGGAAGTCGCAGATAGGTACCCTTAACCGGCTCGAGTTTGGTATTCCGATTGTGCATAAAATTAGTGATGGTGGTATAGGTAGCAAACTGGTTGATATGATTTTTATCTCAAAGTTCAACACGCCACTCAAAGGCTTTGTTGCTATTAAGTTTAAACTATCCGGCCATGCGTACCTAGTACCGTGGAGTTTTATGGACGCAAACTTGGAGTACCCGCGCCTTATCGAGCACACGTTTTCTAAGTACCGCTTATGGTAGAGCTATGGAGTCACCAGAAACGAGCGATTGATGATAATCACCCGTACCGCGGCTTCTTTGTTTTCGCTGGTGGGGGCAAGTCCCTTATCCTAAAAGAATTAGTTCGGAACAACGCCTTCTCAGTATTATGCCTTACCCCAAAGTCACTAAAGCTCAAGTGGGAACGTGAAATAGAAGAGATACCAAACATTGAGAAGACGGTGATGACTCCGTACTACTTTAAGCGTGACTGGAAAAAGCTACCGTACTACGACGCCATTATTATCGACGAAGGGGACAGTCCTTGGGCAGGTAAAAATCAATCGAGTAAAGCACTGTTTTGCTACCTAAAGAAACACAACCCAGCATACCTCTGGGTAGCCACTGCAACCCCATATCGCTCGACACCACTTAATGTCTACAACCTCGGTAAGTTATGTCGCTACTGTCCGATGACGTACCCACAGTTTCGGGAGCAGTTTTTCTTCCAGGAATACTTTGGTGCACAAGCGGTCTGGACACCGAAGCTCAAGCACCCTAGTGCGTACGTCAAAGCGCAAACGCAAGCGGAACTCAACGAGTACATGGCAAACTTTGCTGACATCGTCCAGATGGAAGACGTGTTCGATATGCCGGAGATTATTTATTCGGTTGACCCGATTGAGCCAACCAAAGAGCAGGAACGTATGCTTAAAAAAGTTGACCTTCTATCCGAGAATCGAGCCACCTTCTTTAGGTATGCCAACGAGATTGAGAATGGGTACCTTGACCAGAAAGCCATCGGTAAGCAAGCAGATATTGCAGAGAATAAAACAGAGCGCGTGCTTGAGTTGTGTGAACAGAATGATACGTTGGTTATCTTTTCTAACTATCGAGACCAGCAAGCTAAACTTTTAAAAGCTATTACAAAAAAGTTTCCTAAAGCGTTTGTTGCGCTTCTCAATGGAGACAACAGTGACCAAGCTCCAATTCTTTCTGAAGAGTTAGAACGTATCGCTAAAGGTCAGCACCCTGACTACGAGACCGGCTACCTCATTGCCTCACCACAAGTGAGTGCTGGTTGGGAAGTTGAAAGTTGTACGATGGGAGTGTACGTGTCGTTACCGTGGAGCTACCAAGCGTGGATACAGTCGCAGGGACGTATCCTCCGTTCAAGCAATCTCAAGAAAACAGTTTACAAGATACTTGAGGGTGGTGCAGTTGACGCTCGTATCTGGAAAAACCTTGAGTCAGGCCAGGACTACGACCCAGCAAAGCACTCATGGTAATCCACAGTTTATCCCCACAATTACACCCTTTACACTTTAACCACATGGGTGTACAGTAGAGCTACGTTACACATGGTAGCGTGATTAGTAACCGGACAAGCACGAGCACTTTTAAGCACATGCAAATCCATTAACATAGCAATATACTATGAATCCAAACTCACAAACTCCAGCGTCAAATGACCCATGGGGAGATGTAGAATCAGTAGAGACGTCGATGATTAAGTTCGAGACTATCGGTAAGGTAGTTGTCGGAATCCTTCTCGACCGTAAGATGCAGAACACCAAGTTTGGTGAATCACCACTCTACAAGATTATGACCGCAGATGGTCAGTCAGCATTGTTCGCTTCAGGACTTCTTGACGACAAGCTCTCAGGTAATCTTGGTAAGATTGTTCGCATCGAATTTACTGAGTCAGTACCTTCTAACAAAGGTAATGATGCAAAGATTTACGATGTGAAGGCATTGAACGACACACCAGAAAATCGCGCAAAAGTTGGACTCCCAACTGGCGAAGAAGCAGGTTGGTAGTTAGTTAAGGTAGGGTGGCTTCGGCCACCTATTACCTTATTATCATGTAGTAAATTGTAGAAATATATGAACAAGTACACTAAATTAAACGCAGTAGACCGAGAAGACATTGAGAAGATTCGTGAGTACGCAGAAGCGATGAATGATTACTTGGCACTCAAGCGCCAGATGGATTATGTACAGCAAATCTTGAATGATAATCAAGAACTCCGTGGCTCTATCTGGACTACCGAAGCGGGAGTTGCACGAGCTATCACTGACCTTGAAGATGACCACCTAAAGAACATATCGTCTTACCTTGCTGGTCGAGGACAAAGTAATGCTCGTATCCGTAAGGAGTACATCAAGCGCTTCGGTGAAGCACCGGCGTTACCATCACCAAACGTAGATGACGACTACATGTTCTAGTATGGACCAATCTCCGAAAGAACAAATCATGGACGTAGCCCGTGGTGTAGTAAGAGGTAACACGTACGCTAACCAGGAAGATGCGATGCTCATGGCACTCCTCTTCCTCGAAGTACTTATTGATATTCGTGATAACTTAAAAAAACATGACAACTAAAATTGATTGGAACGCAATGACTACTGACCAGCTCGCGGACTTCTGTGCGCAGAAGCAGCAGGAGATTGCTAGTTTAACTAAAGAACAAGATGCCGCTAAAAAAGTACTCTTCGCTCGAATGGTTGAAGCCAAGCAAGAAGAAGTGGTTACACCGTTCGGACGATTCTACCAGGTACCGCGCACCAGCTACATCTTCCCTGAAGACGTTATCGCTATCAAGAACCAGCTTATCCAAGCTGAAGAGCAAGCTAAGGCAGAAGACCGAGTGAAGACTGAGACCACTTACTATTACAAGTACGGCACCGTTAAAGTAGACTTATAATTATGGCTACCCCTAAAAAAACAGCAGCTAAGAAGGTTGACCCGTGGGCTGAAGTAAAGCCAGTTAAGGGGACTACCACACCTGAAAAGGTAGCCGCAACCGCTGAAGACGAGGGTTCACCGTTCGGTTCAACTACAAAAGTAATGCAATGTATCCAAGGTTTCCGTAAGCACATTGTCACTACACCGATTCCAATGAACGGTCGGGCAACTGCACCAGACGGCACAGTATATGGGTACTACATGAGCAATGATGTTCTTAGTGTAGCAATCGACTACTGTGAGTCACATGGCGCTTTCCTAGATATCGGGACATATACGAATGATAATGGGCAGAATATCATGCGACTATCACTCATTGACCTGAAAACTAGTGATGAGAAAGTAGTTGAGCTTAATCTTGGTACTGTGACCAATACATCAGAACTTGGCTCACGCATCACCTACGCCCCAAAGTATCTCGTCGCCTTAATGTTTGGTATCTCAGTACAGACTGATAGTGACGCATTTAACAACGGTAAGACAAAAACAAATGAACCCGGACAACATGCACCCGTGGCTAATCCTGCCGTTTATCCTGGCAGTAGCAGTCCTATTCCTCTTAGTAATGAAGTTACTAATGTGGGTTCTGGGAGCACTGTTCCTGCCAGTGATAATCGGGGGGACAATCCTGTGGCTAGTAATCGAAGCAGTGAACGGCAAGCGGGAACTGGACCAGCAGTAGAACACTCACAGTCATACCCAGTTGCCAAGCAGTTCATCGAACGAGCGCTCAGTATTGATATGCTCAATACAGCGCAAACAAAGGTAATGAATGCGAAACAACTGTTTGACCACGAACGAGTGGAACTAACTGAAATGATTAACGCCAAGCGCATCGCGCTCTCATAATGTCTACGCTACCTGACAACGTACTTTACCTACCTCGAGCTGGTCGCCTACACTGGTCGTGCTATGTGTCGTGGACGGGTGGCAAGTTGGGTAACACCAGTGCTTCAGGAGTAGCAAGCTACATGCGTCGGTTCTTTGAGGGACACGACAACTTGCGGACCAAAGCGATTGAGTTCGGTTCACATATCATGCACCTCATGGAGTTTGATGGTGCGCACCCAATGGTAGCTGACATACCTCGATACAACCACATCGAGTATGACCTCAACTGCCTAGTCGGTGACGTACCCATCAATACGCACCCAGACAGTGTCGATATCGATAACACGCTCGGGGTATATGAGTACAAGACAGCGATGGAGCATCGTGCCTGGAACAGTAAAATGGTCTACAAGCAAAAGCAAATCAGCTTCTACCAGATGTGTATCCGTGAGCTCAAAGGCACTTGGAACCCGACTGATAACTACATTGTCGAGATACCTACCAAGCGTATCGAGACTGTAACGTTGGCTGACGGTATTGAGTGGGACATTGTAGAACGTGCACCGAAGTACCTTGAGGTTACACGTGACACGTTACCCGATGGCTCGCTTGTACCGACCAGGCTACATCAGCGCTTCGTGACAGCAAAAGAAATCGACACTCTCCGTGAAGATGTTATCCGTGTCGGGCATGAGATTAGTGGATACTACAAGCGGTTCCTTGAGGACCAGTTAAACTTAATTGTATGAGACGTAATCCTGAACCTGAAACAAAAGTTAAAGTAAAAATAAAAGGCTTGACTGTTCGCTTTGAAGTCACCGAGGGACTCTTTAATGACATTGAGAACCTACGCAAGCAGACACCTATCCAAGACCGATTGAACCGCTCAGCTTTTATTCGTAAGATACTCATTGAGTATGTAAACGGATTGCATGGCAAAAAAGAAAGGAAAAGTTAGCGACTCTAAGACGTGCCAGCACAAGGCACTCCAGCCGTCGCTATCACCACAGTTTAAAATCTGTGTGATGTGTGGAACCTTCATAAAAACAAATCCCCGGTAAGGGGATTTGTTGTTTCTACTCTGCGAAGTCGTCAACCGTGAGGTTCTTGAGCCGCGTAGCGATGCGACTAATTTCTTTATCTTTCTCTTCTTGGGGAAGTTCTTGAAAGCTGGCGTCAGCTCGTAGGCGCTCAATCTCCGGCCATAGTTCAGCGTTAAGAATATCAACTGCCTCCCAGTAGGCTTCACTATCACGTTGCTTGAGCTCCTTCCATTCCTGTGAGAGCGGTGTGATACGTCGGTCCTTACTCGAGACACCAATCATTTCACCCAGCAACACAAGGAGTGCATCAGCTCCCCCATCATTCGATGCCCATACCTCCATAGGTATCTGGACTGAGAGCGGAAGCATAAGGCTCTTGAGGTAATCAACCGTGAGGATTTCTTCACCACCCCAGCCGTGACCATTTAAGAGGTCGCGTACAAAAGCACCTCCTGGTGACAGTTTATTCATGAAGAAGTCCATTACAGTACTACCTGCTGTGTCACCCCATGATGTCGGCACGTAAATCTGGAGACGTGGGTCATAGCGCATCTGGTTACGAGCACCGTACATCTTACCTACCAAGGTGACGTATGGTCCAAGCGCACCAGTGAAGTCGTAGGCGTAGTTACCAAACTTCAGTGAGCCGAAGAACGGACTGTCCGGCTTAAACTCCACACCCGCTTCGTCACCCCAAAACAATTTAGCAGTCGAATGCAGCATACCGAGAAGCGCTGCATCAGCTAAGACAACTGAAGCAAACTGCTTACCCCTGAGCTTAATGATTGGGTCATTAGCTTTAGCAATATACTGGAATGGTGTGGTCCAGAAGTAGATACGGGAACCGGTGAATCGTGGTGAGAAGAACACTGCGTTGAACATCTTAGTGAGTCCTTCATTACCTTCAAAAATCTTAGTACCAAGTGGAAGTCCACGACCAGTAAGTGCTGACACAAGGAGACCGAGCTCATCAGCAAATTCCTTTTTCGTCCAGTCAACACCCTTACGCTCCATTTGCCAAATAAACTTATCAGCCATGTTCGCACGCCAACGGAGTGATGCCGACTCGAAGAAGAACTCCGAAGCCGCAAAAAATCGACCAATCACAGGCGTGCGCGACGGCAGTGATGCAGGGAAGGCTTCTTCCTGGAGCACGTTGAGTCCGAAGCCGTTGCTTGGTATATCGTATTTACCGTTTAAGGAGTTCGGACGCATCGCAATCTCGGCACGGACCACATTCTTTTGCGGGTCGATACGGCTAACGTACTCATCAAACATCTTACGTCCTTCGTCCGAGAGGTCCAGCTTGTCACCGAATGCTTTAATCTGTCCCACTACATCTTCTCGACTCTTCCTTCCACTCTTAATTATTTTAGCAGTACGAGCGAAGGTGTTACCCATTAACCGGAAGTACTCTTTTGGATTTGAGAACAACACCGGGAGACCCTGGCGAAGCAATACTGAGATGTCGATAGACGCCAAGATAGACTTCATTGAGTTGAGACCCTCAAGCGTCACCTGCCAACTCTTAAAAATTCCAAGCTGAAATGCGCGGTGGTATTCGCCTAACGCCACTTCATCTTTGATACCCGAGTACTTCATCCACTCCATCGCTCGCTGTTGGTAGCCGATGAAGTCAACCAGTCGTTGTGACTTGAGACCGAGGGTAAGCAACTCTTTTTGGATACGAACCTGGTCGGCTTTCGTGAGCGGTGCGCCGTCATCAATCGCTCGCCACCCTTGCATAACTTCGTAGGCGTAGTTCTCGGCATCAACATCAAACATCTGTTGCATCAATCGCTTCTGTTCCGGGTCAGTGATACCAGCAATCTCGTTCGCCAACTTCTTCCCATCAGCGTTACTGGTCTTGTAGAAGTCCTTGAGCTTCGTGAACTCCGGTCCTGCGTAGTACGCACGAGCCGCAGAAATAGCATCAGCACTATCCTTCGAGAGTGCGAGTAACGTCTTTCGAGTATCTTCTGTCACAGAGAACCCGAAGCGTGCCGTAATCAATTCTTCCAAGAAGACCTGGCGTTCGCCGGGCTCGAGCAAGTAGTTGAGCTCGTTGATTTTATCAATCGTTCGCTTGCGCACCTTCGGTGATGCCTTAGCCAACTCACGCTCAACGTAACGGTTCAGGAGCTCAGTTTGGCGCTTCAGCATCCGTTCCTGACTACCTTTAAGGTCATTGAGTTCAGTGGTCGAACGAGAAAGTTGTGACTTTTGCGCGGGGGTGAGTTCATCAACGGCCTTGAGTTCCTCAAGCTGCTTGATGGTATTCTCAAGGACAGTGACTTTTTGATTAAGGTCACGAGATGAAGACACGATGCGCTCCTCAAAGCCCTTATTGAACTTCGTCAAAAGGTCATCAATGTCCTGACGTGACTGCTTTAGTACCTCAGCTCCAACTGCCTTACGGTTCTTCCGTGAAGACGCTTCCGCTTGCATGAAGAGGTCGCCAAGTTGCTTCCGTCGGTCAGCGGTAGAAAGCTTAGCTAATGCTTCAATATCAACACTCCCCGAGTCGATACTCTCACGGAGCGCTCGGGCGTATTCTGGAGGGAGACAGGTTAATTTGTTAGCCATACTACTATTCTACCTTACACGTTATAGATGTTAGAGCGTCAGTGACATCTTTCTTTGAAATAGCCTTCACTGAATCAATTTCATCACCGAATAACTTCATCAACTTGGTCGCTTCCGCTTCGACGTTCACCCCTCGTGCCTTCAACAGTTCATCAGCTTGCTGACTAAAGCGACCGACAATGTTGAGGTAATCCATCTTACCAAACACCTTAATAGACTGAAGTTCCTGACCAAGACGAGAGTTCCCCTTAATAAATGCTCGAGCCACCAAGTCCATACGAGCTGGGTTATTGAGCACGAAGTCCGACTTCATCAACGCCATACCGTACGCTGCACGAGTAGTACCATCAGGGAACTTACCAGAGACGAAGTCGCTGTAGACCTTGTACGGGTCTTCAACCATGTCAGCAAACGCTTGCTTCAAGAGTGTTGGGTTGCCGATAGCTTTATGGGTGTCAGGCAGGTCAGCTAGTGAGAGCCCTCGTTCTTTGAACGACTGTTTAATCACCTCAAGCTCATCTTCGAGGCCCTTAATGATTTGGTTAGCCACGGTCTTGCCGTCACCCTTAACTGGGTTGAGTGGATTGGTGATTGACGTAGTGACGGTTTCATTAGCTTGTTGCCATATTTCCTCAAGCTTAGTACCGCTACCATCAGTTTTAATAACTGGTACATTTCCTTCGTAGCCTTTGTTTTTAAGAGCGACAAGACGGTGATTCCCGTCACGAACCACATTCTTACCAAAGCCATCATCGAGCAATAGCGGCTTCTCAAGAATTTCTTCTACGGTCATTTTTTCGTAATGGTTCGGACGCAAGTTAAAGAACTCTTCTCCTTGCTCAGTCCATTTACCGTTCTTCATATAGCGAGGGTCCATCTTGAGTTTTGACATCGGGACGGAGTCAACTCCGATGTTGTCTCGTAGTTTAGCTCCACCAAAGTCTTTAGGCATGTTTTCCTCAGCCCAGTCTTTCTTGAAACTAAGAGCGTCATCAAATTCCTTAGCTTTTGTAGCCAAGTTATCAATGACTTTAGCTGTCCCAGTGAGTGCCACTTTTTTAACTGGTGCTGGTACCGCTGCATCAGCCTCCCTAAACATCGCTGAAGCGTTGCTGTACATCTCCTGAAGGCTATTAGCTAGGTCAACTGACTTCTCTTTGTTTACTTCTTTAGCTTTTGTGACCTGAGCTTTTGCTTTAGCGGCTTCCTCCCCCTTGAGCACAGCTTTAGCTGCCTTCATCTCATTACGAAGGTTCTCGGTGATTCCTTTTTTAATTGCCTGTGGAGCACGAGATATATCTGCTTTGATGTTAGCTATACTCTGTCGTACTTCAGGGCTATTCTTTTTAAGTGTCTCAATAGCCTCACGGTTGGTGTCAATCTGCTTAGCTAGTCCGCGCTCAGATTTAATGAGTTCTTTAAGTACTTGAGTTCGTTCTTTCTGAAGAGCGTCAATCGCCCGCTTCTTTGCACCTGATTTCCATTCGTCGATGTCATTCTTTAGTTCAATTTCTTTCAGTCGGAGCGCTTCTTTACGGCCTTGGTACACATCAAAAGCCTGACGAGCGTCGTCAAGTGTATCGAATCCGGCACCAGCAGCGTACACATCTAATCCAAGACCACTCTTAACGTTAATAGCGTTTTCAGTGAGACGTCCTTTAAACTCTCCTCGAGTGGCAGCAAACCTAGATAGCGGTGCTACTGGGTCAAGTGCGAGTGTTTCCTTCTCAAATTCAATAGCTAATTCTCGCTCCGCCAACTCATTCGGGATTTCTTCTTTTTTTGGTTTGGTCTTACCGGAACGAATGTCGTCCATCTTCTTTGTGTACTGCTTTGGAATCTTCTCTTTCTTTACTCGGATAGCTTTGAGGTTACGAACAAGTGTGTTCATTACCTTCTTCTGGTCAGCTAAAGCCTTTATCGCCGCAGCTCGTTTAGCAACAGTTTCTTTGATAAGATTAGTGCGCTTGGTTTCCACCTCATCAATCATCTTCTTAGCGTACTCCTCGCCACGCTCCACGACTTCTTTAGCGTATGCGATTTCTTTTTCCTTAGCGGCTTTACGCTCAGCGGCTTGAGCGGCGGCAATCTTCTTCTGTTCAGCCGCTTCTTTAATGTTCCGTTCAGTCGTAACTGCTCGCTGTGCTTTAGTGAGCTCACGAGACGTTTCGATGGCCTGAACTTTGGCTCGCTGGCCTTCACGAAGGGTACGTAGGGTACCTGAAATCCCCTTCCCGAGCGCATTCTTTGGAGCGTAGACGAAGCTACCGTCAGCTAATCGAACAACATCGTCAGGCATTACTTCGAGCATCTTGGCCTTGCCGTTTTCTGTTACTTGCTCGATAACTTCCTTGGTCGTTGCGAGACGTTCACCAGGACGAAGGCGAGTGACGTCGCTCACGGCGTCTGAGACAAAGAGTTTTACTGGTGCATCAGGAGTTGCTTTAAACGGAAACGCACCAGCCTTAACCTCATCAGCGAACACGTCGAGGTTCGAGAGACGAGCTGCTTCCGCTTCACCAGCAAGAACGCTACGAATCTCAGTACGGAGCGCTAAAGCGTCCGCTGTCTGGTTTGGTACAGCCTGTCCACCACGTGAAACCGTAGTGGCTGGGGTACGTCCGCCACGAACTACTGGGACACCATTCTCATAGAGAACACGTTGGGCTTCAGTTCCACGTGCAACTGAGAGTGAGTCACGACTCATAATTGAGCCAACGATTTGCTCAGCTTCCACATCGTTCGACATACGACGAGTGAAGTCCACTAAGTCATTAAGTTCTTGGGTGCCCTGCATTTTCGGGAACGCTTCAGCAAGAATACGACGTGACTCGACTGCATTCTCAGCGGTGAGGCTTTTTTGAATGGTCTCACGTACAAATGAGCGACCAAGTGTTTTGGTAGCTGCTCGGAACACGGGAATGACATCTAACATCTCGACTACTCCCCAGGCTTTTGTTGTTGCATCAGAACTTGTCAGTGTTAAGCGCACATTTTCAGGTACAGACTTTTTTCCTTCGTTGTAGTACTGAGTAGCGAGTCGTTGCGCTTCCGTACGGTCATAGCCTTGTCCAGCAAGGAGCGCAGTAGCATCAGCTACTTTTTCTTCCTGACGCTTGGTCAGATTACCCCAGAGAAGTTTTATAACGCCGCGAGAGTAGAGGTCGTTTTGGATACCTTCGATAATTCCCTCATCTTCGCTGGGAAGACGTTTGTTGGTTCCATTGAACTCTCCTTCAGACGAACCTACTAAAAAACGCCCAAAGACACCTAAGTTCTTTCGGAGACTTTCTCGTGTGTTCGCTGACGCACGGTCAACAATAGCCGGAGCGTTTCGACTACCGTATGAATCAAAGGGTGCTGGAGCAGCAGTAAACGGAGCCTTATCAGAACCTCTTGGCATTGCTGTCGGAGTGTTACGGCGTGACTCAAGTAGCGTATTTTGAGTGCGACGTCCCGCAGCGATGAGCTCTTGTGTGCGGTCCTGGCTTACACCAGGACGAGCAACACCCTGACTTGATTGGAGTCCCAGCTTCTGTTTTCGTTCAAAGAGTGATGCCATAGATTACTTGTCCCCATAAAGTCGTTTCAGTTCATTAAAGATTTGGTATGAAGTGAGACCGCTGTCAGCGAGTGCGGCAATTTCTGCTTGAGTCGTCGGTTTACTAACCCAAACTTTAACATCAGACTCCTTACCTTTCCAGAAGCTTGCGTCACCAGACTGCTTTGCCTGACGGAAGAATGAATCAAAGTCATTTTGAATCTTGTTGGTCACCTCACGAACAACCACATCAGTTGGTTCAACAACAGAGGCTAGGTAGTTGTTACGCTCAGTCTCATCAGTGATAGAAGAAGCGATAGTAACATCTTCGTACTGCTTGATAAGCTTTGGTAGGTCTTCAGCTGGTGCGTTCGGGTACTTATTGATAAACCCATCAAGGTCAGAGCGGGTCCAGTATGTTGGAATCAGGTTAGTAGCAGTCTCACCCTTACCGGTACGAATACCGTACTCCTCAGAAAACTTTTTAAGTTCGTCAGGAGTAAGAGCGTCTTCTTCTTCGACTTCAGTCTTTCCTTCACGGTCAAAGCGAGCTTGGTCGAGTTGACGAGAAGCCTGAGAAGAAAGGATACTTTCCCGCTTGCTCTGAATATCGAGGTCGTTCATAGTTCGCTCATCCTTGTACGTCTGTACTTCACGAGAGAGAAGACCTGGGTCAATACCGTTAGCCAAAGCTGCTTTGTAGATTTCATCAGAGGTAGCGTCCATGAGTTCAGGGGCTAAGATAAAGGCGTTACGGTCAGCTTGTTCCTGGTCGAACTTCATCTTATCACGAGCGTCAGTTTCAATCTCACGGAGACGGTCCTTCATATCAATAATTGCTTCACGCTTGAGGTCAGAGAGCTCCGTCACTAAGTCAGACATCTCAACATACGCTTTGTAATTAAACTCACGCTGCGCCTTCTTTGCTTCCAAGATAGCAGTATCACGAGTGTTTTCAATGTCAGTCACTCGGTCAATTCCTTCAGAGATTACCTCAGAGATAATACCTTCATGCTCTTCTGGGGAGTACATACCACGACCAGAGACAATACCTGCTACTCGAGCAGCTTGTGCGATACGAATGTTCTCGGCTTCAACACGCTTAATCTGTCCGCGAGCGGTTGCTTGTAGACTTTTAATTGCTGAGGCTGTGTCGTCATCTGAAGCCTCAACGAAGTCATTAAGGCGGTCCACATTGGCATTGGTAACTGCTACACGTTCATTGAACGCTTGCATAATAGCATTTGCTGTAGGGTCATTTTCAAGTCCAGGTATAACTTCTTCAACTGGTTGTACAGTAGTACCTGTTGTAGCAGTAGTAGTAGTCGTGTTCTTGGTAGGGTCAACAGGCTTACCTGTAGTAGTGCCTGTAGTGGTCCCAGTTTCTCCTGTACCGAGTTGATTCTTGATGCTAAGGTCAGCCTCGAGTTTTGCACGAGTTGCCTTCTCTTTAGCGAACTCGGCCTGGAGCTTGGTATTTGCATTCATCAGTTCAGCTAGTGGGTTAGAGCCACTTCCTTTACTGTTGATTACTTTACCGGCGCTATCTACCGCATTTTGCGCAGTTCGTGAAGTAAGAACGCCGTTCTCAGTTTTTAAGTTAGCAAAAACATTAGTTGCCCCGGTAAGTACATTTGAAATACCCTTACCCAGGTTTGTATTTTCAATACGCGCCTTCTCACTATCAGGTAATTTTCCAAGGGTGTCAGAAATACCGGTAAGAGTTTTCTTGATTCCCTCAAGCTTATCAGCTTGTTCTTTGTTGAGAGGAGTGGCCATGTTAGAAAACTGTTATTCGGGCAAAACCATTATTTTTTAAAAATTTTGTTACCATATATTTACGTGTAATATTCGGTTACGATTACGAATCCAGATGTACCGTTTCCACCATTATTACTAGTACCTCCTCCTGCTCCACCAGCGCCATATCCTGTACCGTTTTGGCCAGACGTTCCTCCTCCAATACCCATGTAAGAGCTTCCTCCGATTGAGTAGTTAGCTCCTGTGCCTGAGCCCGCGTCACTACCCACACCTCCTGTGACATTTATATCGCCACCACTAGCTGTCCCGCCTGTAGTAGCTGTTCCACCATTTCCTGTACAAATAGAGCCAAAGCTGGTGTTACCAGCAGTGGTGGGTGCTGCACCCGATGTACCATTTGTGCCAGCACCTATAGTAACTGCTTCTGTTGCACTTAGCGCTGAGGCAAGAATCAATTTTTTAAAGTAACCTCCTCCTGAACCACCTCTACCTGCATCTCCTTCTCCACCACAACCACCTCCGACACCCTCGATAACAATATATTTAAGCCCTGCGTCTTTAGTCCATGTTCCTGAGCTTGTAAAAGTAACAACTTGTGGGGTAGTGAGTAATGAGGTAAAGCCTTCTTCGGTCACAAATTGATTACTTGCGCTAGGTGTTCCAAAAGCACCCCCACCTGCCAAAGCAGCTACTCGATTAGCAGTTGCAGTAAGTGCTTTCGGGTCAGCTATATCATCAGCTGCAACGTCAATCTTTGTGGTTCCACGAACAGTCGTAGAAGCGGTAGCAGAAAAAGAAGCTCCAGCTGCATCAAACTGAGCTTTAGAAATTGGTTGCTGTGCCGTAGTTGCATCGGGAATAATTGGCGAACTCGAAAATGTCTTAACACCAGCTACAGTTTGGTCACCAGTAAGTTTAACGTTGCTAGTTTCAATAGTATCTGACTGTCCTTTGGTCAACGGTTGATTAGCGTTTACTGCGTCAGGTACAACTGGCGACGAACTAAACGTTTTGATACCGGCCACAGTTTCATTGCCAGTTTTAAGTACAGCCGCACTCTCGAGATGTGACTTTGTAACAGGGTTTTGTGCGTGAACCGGAGTGGTTGGGAATTGCCAAGAACCGGTAACAACTTCATCGTTATCCTTAGCGGTAAGCTTATTAAAAAGGTCTGGGTTATTTGAAATAACAAGCTCAGACTGTGCTTGGTGCGTGTAAGTAGGCCCTCCTGCTCCGTATGGATGTTTACCAAGGAGACCACGAGTGATAGTCAGTGTTGCTTCACCATCTACGTTAGAGTCAACCACAAAAGAAATAGCCTCCTCACGGTCAGTGTTAGGTTCGAGGGTACCGTAGCCGACTGTACCAAAGTCAGTTTGAGTTACAAGGTCACCGTTAAGGTCAACGAACTCGGTAAAAATCGCTTCGGTTGCGCTTGCGTTAATTGAAACTTTGAGGAGAGGGTTCCTCATCTGCACGAATTTGGTATTTGTTGCCATATATAATGCTTAAATTATACCACGCTAACTACGGATTCTAGTAATATCGTTAATGTTTGTCTCAGTCTCCATTGTATCACTGCCATGTGCGACCAGACGCCATGAGGCATCAAGTGTACTCATAGAATAGGAAACTCGAAGTTCATAGAAATCAAACGGCACCAGAGCGTCAGCGTAGCGGAAACGTCGCTGCTCAGCAGTTGGAATCAACGAAGAGCCACCTAGAGTACGCTGACCTAGAGGCGCTTTACCTAAACCACCTTGGTCAGCCACACTATAAATGTAGTCAAGCTCATCACCGCTAAAATCAAGAGGAATAGACTGCTTTGAGCCTACGTAGTCATAGTCTAAAGTGCGGGTAAGTGTTCCGTTGGCTGTAATGTATCCGTCTTGTACGTAGCTAGTGAAGCGCTTCTTAGAGAAACGGTCACCAAAGTGATTGTAGGAGAATACCGCGGTACTTGTGATTGCTTCCCCTCCGTCATTGTCACCAACGAAGAGTAGGTAGCTCTGACTGGTAAACGCATCGTGACCAATCAAGTCACCATTCTCGTCTACACTAAACATTCCAATAGTAGCCCCCGTAAATGTCATTGGAGCTTGCCATAGACCACGTTCGAGGTCGTACATGTACACCAGGTTCTCAGCTGGAATAGCAATCAAGATATTTCGCTCCCAGTACCCCAAAGCTGCACCTGTGAAGTCAAAGTTATCGAAGTCATTTTTGATGAGGTCAGAGATAGGGAGGACCTGCTCATCACTAATGTTCTCCGTAAACTGTACGGAGTCAAGCGTCTTCTCGTTCGTGATATACATCACAGCATTCTTCACACGCATCTTAGCTTTTGGAGCAATAACTCCTTGGTTCGGCGAAGTGGCAAGACGTTCAATCTCAAAGTACTCTTTCGTCTGGTCAGCTGAGATAGTGTACTTAATCTCAAACAAGCTCTCGTTGTTACCAAAGACAAGCATTGACTTCTTAGAGCCCTCAAAGCCAGCACAAGTATCATCGAACGTAAGTAGTCGAGGTCCACCAACTGCGGTTGATGTGGTAAAGTTTGTGTAATCAACCGCACTAGAGACCGGGACAACTCGACTAGTGTTACTGCCAATATACGCTTGATTACGAAAGACGCCGATATGGTCAGCGGTAAAGTTAGCTGGAATAGTACTTATAGCGTTACTCTTCACACGCTCATGCGCAACCATACCAGCTGTTAAAGCTGAGGCATCAGGCGTTACGCCAGTAAAGGTGTTTGTCGTGATACCAGTATACGTAAAAGTGGTACCGTTCACTGATACTGTTCCGGTTGCTGCAAAGCCAAGGGTACCAGGTGCGGTATCGAGCACAATAGTAGTAGTTGTTGCTGAAGCAACGACACCAAGCGCGCCTGACCAACTGAAGAACCGAGCGTTACCCCCAGCAAAAAGAAGCTCATCAATCTTCCGGGTATCATTAAAAACTGAGGCAAAAGTACCTAGTTGGGTTTCAACTGGTAAGTAAGTTGTCCCATCTTGGTACACAAGTGGAAACCAACTTACAACATCATCAACGGTCCGCTTAACTTCAATCGCTGTTCCGTTTTTGCGGAAGTTATAAAATTGACCACGGTTTGTGCGCCACTTAAACTCACCAGTGATACCACCTGTTGCCCCTGCAGCACCGTAAAGCTCGTAGCCTTTACGAGAGCCGATAGTGTTCATCCAGTCAACAATAACGTTTTGACTCCCTTCAACGATAAAAGACGGGTCTGGAGTGTTGGTAATTTCCAAACGGTTAGTATAACCCTTGTACTCACGCGTGATTGCGGTTGGTTTACTGCTCATACGGATATGATTCGTACTGCGTTACAATGGACCGGCGCTCTGATGGGTAACGAAGACGGTACTGCTCGTAGAGTCCTGGTCGAGAAAAGTCACCCCAGATACCATTAAGTTCACGGTCCGCTTGCTGATAGACACGCCCTGCTTTCTCGCCCCGTAACTCCATGTCCATAATTTTACGCGCCTCATTGATTACCAACTCGATAGCGTCTTCGTCGGCAATAATCTGGTCAAGGAGACCAGTATTAACTGGTGTACTAGTAATAGCTCCCGTGGTGTAGAGTACAAAGTGGTGGTTACTGTAGTACGCCAAGTTGTAGCCAAGACCTTTGTGTGCGGTGACAGCATCAATCTTAATACCGACCACTTCTCCCGCTACAGTCACTGTGTGCACAATGTCACCTTCGATAACAGTGATACTCTCTTCGTCTACAGTACCTGTCTCAACCGCGCTTCGGCGCTCAAAACGAACAATGTTAAACCCAAAGAGGAACGGACCACCGTACGCTGTAGTGGTAGCTGTCATTTCGTAGTAGTCAGAGGCGCTACTACCCACACGAAGTTTTAGGCTTGTGATTTTACCTACGAGTGCCTGGGGAATATAGATACCCATTGTAAACGCACCGTCACGCGTCATGAAGCTGATATCCTTTGCTTCCATACCAGCTACCTCAAAAGTTGCCGTACCAGTACTTGAAGTCAGGTTAAAGTCGAGTGAGCTGTTACCAAGTAAGTAAAAGACAGTATTGAGCTCAGCACTACTAGCGTCACCAGAGACTGTTACAGTTCCATCTTCAGTCAGTGACTCAAAGGAATAGAGAACAGTTGGTGTCTCAGTGATTGCTCCTGGTTGTACTCGAAGGAACTTACGTCCATCACGCCACTCAATCGCAAACTCAGTTTTAGCGTTACTGTAATCTCTTGCAATAGATAGCGGTGACGACTGGTTGAACCCAGCTTGCTCTGTTGCAGTTCGTCCTGAAACTGGATAAATGTCTAAAATAGTTGCCACGTCAGTAGGCATTTCGTATACATTGTCGCCAATATATAGCGCTGGAGTAAGTGGGACTACTCGGCGACTCTCGATAAAATCAACTGTTCTAGCAGCGGTTCGTACGGCATCGGCAACAATACTATTAGGCGATGAAAAGCTATTAAGAGCTGTACCGGAGAATACCCGGAGAGCTGATTGGAACACATCATTGACAGTGTACATATCACAAATTATACCACGATAATGTGGGGATAACGTAGCTTTACTTTTGAGTGAGCTGTGTGTAGTATGTTAAATGTTAACAGTAATACAATAACAATGTACATATCAATTAGAGAGTTCTACAACCAAAAACCTTTGGGAGTACTCAGTGAAGGAAACCGACCGCTAAGTTACGTCACAGTACTCAAGCGAGTGCGTGAGCACATGGAAGAAGGGAACAAAGCAGACGTCATTACGATTGGGGAAGGAAAGTCTACTCGATTTGCCGTCCATGTCACTGACGTTAACACATTAGCACAATCTATAATTTCTAAGTATCAAAAATAATATGAAAATTTTCTCATCATTTTTTAAGGCCGACAACACAGAGCTCATTCAGCGAATCCAGCAACTAGAACAATCAGTACAAATTATTGCCCGAGCACACAACGTTGTAGACGCTCGTGAACAAGCACTTCGTAAACACTTTGGATTGGTCTACATTAAAAATAAAAAAGGTACTACATTCCTACGTAAGGCTCGTACACCTCACAAACGAAAGTACACAAAGCGTGCAGTGACTCCTGTTGAAAATGACTAAAGCCGAATACCACCGCCTCGCTCCACGGTACAACAAAGCAGATAAGCTTATTGAGCAGATACCATTAAACATAAACCGAGCAGGGAAGCACTACCAGAAACTAATTAAAAAAATCTATGAACAAACACATCGAACGAGCCACCAGGGACAATAGTATCGAAACCACCAAACCCCGCACTGACTGGATACCTACCCTTGTAGGAGTAGTAGCTATGATTGCTATCTGCTGGACTATCTATGTTGTGGCGAGTGCTTATGAGGTAATTACACTTGTGTAGTATGCAAACACCATTGCCGGATTTATCAATTAGTAAGTTTTGACTAACATGCCAACCCCACAAAACCCTCCCGCCCTGATTAAAGAGATGCAGGAGCGACTAGTGACACCACTAGCAATGAATATGAGCTGGATAAACAAACCCAACTACCGTGACCATATGGATGCCGTAGTCGCCGACACCGCCAACGCTACCTTAGAGTATGTGAAGGGGGTGGCTAGTGAGCTAACACTTAATAACGGCTCGGAAGGTGACGACGCACTAAAAGACCTCATCGCCCGCCTTACCAGTAACCCAGAGTGAGTATGACAGCGACAACTAAGTGGATTGAAGACATGCAAGCGGGTGAGTTTGTATACAACGGAAAACGTATTGTCCGTGTTGAGTTAAATGAATACACCAACACTGTTGCGTTATGGTCACGGTACGAAAACGGAGGAGGAGACTACACCGGCGTGCCACTTGAAGCACTTCTTATTCACCCACCGGCCTGGCAAGCTGTCGGGCGTACACGGGGGTGGCTAGAAACTGGTGCGCTAAACTCTGCTGAATGGAAAGCAAGAATGATTGGATTTATGGGACTCCTCGCTTCCGGCCTATCCATCGAAGACGCATTAAAAGCTATTGAGTAACTTGTATGACCCAGCGACCTATTGAAGAGATTGTAGAAAGTATGCCGCAAAATAAATGTATTTACTGCGATGGAGACGGCTACATGGTGGAACATGACCCTAGAGATGAGACAGGTCAAACTCCAATGCAAGTACAATGTGATTATTGTCACGCTGAGGGGTGTATCACGACACTAGATGTTGTCCGCACCACCCTCGAAACCGAACGCCGCCAAGCTGATGAGCGGTTGCGGGAGGTGTATATTGAAATCGAAAAAATGATACAAAAAGAGGTTATACCAGGTCGAACAGGTAGGGGAAGCAAAAGCATTAGAGCAGTGATAGGAAATTGTCGTATTGAGGATGTACTGACAAGGATTGAAGCCATCGCCGCCAAGCACAACATCGACATTACCCCTAATACACCACAGGTATGAAACCATTGAACCTATTGGAACGATTTGCTTATTGGCTTGATGAAAAACTTGCTCGTTATAATTGCGAAGAAGGACGCCATCGCTGGGTTTACA
>JACCEC012681707.1_pt1 | contig 44318 bp, 64 predicted proteins | sample 7450121 | NCBI WGS metagenome assembly JACCEC01 (sample SAMN15323455, study PRJNA562643) | freshwater metagenome | isolation source: river surface water | place: USA:Blue River Watershed | collected 2017-08-18 | reverse complement strand
GACGTTGCCGTTCTTGTCGGCTGTAACTACTACTTTACCCATTGTGTAGGTATTTGATAATGAAAAAAAAAGCCCCCAGGGGTTACCTGGAGGCTCGTTTACTTGTTGAGATTATTCTTCGTCCGGATCATAGTCTATATCCGTATACGTTATCTTGTCTATTTCTGGTATGTCCGTCAGCTCGGGCAGTATATCGGGCGGTTCCTCTGAAACTGTGGTATCCTTTTTATGGAGGACGGAGCCAAACCATGGATCTTCCAAGGTATCTCCGTAGTTGTAAGCAATAAGGTATTCCAGTTCTTCATCGGACAACTCTAAATACTGCTCTGTACTGATCTCAATCACCTTTCCGTTAGGTAACTGGTAGAGCATAGGTTACAGTTTATATAAAAATAACCTCTCTATGTTACACTACAAAGGTCTACAAGATATACGGTGGATAATAGGGCTATACTACTGGGCCGGGGACTTACGGGTAGCGTCACGAAGGCGTTTCTTCCAGTACGCATTGGTACGGTTGATGACTTCCTGGCGCTCGGCCAACTTGGTTTCAAGCTGTATTACTTTTCGCTGCAGCTCTTCTGTTTCCTCGTTGCGCTTTGAAAAGATCTTACTTAGTAGCTTGATCATACAACAACTCAGTATTTAATGTCAACCAGTTCGGGGGAAACAAACACACTCTTCACGTTTTCGATGTCAATCGGAGTACCATTGATCACCAGTTTGAAAGAGGATACTGACGACTGGGAAGACGGGTTGTTTTGGTTACCCCTATTCATACTTGCGGGCATAATGTTTTTCCGCTTGGTACGAAGAGGCTTCACTGCTCCTGCATTAACCAGACGCAAACGCATCTTCCGTACTACTTCGTAGGGAACGTTGAGCTTACGAGAGACGTTGAGGATGCTTTGGTTGCCTAAGAGTTCAGAGTTGATCTGGTTGATCTGTTCAGCAGTGTAAACATAGCTGGCCATGACTTGTTTTGTTTGAGGTTTGACATAAAAAAAGCGTGACACCTGATCACGCTTCATCCGGATAAAAAAAACGACTGTTAGAAGTTGATCTCCATACTGTCTTTACCGATGTTGATGTTCTTTGCAGAACCAGAAACCTGTACGGATGTACCGTTGACGATGAACTTGTAACCATCCTTGTCTACCTTGGTAGCAGCTGAGCTGATCTGACCCATGGGTTTGTGAGAGGTCGTGTTCTTGACCTCTACAGATCCAGTGGGACGTTTCCCTCTAACTGTAGGAAAGTTAAGTCCTTCAGATTTAAACCTGGCCTTGTAGTTATGTACGGATGATACCGCTATACCGAAATGCTTAGCTATATCTTCGGGTGCGGCACCGTTCTTGACCATGGTCTTCATCTGGCTTACCTGCTCAATAGAAAGACGCTTGTGTGCCATATATATCCAGTTTTATGATGTAATAGTAAGAAACTAACGCAATATTACATAGTTTAGTTGGAGAATTTGATGTTGATCTGTTTCAACCTGTTTAAATGTCTTGTCTTCTCTCCAACTGCATAAATACTGGTGGTCTTTACGTCTTTATGATCGTCCAAACTCTGTGCTAGTTGTATACCATGACTTTGAGCTATCAGATCTGTGTGTAGATGTTTTAAGCTGTAGAAGTCGATATAACCCAGTTCAAGTTCGTCTTTGACCAGTCGTTTCCAGGTCTTGGATACCTGGTCCACATTGACCGGGCGGTCACCTGGTTCAAAGTTGGGGCCGAAGGGGTGCTTCTTGGCAGCAGCAACGACTTCCGCCCAGTGACGATAGGCTTCCGGCAGGATCGGCTTGATCTCCTGGCGTTTAGAGCGTCCCTTGTATACCCAGACCTTGAAGATCCGCTCTTTGAGGTGGATGTCAGCGGTCTCCATGCGGCAGAGCTCGATCTCCCGGGCCCCGGAGCTGAAGAAGATATGCATGAACCTCCAGAAGCAATAGTGATGCTCGTAGAGATGCTTATCTATCCGCTTACGTTCTACCGGGCTGGCTATCCGCTTGGCCTCTACCTCTACAACCTTCTTGATGATCTTATCAAAGGGGTTGTACTTGATGAACTCGTAGTAATCCAGCATACCGAACAGGTTTCCGATGTCTTTGACGTATCGGTTGTAGGTCTTGTCGGTACAGGGATAGTACTTGTAGATCGAGTCGAGGATCAGTAGGCAGCTCTGGCGGGTAACCTCTCCAAAGTTGAGCGGGATGCCCTCTTTATCAGCTGTATCGGTAAAGCGTTCTACCAGGGTCTTGATGTTGTCACAGTGACGTTTGACACAGGTTTTACGCTTACGGTCCAGCATGTTCAGCAGACCCTCTTTGAAGGTCTTGAACTGTACTACAGGGGCGGGGACGGGGTCGACAGGAGTTGTTACTACAGGTTTCTGCAGTTTATCCAGTTCTTTCTGGAGAAGTTCCTTGGTGCACCGGTACCGTTCTTCCCAGGTCTTCAGGTGGTTCATACCCTTGACGATCCTGAGTTTGGAACCCTGGTCGGTGTAGATCCGGTAGTGGATATACCAGTCTTTCTTCAGTGAAGCCTTAGAACTTTCCCAGTTTGTTGGATAAACCATCGGTGGACTGTACTTTTGTATCATGAGTGTCTGTATTGTGTCGTTGTTAACGGTGTTGTTAACGATCGTGTTAACGTTAACAGCTTTTGACCCTTATCGTTAACAGTCTGATACAATAACTCGTTGATACTCAGAGTAGGTTCCGTAGCTCAGCTGGATAGAGCGGCAGCCTTCTAAGCTGTGGGTCCCGCGTTCGAATCGCGGCGGAATCACTGAAAAACAACGAGTTAGACATGTATCAAAGAACGAATGCGTTAACAAAACAAGGGGTGATGTTAACGGTATCGTTAACACCTCCCCAAGTTTACGACAAATACAAAAGACTCTTAACTACAGTACAAACTTCTTAAGCAGCCCGGTAAAACGACCACCGACAGCCTCGGCTTGTTGCAGGTCGGGAAGAGCTTCAAGCTCCACTTTGTCCACAAGGTCACCTTCGCTGTTGACTTGTTTACCGTCGCGCTTGATCTCATAGATCAGGGTCTCGGTCTTTTCACCGAACTCCATAGAGATGATCAGCACTTCTTTCTGAATGGGAAGCTCCCGCCAGTTGTCGGGAACCTCCTCGTCTTTACTGACGCTTCGCAGCCAGGCTTCTGAGGTCCAGGCCACCGCCCCGGGGACGATGACTTCGTTGACCTTTAGAGCAATCTTGGGCAGGATCTGATCGACAAACAAGTCTTTCAGTTTCTCAGACCCCAGAAACTTATCCGGTACCTGGATGTGGATGATGCCGTCTTTTGCTTCCTTGGGGTCTTTATGACTACCCATGACCGCAATATGGGGGAAGATCCCGCCATGATCGGATATGAACCTGTTGAGGTTCTTTACGTACTCTTCTTTGAGTTCCTGATAGTTTTCATCAGTCATCGTTGTGAGTTTTAAAAAGCTAAAGGAAAGTTGTTGAAGGACCGGTGGACCTTGACCGCCTTCTCGAGGATATAGACTGCCTCTGTGGTATAGTCATTACCGTCCTCGTCTTCGCGGTGTTCTTCGATCAAGAGCTCCGTGTCAGAGATCACCTTTGTGATCTTGCCCTTGTGATCACCTGCAACATACAAAGCGTTACCGATTGTGTACTGATCAAAGTAGTTAGGAATTACCTTGGCAAAAGCATGAAGCTCTTTCTTCTCACCGTTTTCCAGTCTGTACACGTTATACATGTCTTCGCGGTCCAGGTGGATGTTGAACACATCTTTGAAGTTGTCAGGGTTCTCGTCGTGGATGTTGATCTCCTCAACGATCGACTTGACCAGGTCCATGGTGATGATCGGCAGCTCAGAGATGAACCTGACCGCGTCATCATACCAACGGGTATGGATCAGTTTGTCCTTGACTACTTCCATGATCACCTCTATGGAGAGATCAGAGAACGTCTTGACATAACGCACCCGGCTGGGACGCTGCATCAGGTTACGATCTACCCTGAGCTCGTTGGTAGTAAGCAGGAAGAAGATCCGGTGCTGGCTTTTCAGTACGCCGTCCATGATCGTGAGCAGACTGTTCTCATACCCGTCGTAGATCTTTTCGAACTCGTCGACAAAGACAATGACATCTTGCTGGATCTCGTTAAGCAGTGAAACCACTTTCGAATGGTGGAACGGGATGATGATCACAGGCAGCCCGATCTCGTTGGCGATCAGTTCAGCGGTGACAGTCTTACCTGTACCCTTGAGACCGTTGAGCAGTACGCCATAGTTACTGTTGGTGTGCTGCCAGGACTTGACGACCCGGTTGATGAACTCACGCTCTACTCCGTAGACTTTATACGGAAAGTGGAACTTGTCCTGTACCCGGGTCAAGAACGGGTTCTCGAACTGATCAAGCTGAAACTTGTAGATCCCAGCAGGAAGCTGATCTTTCTGTGTTGATACTTCACGCAGCATGTAGTTGTTAGCTGACTCTACCCATACGTTGTTCATAGCTGTTGTTTTTAATCTGACCAGGTGTGTTGTTTGTAATAAAGTAGTTTCCAAAAGATTCGTTCACATTTGTCATGGTTGTACGCGCAGACATACTGTGCCAGGGTTGCGTTATCTTTATCCGTGTAACCCAGGTTAAACTTTTTACGCAGCTTTGTAGCTGTTCTCCTGTACTTAAACAGGAAGCTTGCCAGACGATCCTCGTGGATAGTAGCTTCCAGGGTGAGATAATCACCGGTCGCGTCCACTGGTTTTAACCAATGAGATACCTTGAGGTACTCATACATTTCGAACATGTAATACTCTTCGATGATCCGCTCGATCAGGTTGAGGGCCAAGGTTATATCCTTGTTGGCCTTTTCTACGCCATAGTAGCGGTTATTCGTCACCAGGTTCTCTCTCATGAACTCCAGCTTGCGTTGAAGCAGCGTGAGCATGTAGTGATTATGCCAGTGGTGATTGGTAAACATCACCGGAAACCAGCGGATCGTGTTGTACAGACCCTGGAAGAACCGGCGGATGAAGATCGGGATGTAACGGGAGCCAAACTTAGACTCCCTCGGGATGGACAGCGGGTAATACCTTTTCATCGAGATGGTTTATCAGTTCTTGCAGAGCAGGTACATGAGAGGGATTAAGTCTCATCATTTCCCAGTGTCCTATAAGTCCGGTGATCCCCAGGATGTATCTCATACCCACAACAAGCCGTTTGAAAAACCCAAAGGGTTGAAGCTCTACATAGATGTACACGTTGGGTGGGAAAAAGTCACTACCAGGTATTTTACAGATAGTCACCTCTTTGTTTCTCCCGTTAACTTGGAGAATCGTGGATCTTTTGATCATCATGATCGGTTTTGGTTAAGAAATCGGTTTCACAGCTTTCACCCTGACAGCACGGGGCTATGTTGGTCTTACAGACACTACACTGTACGTGTCCGTGAACGTCAACCGGGGTGTACGGTTGATGGCATACGGGGCAGAGAGTCATAATACGTAGATTAACATCATGAGTAAAGAGATGAACCAGCCTACTAGACCAATAAAGGCTACTACCTCGTTGGCCTGTTGCTGTTTGGGTGGTCGTCCTTGGTTTTCCATGTACCTGGAGTTTGTGGTTGATGAATAAAAAACCCGGGATGTAGACACACCCCGGGAACCGATTGCTTGCCATGAGTAACAGTGGAGGTGGCGGGAGTCGAACCCGCGTCCAAACAAGAAGTCAATAAGTAAAACGTCTCACATGCTTAGTACTGCTCTTACAACGTCTCGCGTCCAAATGGTTATGGACCGTGGTGTTTTAGAGCTGCACCGTAAAGGGCTGATCCGGTTGGGATCAACTACCACCACCTGGTTTTATGACTACCAGGAAAACCTTGGTACAGCTTCACCCCCTGTATACTGTACCATAGAATGCTCAGGGTACGCCCTGACGACACCCGAAGCTTGCTCTCTATTAAAAGTAGAGGCTAGGGTTTGAAGGAGCCACTCTATATAGTTGGTACAAGAGGGTACAGGAAGCATACAGTCAGAACTTTGGGAGTGCAATACTCTTAACGGTTCGTATGGCCCAGTGTTTATATACCCTTTTCCCCAACCGCCTAACGTCTGTTTGGGTTCCTGACGTTGTACCAACTTGTCCGTTTCTGTTGCCAGGATGGACTTCCCCGTCGGGTCACGCAGCTACAGCTACGGGACGAGCGAAGAGAGATGCGAGGATCGCACCACCTTCAGCGACACGGTCAGACTTAGTCTTGCCGTTTATTGTTTGCAGTTTGTTTAAGGACCACTTCTACCAAAGGTCCGCATGTTTACTTACCACTCGCATGTCTGTCAAAACCAAGCACCCCCATAAAGCGTGCGGGAACGGGAGTCGAACCCGTCACCCCTCGATTTGCGGTCGAGTACTCTACCGCTGAGCTATCCCGCCTCCATGTTTAAGGCACACGGTAACCAAGCCTTACTCTTCAATGATCTCGATGCACTCGTCGATGTCGGGTTGGTGAGTACCACCGAGATAGTCAACGTCCTTGGCATCCGAGAGTGGGAGATCGTAGGTCTTTTCTTTGGCTTCTTCGATATTGTCAGCCTCTACTATGTAGTACCCGGTCATCTGCCAGGTACACGGTACTTTATACTTCGGCATTGGTTGTAGGTTTTGGTTGGATGATAAGTCCATTTGGATATTCCATCCAGTTGTTTTTACCGTAAGTTCTGTGCCAAGCATCCTCAACAGGAAGTATTGTTGCGGAGGCCAGTATGTCTTGTAGAGTAAAGATCCTACCCCAGGTTTGTTGGTTTTTATTCCACTGAGTACGAAGCTCGGTTAGCTCATCTTCAATAGCTTTCTTTCCGTCTTCGGTGAGATATACACCTTTCATAGCTCCATTATTTTTTTCTCAAGCTTCTTTCTTGCTTCGTGATATCTTTTACGTTCTTCTTCCAGATCGTCTATCGACTTAAACAGGTCTTCATGTTTTAGTAGTGGTGTTATCATGATAAAGCCAAACATACAAAGAACAACACCAGCTAAAGAAACATACACACCAATATCTCTATTCATACTGCCCCATACGCTTAACCACATGAAGGGAAACCATCCCCAAAGAACACTATAAAAACTAATCTGTAACCATGTTTTGTACTTCATAACGTTTAGTTTAGTGACGGCTCGTCTCCCCTGGCAATATTTGAGGTAGCTCAGACCTCGAGCCAGGGAGACGGACGTCATGTATTACAAGATCTCAACACAACCAGATTGACCCATGGTGTGATCCGGGGAGCTTACAAATCCATGATGTTTTCTTTTAAAAAGCGTGCGTATGCAACCTTGAACTTATCGTCTGGACATAAAGTAAAGGACCAACTTATTAATACTAGTGTGATCCACTGTCTAAAGCTTTTTTTTTTCATAACGTATACTTTGTTTCCGGGTACAAGGAGCGGGCGGACTGTACCTCAACCCAGTCACCGTTCATCACTTCAACAACCATCCACTCGGGTGGGATACGGTTTTCATATTGCTTACTGTAAGCGTGATCGGTAACGTACTGACGCAAGTGAAGTTTGAGTGGACCCATGCCGGTCCAGATCTTACCTTTCTTACTCCAATGACAAGATAGGTTGGTAACGTTACATCCACCTTTAGAGTGGAGCCCTGTGTTCTTATGCCTTATCCGATATACTTTCATCTTCTGAAACGTTTACGTTTGGTTTAGGTTGTTCAAAGATCCAGTCACCGACCCACTCTGTTCTACCTTCAGCGTTGGTTATGGTTTTAGGCGTGTAATAGACACCGTTGTATGGGTTTTCTCTTTTTGATTTGTCACCTTCAAACCTTTGTTTCATCTCACGCTCAAACGCAACAGGTAGTTTGGCTTGGCGGAGAGAGTTAAAAAGATCTTCTTTCTTTTGTCTTGTTAGAGGTAGACCTTCTTTTGCACCCAGCTCCCAAGCGTCCAGTATGTCCTCCTCCGTGAACTTATACTTTTCACGGGTTTTCTTGCATCCATCCATGAAGCCTAACACACCAGTTCTATGAACGTTACCCCATTCTTTTTGAGCTAACTGCTCAACACTTTCTTCCTCGCCACCAGCTCGCCAAGTTGGCGGGAGAACGTCTACAGGATCAAGATATGGTGCTCCGTTGAGCGGATCGTGGGCTATGATCTTTGATGCACCCTCAGTGATAGCAGCAAGCTTGGCAGAAGGACTTTTGTCGTAAGCCACCACAATATACTTACTTGGTCGACCTCTCATACCTTTTGACAGAATACACATATAGTCTCCAAGCTGAGGTCGTTCTTTCGATACTACCAAGAGATAGTTTTTGGCAACAATGATGTCGTGTCTCATGATCGGTTTTTGTTTGAGTGTTAGTACAGGTCTTCACTGAAAAGACCAATGAGTGGATTGTGGAGTTTTGTTGGCTCTACCTGGCCAGCGTTGACCGCTATATCCATGGCTTCTGGTCTTTCTACAAAGCGGTTTAGGTTAGTCATGAAGCCCTGTACAGATTCACCAACGCTATCGGGCCCGAACTGTACCGTTCTTAACCCGGCCAGGGTTTTCAGGACCGCAATACAGTGAGCGTGGCGGTGACCGCAGATGACAAGACCGGAGTCTATATTCTTGGGCCGGATCCAGGACGTGGGAAGCTCTTTGTACCAGATCGCGGCACAGGTGATGTACTCTTTCATACTGGGGTTTGTTTGATGAAGAGAAAGAGTCCAGGGTAGAAACCCCGGACGTTTTGTTACAAATTATGATAAAAAGGACAGTGGTCAGAACAGGACTCGAACCTGTACTTATAGCTGGGCTATGGACCCATCACCTCGAGCTACTTCCATAGGCTATTATCTCTGAGTTTTTTCCTCTGAGTATCTATGATGTGCTATAGCGTCTATCCAGTTGCGCCATCTGACCAAGAAAGAGTCCCGTGTGGAAACACAGGACGTTTACACCAAAAGAATAACACACCAAACCTACCTTTAGGCAGGGCAGTGGTTAAAAAAAAGAACAGCGGTTAAGGTGGGAGTTGAACCCACACATCCCTTGTACTTCGGGGCTTTGTTACTACAAGTAGCTCAACCTTTTGGGGAGCACTCCGCCGGTATCCCTCCATTGTCTTGTAGTGCGTCTGCCAGTTCCGCCACTTAACCGGTAGCCGATCTATTCCGAGCTGTCAACCATTGCACGTTCCTGATACTTCTATCAGGATAGGCTCTATCGTACGGTTACATACCGTTAGATAGTTACTCTCCGTTTTTACACGGCTTCCCCGTCGTTGTGTTGGATTTCTGCGTAGTCAGGACAGGGTTCGAACCTGTATTTGATTGTACACTCAAACCTATTAGTCGCATTAACCACGTATGCTACTTCCTACGGTTAGGAAGAGAGAGTCTCGATCCTTCCTTCTCCTAATAGTGCGTCTACCAATTCCGCCACCTGACCAAGAGAGTAGTGGGAATAGTTTACTTTCTCTTCACCCACCGATACGGCACTTTCAATGTATATCATAGCCGCTTACCGTCTTTACACCTGACAAACTACGGACGGTAGTTGTATAATACACACTCAACCTGGAGTGTGTTCAGGGTTTTCTACCCGTGTATATCATTTCAACGGGGTATAAAGATGAGTACTACTGCTTTCAAGCTGCTGCTGAAACGTGGGAACAAACCTATCGATGAGCTCAAGACATAGTCCAGGCTCTTCCAGGAACTCATAAGAGTTCCAGCCAATGATAAGAGTAGCCGACATACGTTCACCAGTAAACGCCTTAATCTGGAGTGATGCTACTTTTTCACTATGGTCAGTAGTTCCACTGAACAAAGACACGCCGCCATGTTTTAGACCTTGACGATCACTTATGGTAGGATGGTGAAGATAGTATCTCTCCGGAGCTTTTGAAAGAAAGACCTTTCTGATCTGCTCGACTTCTTCGTAAGTCATCTCAGTTTTGTTTTGGAGTAAAAAAGAAACAACTGCTGCCCTCTAAGACAGGATAACTTTAACGAAATAGAACAAAGCTATGTTCTGTTTTTATGAGCTTTTAAGGCCACAAACTATTTCAGTTATATCAACCTAAACCTACTCATGACTTAGAACCATGAGACATACAAGGTCTTTGCTTCCACCCCTTACTCTCGTAAGGTAAGTCCCGACATCCGTATAGATACTTCTTGTTGTTGTTCAGTGCTGATCAGCAGTTGTTCCAGTAAGTTGGGCTAATTGTGATAAGCCCGGGATCCCATCTGTTTACGGTACAAATACGGTAGACCGACCTTGGTTATGAAGTCGTAAGGCTTGACTTTTACACATGTTTCAAAAGGTCTATCCCAGGGACTACTTTGGAGCATCGTAGGCGTGCGTACTTAACTAGTACCCTTTTTTTGCAACCGGACTTTCGTCCTATTGGTGCATCCGGCCGCGATGCGGTTGTTACTAAGTAGTTCGTGCTTCGGCGGACCTCTAGACACTTTACTCATAGGCTCCTGAGATCAGACCTTTATAAGTTTGGCCCACTTGGGAGGAATACCAGATCCAATACCTGCGTAGAGTTAGCTACCAGATACGTGATCCGATGCTTTCCCCCTGTGGACCGGGAGTTATTTGAGGATGATCGTAACCTTGGCTCGGCCACGACCGTTGACACGTTTGATGATGCTTAGTGATTCCAGTAATTTCAAAGATCTGAGTACAGTCTGTTTGGAGATGTTCAGCTCAGCCGCCATACGAAACACGCTAACGTTCAGTTCGTTAGACTGACTGTCGGCAAACGTACAGAGGTAGGCGTAAACCGCTTTCTCCCGTACATCAATACCCGGATCCCTCATAACAGTGCTGGTACACTGACCGAAACCACCTTTCAGACGGGTATTTTGTACAACTGACATGGATTAAGGTTACAATATTAGAGAACTTGTTTCAGTTCTACAAATTAAAGTACCAGGTACCCCGGTTACCCGAGGCCCCGGTACTTATCCCTAAACCCTACTACTCGTCGTTTTTTGAAAACAGGTTCGTCAGCATGCTCTGGACATCCTTGGTTACCGTCTTGGGAACAGAGATGTTCGAGCCTGCCCAGCGGTTGAGCATGTTCATGTAGGTCTCAAAGCTGTGTTGGCTTTGTTTAACCAGGTTGACCCTCATGTTCATGTTCTTGTCGTTGAGCTGCTCGATCAGCGGCTCCTGGCTGTCTTCATCGTCATCGTCAGTTTTGACGCTGTCTCTGAGCTCTTCGAGCATCCTGAGGATCTCGATTTTTTTCTGCAGCTCCGGATCAGACTGAGCTTTGCGTTCTGCGAGCCAGAGACTAAAGGCTTTTTGGGACGCCCGCTGGGCCCCGATAAAGATTAGCAGCGTGTACTCATACTGGAGAGGATCGGAAATACTGCGCAGACAACGCTGCAGATCACCGCTAACGGTGCGCAGCTCGACCGGTGAGTCCTGGTGAAGGTCTTCGTACAGTTCATACCGCTGGAGGGAGTTGCTGAACGCGGTGAAGAATACACGCTCCCGGCAGAGCGTCTTAAGATCAGCAGAGATGTTGAGGGTTTCATGGAAGTTTTCAGCTCCATGATTCATGTCACGGTTTGCGAGTACCATGTTCTTTGGTTTTGTTATGAAGGATGGGGTGTAAGACAAAGAGAAACTGGCTTAACGTACCAGTTATGAACAGTTTCCTACATCTGAACAGCTCAGCTGTCAGGTTCGGTATTGTATAGCTACTAGATAACCTATGACAGCTACCCGATAACGCCAGCTTTTCCTGGGGTTCATCTCATGGGTGATCAGTCCTAATGACCATGTTTGGGCAAGAGCGTGCCCAGCCGGTAAACCGGCCTCACTAGTTTGCCTATACGGCGTAATAACGTTTGATCGTTTCTACTCTGATCCCGTCGTAAACTTTGGATGATACCAGTTTTTCATAAACCGGTTGATCACTTGTTACCCGAGGCGTGTTTTTAACGTTGGCTACAGCTCCATCAGATGTCTGGAGCTCAAACGCGTTAATTTTATGCCTAAGAGATCCATACCACGCAACAGATACCGAGTTAGAACTGATGTTCAAGCGTTTTGCTATATTATCAAACGCCCGGGTAAGATTGTCCGGTGACTTTTGGATCTCTTCAGCCAGGATTTTTAATCTGACAGGATCTTTCCACTTGTTAGGGGTAGCCATGTTTTGTAGGAGTTTAGATGGGTTAGTTGATCAGTTCCGCGGCCACCTTGTCGACCAGTTCGTCTGCTGACATACTGCTGTTTGCAAAGTAATCCTCTAGGATCAGCTTTTCTGCGATCCTCTCCGTATCAACACGACTGTGGAGTGTTACCCTCACAGGTTGCATTGACGTATGACCATAGATGCCTACTTGAAACTGGTCGTTGCTGTACTTCTTGACGATCTGTTCTTTAAGCTGACAGAGCTTTTTGTACTCTTCGTCGTGTCTTTGTACAAGCTCTACGTACTTCTTGTAGTCTTTGGAGCCAAGAACAGTCTTTTCCAGCGTCTTTACGTTTGCAGATAAGGTGTCTGCAACTTTCTTTTGGATCTTCTTAGCCAACAGCTCAGCAATGGTTTTCGTTAATCTAGGCATGGTTTTACCAGTTTAGGTGTGATGAGGATGAGGGTTTAAATACGTTCGAGTTTCACGTGTTTGACATGGTCACCGATCTTGACGGTGAACTCTGAGTTTTTGTTAGCCAAAAGGCCAACGTTGAACTCCCGGCACCACTTGATGAAGCCGGTTTCGTGATGCTGTGATTGCTGCGTACAGGTAGCAGGTTTGCTGTCCTGTTTGGGTGGGTTGATAACGCTTACCATGTTAGGCTTTTTTGATACCCCACTCTGATTCCGGGTGAAGCCTGGCTATCGGCATGCGGACAAAACCGGTGGCGATACAGGCTCCCGTAGGAGTGGCAATGTTGTTTTCTACCAGGAACTCCATCATGCCAGTATTCTCACTGTAGTCTTTGACGATGATTTCGTCATCTGCCAGGTTTACATCTGGCATGTTTACGGTGACGTGGGCATAGGGACAGCCATCCTCGGCGTCCAGGAGCATCAGAGACGGGCGTCCCTGTTTGTAAGAGCCCCGGTTGATAAACACCGGGGACTTTTCGTTGCTAAAGGGACTGGTAATCTCGAAGATCTGCATAAGCTCAAGTTTAGTAGGAGGTTAAAAAGATGGTGAGTAATACAACAGAGAACAGAAAGCCCACTGCGCTAGCCCAGATCCTCCTGAAGCGATCTTCAGGGCGCTGAGTATGATCGGTCCAGGCAACCAAAAAGAACGCCAGGAAGACCATGCTACAGCCCGCCAGGAAGCAGGACATAACTTGGACATCTGTAGCGGGTGAGTTGTTCGTGTTGACAAACATACCGATCAGGTACAGACCGTACACGAGAAAGAAAATACCGAGACAAGCAACAAGGAGAGTAACGTACTTCATCTTGAAAGGGGTTTGTGATGGTTTGGGATGGGGTTTATAAAAAGGTAGGACAGGCAGCCCCTCGGTCCGTAGACTCTGGGGCTAACCATCCGAATCAAAATCAGGTTCTATGGTACCACCGGTGATACCCTTAACATAGTAGATCTATATAGTAGTTCTACATGGTATGTTATGGTACCACCCGTGGTACCTTAGGAAGTGGGTGGTTGTACGAAAATGGCGCGGATCTCGTCCTGCTCCTTCTTGGAGAGTGTCTTCCGCTTGCAGAAGAACTCATCGTAGTGAGTTTCACCCTGCCAGCCATCGTTCCACTGAGAAGACACAGAGATGTACTCCATTCCATCGGTGTAGACGACGATGCGGTAAGTTGCACCGTTATTAAAAGTGGTAAACTTGTTTTGGGGATTCGGTGCACTTATCACCTCGTGGAGCTGTGCTTTGAACTCCTGCCCGGTGATCTCTTCGATCGGCTCGTTGAAGTAGAGGTAACGAGCAAACAACTCTGACTTTCTCATGGTGTAAGTTTATGATCTGTGATAGTTTGAAAAAAAAAGACCGGAGACCTGTGTTTTTCATGAGAGTAAACTCCCACCCAGGTATTGCGCACTACTACTCCGGCTTAGCCCTCCGCACTCAGTTGTAATGGTAAAGACTCAAGGTATTACCTTGTTAATGTGGAACACAACGTTCAATACAAGCATGACTTGGCTTAATACATTACACATTACAACTGCTCACCCTTGGGAGCTGATTAACTGGCAGTCTTAAATCAGTGTATTACTGTCAGACTCTATCACCACACATAAGTACAGATACATCTGGAATGTGCTTGTTAATCAGGTGGTTTCACATCTTAGCTTAACGCATATCGTACATTTAAACGGCTAAACCGTACCTAAGATGTCTTTATATCCACGTGAGTTATGGTGCGTTACTAAGAGAGCGGGTACTAGATTTCCCCGCTCTTGATAAAATCAATCTTCTACAGAAGGCAGGTCGGAAGGCTGGGTGATGAGCTCCTCGACTTCTTCCATCATATTGTAGAAGTCTTCTAGGATCTGAACCGGATCGTTCTCTTCCGTCTCTAAGGCAAAGAGAAACTCCGTGTTCTTCTCTCCAATAGCAGCGGTAACGTCAAGCTTCAGCCCGACCTCTTGCTTTTTTACTTGGAGGTGGAACAGGATCTGTTCCTGGTTGGTGGTGATTACGTCCACCATCTTCTGAATCTTTTCTTCTCTGGTCATGGTCGGATGGGTTTAAAGATTAACGGTTGTCTTTGGCAAATACTGAGTCGATGATCGGGATCTGGGTCATGGGTATCGTGGCCACGTGGCGGCCGTAACACATGATGACAAAGTTTCGGTCCTCTACGAAGACCTGGTACTCGGAATCATTAGCCAGGCGGAGTGTCTGGTCATAAGTCCATTGACCGTCGAGGAGACCTTTGCAGACTTCCTCTGCGTACATATTCTCAAGGACGCGGCCGTCGGGAAGCGTTACGTTGTACATGGGACGATCCTCGTCTGAAGCTTCGTATACAATCACGGCATCAGGACGATCGGTGGTCTGAGGTTGCTCTGTCTTACAAGAGGAGAACATGATCATAATGATCATCATAGAAGCAAGGTTAAGAAGGTACTTCATGGCAGATGGTTTGTTAGATGGTTTAGAATGAGGACTTGATAGTGGGTAAAGAGAAGGGAGCCAACGTACCAACGCTGACTCCCGTGAATATCAAAACAGAGAGACCCCGAACTTGTTAAAGATCTCCAGTTTCGTCATCGGAGTGCTGACGAACTGTATTGCCTGCTTCTTAGGAGCAGACATCTTCTTGATACGAGACCACTCCATGTTGATGTCGTTCAACTTGGAGATGATACTGCGTTCCTGTTCAAAAGACTGCAAGCTGGCCGCGGAGAAAACAGCTGCTGCTTCGTAATCCCGGGCATACCGAGACTCAAGAGTAGCAATCTCTTGTTCCAACTGAGCGAGCTGATGAGTCTTCCAGGACTCAAAACGATCCGTAAGGCTTTCCGTTGGATCACAGAGGTTACCGCAGTCATACTGCACCTTGTTACCTTTAAAGGAAGACGGGATCTGGAAAACCACATCGTCGTGGTTGACAAATACGTTAGTGTCCAACTTACAGATCTGGTGACGACCCAGAGTTCCCTCTGGTTTGTACCACTGACCTACAGAGAGACTGTTCAGATGACCTAGGTCAAGCATTCTACGTGCCATAACCTTGAATACAGTTTTTTGCGTGGTGTCTCCACGTTTGTTTGAGATGATAGTTTGTTGGAAAGAAAAGAACGGGCGGGGTTGTTCCCGTTCTCTATACACACATAACCCCCTTCCTTCCCGGACAGTGTATAAGGTAAAGGCCTTTGTCTAGTTAGGTAGCCTTCATGAGGAGAGTACTACGGTCCAATCCCGTAAGTATCTCCAACCTGTGATCCGTGACGCTAGTAACGTCCGATCACTGATAGCCTAGGGTTACTAGCCCATACTATCAGGTTATATGTGAGATAGCACCTCGTATATCACAATAAAGCCCCTCTGCGTTCAGTCATACAAGCCCCCACCACCTTCAGTGGTTGATCTAAGCTGTCTTCTTATGAGACAGTAGGTAAGTACACACCGTTTGCAACCGATGTGTATTACTTGTATGACTGCCTACCCTTGGGAAGTAGGTTGTGACGCATTAGCTAAGTATAGCGATCTTATCCGCGGCAAAACCGGCAGATAAGCCATAGTAGACAAGGTAAAGAACGTGTGTATGGCTGCCTACCAACCACACACACGCCCTTGATAATCAGTACGTTACGACGATACGAACGGTACTGTAGCCTGGACTTTGCCGTACAAAGACGAGCTTCAGCGTGGTGAAACGCTGTTTGATGTCCTCGTACCAGGTACGAAAGAGTTCCCAGGACCGAAACAAGAGAGATCTGCTCTTCATGTCCGTTAGGTTTACAGGTGAACAAATAGTGAGGGAAACGTTTTACCGGTTACAGGCCGACAACTTGGATAGTGACAGGCTGACAAATGTCAACCTGCCACTGCCGAGCTTACTCGACGACCGCAACGCGGGTCAGCGGGCTCGCGCCGTCGCTCTTCGTGTTGACCAGGCAAGCCTCGTCGAGGTTGCCGTCAGGCACGAGGAACGCGAGGCGACCCTTGGGGTCGATGTCTTGCTGGCACCTGAAGAAACTATCGTCGTCAGCGAGCACCGAGAGTTTCCCGGAGTTCTCGTTGTGGACGATTTCGAGCTTGCTTGCACCGATAGCTTTTTTGAAGCCGCTGACAGAGAGGAACGTAATCTTTGACATGACGTAATGTTTAAGAGTTAATGTGAGTAATTGAAACACTGCTGGATCTAAGGGGGTATGCGGCAGCTTCAGTTAGGGCGGGGGTAGTTCACCGGGGTAGTAACCACATCCTCACACGCAGTATGTTCACCCTACCGTAGGCCGGGGGGCTTGAGTTCTACAGTATATGGTGGGGGCGTCTTCTACAGGGCAAGTAGACCCGGGAGATACACTTAGTCCTAATATAAACTCCCACTATTCGTACTATCTGTACCTGGCGGGGGTGGTTACCATTTGGTTACTAGGTTACCTGGTCGTTAACAAAAAGCTACGAACGGTTAAGAATAGCCGAACTTCATCTAAAGGATTCTAGTATGCCCGTGTCCTATATACTAAACACCGGAGCTGAACTTGTTGGTAAAAAATGGAGAGCTGTCATACTGTGGCATCTACAGAAAGGGCCATTACGGTTTAGTCAACTCAAGCTAAGAATCCCCGGGGTCTCTGTTAAAGTTCTCTCAGAAGTACTCAACGAGATGGAGACCAACGAGCTCATCATACGTAAGCAGTATAACACCATCCCGGTCAAGACGACCTACGAGGTGCACCCCGACGCCCACGACTTTCTCTACGCCAACTACATCTGTACGGTTAAGATCGGACAGTATATCGTCCACAACTCCAAACGGCTGCATGTCCCGCCCGAGATGTTACTGAAAATACAGCAGCTGTTAGACAAGGAAGCTGGTGTGCAGTAGGTAACTATCTTCCCTTTCAAAATCTCTCCTTTCTCAGTTTCCAAACAACCGACCATCTTTGAGCGTTGTACACAACCCAGTGGAAAACTGGTCAGAGGTTCCTTAAGTTCTACAACTTAAATTTGTAGAGTTTAAACCTTTTGGGTATATTATACTGTAGACCAACTCTAACATGTTATGATTCACGTCTGTAATATATACTGCCATACCATCGATATGGACCAGGCAGATCTGCTCGATAACGACTTCAAAGGCAAGTGGTTACCCTTTGGTTTTCACATGGATCTGGTCATTGCCTGCAAGATGACCACCGACGAAGAAGACAACGATTGTTACAAGCGTACCACGGTCTTTACTGATCACAACGATACCTACGTCATCGATACTCCCTACGAGGAGTTTTTGGCGTTGTTTCAGTCCTACCACTCTATAACCCCTAACATCGGTGGTCACGACGACCCCGATTTTTAATCCGATAAACCAAACCTGATGAACACAGAGAACCAAGATCCGCAAGACGAGCAGAAGGCCCCGAGCAAAGAGGAAGTCATCGCGTTTTTCCAGGAACAGATCGAAGTCAAGAAGGTACAGCTTGAACTCCAGGAGCTCAACGCCGCCCTTGCCATGGCCCGGGCCGAGGAGCTCAAAGCCCTGGCTTTCATTGCCCAGATGACACAAGTACCTCCAGAGAAGCAAGAAGGTGATGAGCCAAAAGAAGAACGCACCCGTACGCTGAAAAAAGACAAGTAATGACCGCTGTCTATAGTTTGAAGGATTACCGGGACACCATGGTGTTTGAGCAAGAGCATCCCAAGGAACTACGCTGGGATGAAACCTACAAGCTCTTCATGCTCGAGCAGAACGAAGAATGCCAGGGCATCTGGCTGAAAGACAAGAAGGAACTGGTCGCTGAGATCATCCTTACCTGGTCATCCGATAACGTAGCACATGTGGACAGCTTCACCGTCCTTCCTCCTTACCGGGGGCAGGGACTCGGGTACAAGATCATTGACGAAGCCCTGGACTGGGCCAAGGACATGAAGTACGAGTACCTGGTCGGAGAAGCCCGCAAGGGAGCTTCCTGGCAGATCTTTAAAAGAGGGGGAGCAGAACAGATTTTAGTACACAAGAACTGGTGTAAGACCGGTGAGGATTACGTCAGTTTTAAACTCAACGTATAATGGCTTTAGTAAACCAGGTAGAAAAAAGAGTGAGGATGAGTCCTTGGCAGATCGTCAAGTACCAGATCCTTACGCATTGCTACCTGTTCGAGATACCGATCAGTGAGGCAGATCTGAACTGTCTGACGCTGCTGGCCATAGAAGGCGACCAGGAGCTCACCAGTTTTTGTAACAAGGCGTATGAAAAAAAGATCTTCTCGTCCACCCAGTCAGTACGCAACTGTCTGACCAAGGCCGAGAAGAAGAACCTGATCCGAAAAGAAGGGAAGAACAAGAAGAAGATCTACATCCACCCGGATCTCAAAGTGAGCTCGTCAGGTAACATATTGCTGGACTACAAATTCCTCTGCGTTGCGACCGCGTAAAGCAAAGGAGTTCATACCCGAGGTGGCCCGGCAGTCGGAGGTCAGTGAGGAAGCTGTCAGTGCGATCCTGTCGTACTACTGGCAGGAGGTCAGAAAGAGCATGAGCTCACTGAAGCACTCACGGATCCACCTGACCAACCTGGGTGACTTTGTGATCAAACACTGGAAGGTGGATCAGAAGATCCAGATGCTCGAACAGTTTGAAGAGAAGAGCAAGCTAAAAGGTCTGCAGCAGATGACAGCCCGGTTCAAGACTGCAGAGAACCTCTATGAGCTGCGTACACTACGACAGCTGATGGAGGAGGAAAAGCAACGGGCCGATTTTATCAAGATGTATAAACAAGCGTCAGATGAGTCTAAAAGACAACATAATCCACGTCTGGAAAGCTAAGGGTCAGATCCTGGAAGGCATCACCAACTCGATCTTCAAACGAGAAGATGTAGAGGAGATCGCAGCCGCAAGGATGAAGATCTGTGAGGGCTGTCACCTGTACACCAAGACAGACACTGGCTGTATGGTGCCCGGCACTCAGCCTTGTTGCAACCAGGACCTGGGCGGTTGCGGATGTTCCTTAGGATTCAGGACACGTTCCTTAAGCGCAGAGTGTCCCAAGGGATACTGGAAAGCTGAGATGAGTCAACAAGAAGAAGACGCACTAAACCAGAAGTTAGGACTTTGACCCCAAATGATTCCATAGCGCTCAGTGTCGTGCACTCTGTGTACAAGACTAAGACCATCTACCAGAAGATGGAGGGTGGTGAGTTGTTTCCGGAACAAAAAGAGGTCTTAGTAAAGCAGATCAAAGTCAAGAAGTGGTTCAAGAAAGAGTCTATAAGCTCCATAGAAGAATACGTCAACAGTAAAAACCAGATCAGCAATAAACGATCTGTGGTCTTTGACAAGTTCTCCGGTAGATTTTACGCAACCTTCCACAGTCCACAGGAAGTGTTGCAGGCTATCTCGTCAACCCCTGTGAACAACCCAATCGGATTTACCCATGATACTAAGATTCACTCCACAAGACCACAAATACACAAGCATAAAAAAAGAAGACGAAACCATAAACTGGGTTAGTGTCACCAGCTTCATTGGGAACTTCAAGCAGCCCTTTGACGCAGATACGATCTCGGTCAAAAGTTCGAAGAACAAAAAGAGCAAGTGGTACGGTATGACACCGGAGGAGATCCGGGCCGCCTGGAAATCAGAAGCCAACCGCGCCACAACACTCGGTACCTGGTACCACAACTGTAGAGAATCTGACATCTGTTCCTTTGAGACCATGGAACGCTACGGAACAACGGTCCCTGTATTCAAGCCCGTAGAGATCGAAGGCGTGAAGTACTCTCCGGAACAGAAGCTCAAAGAGGGTATTTACCCTGAACACATGGTCTACCTGAAGTCGGCCGGGCTATGTGGCCAGTCTGACCTGGTAGAGGTGATTGATGGCAAAGTACACATCACCGACTACAAGACCAACAAGGAGATCAAGACCGAAGGCTACACCAACTGGCAGGGGATGACCCAGAAGATGACCGCCCCGGTGAGTCATCTGGACGATTGCAACTTCAACCACTATGCTTTACAGCTGAGCCTGTACATGTACATCATCCTGAAGCATAATCCAAGGTTGCAGTTTGGCAGTCTGATCATCCACCACATCCAGTTTGAGAACGTAGGAGAGGACAAGTTTGGTAACCCGGTAACAGCACTGGATACCAACGGAGATCCGATCGTCAAAGACATTGTGCAGTATGAGCTTCCATACCTAAAGCAGGAGGTGATCTCCCTGATGCATTGGCTGGAAGACAATCGAAATAAGCTAAAGTCCCACTGATGAAAGAACCGAATAGAGTCAGGAAGAACGACATCAAGTTTGGCGTAGAACTTAACGAAGAGCAGAAAGAAACCAAAAGACTGATCCGGGAGAACCAGATCGTCATCATCACCGGCCGGGCCGGATGCGGAAAGAGCTTAGTCTCGGCACAGGCTGCCCTGGACTTTTTCTGTCAGAAGATGATCGACAAGATCTACGTCACCCGGGCCATGATCGAAGCGGGTCCTTCTATGGGCTTTCTACCGGGCAACCTGAAGGACAAGTTTAATCCGTACATGGAAGCCTTTGTAGAGAACCTGTACAAGTGCTGGGATCGTACCAAGATCGATAGCCTGGTCAACGATGGTAAGATCGAAGCTTTCCCGGTGCAGTTTATACGGGGTAAGACCGTGGATGACGTACTCGTGGTGGAAGAGGCACAGAACCTGACCAAGGCTCAGATGCTGGCGATCCTCACGCGGCTGGGAAAAACCGGCAAGATCATCATCAACGGGGACAACGAACAAAAGGACATCCGTGATGAATACAACGGACTGAGCTACGCGATCGAGTTGAGCAAGAAGATCCCGGAGATCAAGTGGGTGAAGCTGAAGATCAACCACCGGTCAGACCTGGTCGGTAAGATCCTGGAGTACGAGTACAAATGAGGGTAGTATTTGACCATATCGAAGGCTTTGGTAAAGTATCCGACCAGGACTTTATCTACTCCCAGCCCTACGGGGTGTTGGAAGAAGGAGAGTCCCCGGCTAAAGCCTTGTCAGAAGGCTGGATTCCATGGGACGGATACTGGTATAACCTGCGGTCGGTGCGGATCAACCTGTCAAAGTACAAGCCCCACGATACCACCCGGAAAAAAGCCAGGCTGATCGACTACATCTACCAACCCTTTGAAGATAAGCCGGTGTATCGTGAGATCTATGAGAAGTACTTGACCCATCATGGGTTTCAACGAACGATCACCTGGGAGCAGCTCTTTACCGGGCACGTGATCGAGTATAGGCTGATGGGAAAGACCATTGGTTTTTCCTGTGTAGAGAAATACGACAAAGCCATGGTGGTCACGCAGTTTGTCTGGGACTATGAAGACCCCAGTCTTTCCCTGGGTAAAGTAGCACAGTTCCAGGAGTGCCGCCTAGCCGCGCTCATGGATTGCGACTACGTGTACATCCTGGGCGGCTATGAGGAGTGCTGTCTGTACAAGGCAGACTTCTACGGGATGGAGTGGTGGACGGGTAGTATGTGGTCTACCGACAAGGAGCTGTATAAACAACTTTGTTTACGTGACGAACAGATAACCGTAAAGATGTGATGATCTACGAACCGGGGAACAGGGTAGAGGTGAGTACACCAAAAGGCGACGGGATCATCTGGCTGGTGACAGACTATGGACATGAAACCGACACGATATACACGGTGATCATCAACCAGAGCGGTGAGTTCTGGCAGTTCACCCACAAAGACATACGAGCTAAAAACAACATAACCTTTAAACGTCAACTATGAAAACACTTTACTTAAAACGCGCAGGGTTCATCCTGCTGGTCCTGGTCCTGATCGCTTTACCGACGCTGCTCTTTGATCTGTTTGTCGGAACTGACGCTCTCAACAACGTGGGGTATGTCGGCCTGTTGACCCTCATTAACCTGTTGTGGATTGCAACACTTGTGTTTGTGCTGCCACCGATGATAAACAACAAAACATGGTAAGACTGTTCGACATAGCCAACGGTAAAGTAGTTCCCTCTGAACACTGCTACACCCTGAAGTCTTTGAAGGACATCATGGATGAGTACGGTGATGAGAGTATCCAGATCTACACCTACCTGTTTTACATGACTTGTCCGAACCCGGACCTAAACCCGTTCTTCGATGTACCCGAAACCGAAAAAGAAGAGCTCATACTTCGCGAGGTTGATGCTGACTTTTCAACTGACGATGATCTTGTGGTTAACGCCCTCAAAGTCTGTAGAAAACTGTATGAGACGCCTACGTACCGGGCTTACTCTGGCATTAAGAGTATGCTGGACCGGTTGGCGAAGTATATGGAGACCACGGATATTGAGCATGGACGGGATGGAAACATCACAGCACTGGTCAATGCGGCCGCCAAGTTCGAAGCTATCCGACAAAGCTTCAAAGGAACTCTCCGTGACCTGGAAGAAGAGCAGCAGAGCCAAGTAAGAGGTGGACAAAACTTAGCGTACGATCAATAAAACAATACACAATGGGATTCTTTTCAAGTATTATTTCAGCTGCTGTAAAGACAGCCTTGACTCCGGTAGCTGTTGTAAAAGACGTGGTAAACGTAGCAACCGGAGAGGAACCAGACGCTACTAAAGATCTTCTGGAAAGTGTTGTGGAAGACTTGAACGATGCCGTCGGATTTGAAAACTAGTTTAAACCAACAAACAATGTCAGACGAACTACAACCTAAGGAACAAAGACAGCTAACCTATGGAGAGAAGCTGGTTGGACTCACCTTCAACCCGTCACAGGATGACAAGGTAGCTAAAGCCAAACAGCTCTGTGCTGAACTGGCCGACCTGTTACACGATCATGCAGCCAGGCCATCAGAACGCTCCGCGTTGGAAACCCTGTTGCACAACCACGCGATGGGAGAGATCCTCAACGCACAGATGAACGTAGTCAAAGTACTCACGTTGAAATATTAACGAGCTGTGGGGTGGTGTAATGGTAGCATACTGGGCTCATAACCCAGAGATCTTAGTTCGACTCTAAGCCCCGCAACAAACCCGACCTATGAAAGACCTATACATGTACAAAGCAACTGTGGACCGAGTGGTCGATGGGGATACCCTCAAGGTGACCATCGATCTCGGTTTCACAGTATTCTGGAAGTCCTCATGCCGGTTCTACGGTGTCAACACCCCGGAACTGAAGAGTAAAGATGTTACTGTAAAAGCAAGAGCCCAGGCCGCCAAAGCGTTCGTCTCCGAACTGCTACCTGCCGGTACCGAGATCGTGATCCGTTCCCGGGAGCTGGACAAATACGGCCGACCCCTTGTGGATGTATTCTACGGTAAAGACTTTGCTGAACACCTGAACCAGATACTGATCGACAAAGCGTTTGCGGTACCGTTTATGACCGCTCAGTCACCGAACTAATCAAACGTGGCCGGATGACCTTTTTAACTGTTTCACAATCTAAACCAATACGTATGGACTTGTTATCCACTGACGACAACTACGTAATCGTAGAAGTCACACTCGAAGGCGTAGTAACCAGTACTCCCATGAAACGCGAGGAACTGGTAGATTATCTCATGACCAAGTATGCCGATGTCAAGATGAAGAACCTCAGCGAGACCGGCCGCTTGAAGATCGTTCACCTGAAGACCGGAACCTGGAAGCAGCTGAAGCTGACCCTGGACCTGGTTTGACCCGCAAGACCCGAACCAATAGAAGATCCTCCACCGGCTGCCCCGCCTTTGGAGGATATTGACGGGTCTGATGCGAAGAATATCTGGGTGCTTGTGTGGTTCATCATGAAGATCGTACTGGTCGTAATGGCTGTTCTATACCTACTGATCGTACTGGTCTTGGACGATGGATGGAAACAGGTCGTGGATTTCTTCACACAGACCTTTATGAAACTGGCCACTAAGGAACTGTTCTAATCAATCTGGTAATATGTACATAGAATGCGTCGTCGTGTGTGTGAACTATGCTGACTTCCTGGCGCACACGCTACCTCACAACAAACAGCACTTTGATCACATGGTCGTTGTCACAACACCAGAAGACAAAGACACACAGGATGTCTGTAACCACTACAATGTGGAGTGCCTCGTTACCCGGGAGATGACCAGCAACGGTGAGTCTTTCAACAAGGGAAAAGGGATCAACGTAGCCCTGCAGTATTTGTCCAAGCGCGACTGGGTGGTTCACCTGGACGCGGACATGTATCTACCTCCGCTGACCCGCGGGATCCTGGAACGCATCAGCCTGGACCCCAACATGATCTATGGCATAGACCGGATGATGTGTCCTACGTTCGAGGCGTGGATGGACTACATCAAGAAGCCGACACCTACACATACCGGGTGGGTATACATCCACCCGACGATTTTCCCGATGGGTGTACGCGTAGCCGAATTCATGAGTGAGGGTTACGAACCGATCGGGTTCTTCCAGATGTGGCACCCCAACACCTCAGGCGTTAAGCTCTACCCGGAAACCCACGGGGCGGCCGATCGCACCGACGTACTCCACGCCAAGAAGTGGGCCCGTAAACACCGGGCCCTGATCCCGGAGATCATTGGTATTCACCTGGACTCCGAAGACCTTGACCTCAAAGAGATGGGCAAGAACTGGAACGGTCGCAAGACCAAGATGTTTGGTTACTCACCGGTGGCCCCGGAGAAGCCAAAACGTAAGATCCCCTGGGCTACGATCGGCTGGTCTCTGCTGGCTACAGCAGCCGGAGCCGGTGCAGCTGCCACTTTACTCAACAATCCGATTACCCTATAAGACTGACCCTATGGCCGACACAACCGTACCTGAAGAACTAACTGCTTACCTACATGATTGGGTGTTTCACTACAACATGTTTTCCGGACTCTGGGCCGCTATACCCCGGGAGCTCTACCAGGCTTACTGGAGTGACTTTGAGCTCAAGGGTGTACTGCGCAGCAAAGACAAGGAAACCCTGCTGTCCATCCTGCACCGCACCAAGGGTGACCCGGATGCCATAGAACAACTGATCTCGACCACATGACTACACCATACAAAGAGGTCCCCACCTATGAAAACGGACATTGGGACCTGACTACTTTCTACAGCCGGGAAGAGTTCAGGGACTTTGTGCGGTCTTGTTTCAAAGAACCAGGGCAGTACAACTTTGACGAAACCTCCCGGATCTTCAACGAACAGGGCCGCAAGTTCCAGACCCAAGCGTTTTACTGCGCGGCCCCGGTGAAGACCAAGGACTACATCACCTACTGGGATGACCAGAAGAACAAGTGTCGTAACGGGATCATCGTGAAGAACAACGGCAACGTCTGGTACGTGACCCGGGACTACTACATGTGGCTGAACTTCCTGCCGATCTATGACAAGGAAGAAAAACGCTTTGACTTTGCCAAGGTCCGCGATGCCCAGTACCACATGGCCCTGTACGAACACCTGGCCGAGTTGAACTACAAGCACGCCATCATCCTGAAAAAACGCCAGATCGCGTCATCCTACTTCCACATGGCCAAGCTCATCAACACCTACTGGTTTGAGGGTGGTGCGGTACTGAAGATGGGAGCGTCCTCTAAGGACTACATCAACGAGAAGGGATCCTGGAAGTTTCTCAACGAGTACAAGAACTTCCTGAACGAACACACCGCCTGGTACCGGCCCTGTAACCCGGAGAAAGTATTTGCCTGGGAACAAAAGATCGAAGTCAAGATCAACGGCCGCACAACGACCAAGGGTCTGAAGTCTTCGATCGCTGGCTATACTTTCGAAAAAGACCCGACCAACGGTGTCGGTGGTCCGGTGACCTACTTTTTTCACGAGGAAGCAGGTATCGCGCCCAAGATGAACGATACTTACGGGTTCATCAAACCGGCCCTGAAGAGCGGTCATATCATCACCGGCCAGTTTATAGCCGCAGGATCCGTGGGTGACCTGGATCAGTGCGAGCCGATGAAGGAGTACATCATGCACCCGGAAGAGAACGGTTTCTACGGGGTAGAGAGTAATCTCATCGACAAGGATGGTACCATCGGTGTTACCGGTTTGTTCATCCCGGAACAGTGGAGCATGCCCCCTTACATCGATCAGTACGGCAACTCCCTGGTAGAGGAAGCCCTGGCCGCCCTGGACGAACAGTTCGATAAAGCCAAGCGCGATCTCACTCCGGAAGCTTTCCAGCTGGAGGTTTCCCAGCATCCCCGGAACATCGAGGAAGCCTTTGCCACGCGTAAAGTCAGCGTGTTCCCGCCTCATCTGGTGAGTAAGCAGCTCCAGCGGATCTCAGACAAGGAGTACCCGGTTGAATATCTTGAACTCAGTCGCAACGCGGAAGGAAAGATCATCGACAAGCCCTCTCGAAAGACTCCGATCCTGGAGTTCCCGATCTCGAAAAAGACCGAGGATAAAGAAGGAGTACTCTGTATCTACGAACGCCCGGTGAAAGATCCTCCCTTTGGGATGTACTATGGTTCTGTGGATCCGGTAGGCGAGGGTAAGACAACGACTTCGGAATCACTGTGTTCTATATACATCTACAAGAATCCTGTAGAAGTCATCAAAGACGAAGGTGGCGGTAAAGTCACCAACTCGATCGAGCGCGACAAGATCGTGGCGTCCTGGTGCGGGAGATTTGACGACCTGAACAAGACCCATGAACGCCTGGAGCTGCTCATCGAGTGGTACAACGCCTGGACCGTGGTGGAGAACAACGTGGCCCTGTTCATCCAGTATATGATCAGTAAGAAAAAGCAGCGTTACCTGGTACCCAAGGACATGATCCTGTTCTTAAAAGACATCGGGGCCAACCGCAACGTATTCCAGGAGTATGGCTGGAAGAACGTGGGTACGCTGTTCAAGGGCACGATCCTATCCTACGGCATCGAGTTCCTGCGCGAAGAGCTGGACCATGAGACCAAACCCGATGGTGAGATCGTCAAGACCATCTACGGGGTGGAGCGTATTCCGGATCCGATGCTGCTCAAAGAGATGCAGGCCTACCGGGACGGTCTGAACGTGGACCGGCTTGTAGCGTTCTGTGCCCTGGTGGCCTTTGCCAAAGTACAACAATCTAATAGAGGTCTGTCTAAACGTGTAGAGGTTACGAAGGAAAACTTGGATAACTCCCAGAAATTTAGTAAATTGAATTGGGGACCTTTCAGACACATGGGGTCCTCTAAAGGCGGGAGCTCTACAAACATGATGCCACCCCGATCCCCCTTTAAAAACATCCGATGATGGAAAACACCCCTTTGTATAAAGAGAAGGTTGAGATCCTGGGCCGTCTGATCAAGGCCAGCTCACTGACCCTCAAAGAAGCCCTGATCCTGCTCAAGGATGAGGAGCCTGTGTCACAGGTTCCAGGACAAGTTTCCCCATGGTGGGGTGTTCCTCCTGAGTCTTTTACGGGCAGCGGGACAGTTACCGGAGGCTTTGTTACCACCACTACAACCGCAAACGCTTACCCTACTGGCCATTCTACTACTGATACTACTATTCTGCCGCCAGATATAAACAGCTAACGACCATGCAGATATACAACGCAATGGACCTCAAAGCCGGTAAAAAAGCCGACTATAACAAGATGGGTACGCTCACCCAGCCCATCCAGTTTCTCCCCGAAAAGGAGAAAGATGAGGAGTGGCGTGCATGGAACCTGGACTGGCTCGAGTTCCAGGGTATGAAACAGCTTCGTCGTAACGCCCGCAGGCTGATGAAGAACTACAAGCTTGCAAAAGGCATCATCGACAAGTCCGACTACATCGTAGAAGAGGACAACGAGATGGCTGATCTGATTGACACCCTGACCAAGGAGGATCACTCAGCCCTGGAACTGAAGTTCTATCCGATCATTCCCAACGTGATCAACGTACTGTGCAACGAGTTCTCCAAACGCTCCAGCCGGATCATGTTCAAGGCGGTGGACGACATCTCCTACAACGAGATGATGGAGGAAAAGCGGGCCATGGTTGAGAGTGTCCTGCTCCAGGACGCTGAGCGTAAGATGATGATCGAGATGATGAACATGGGTGTGGAGCTGGACTCAGAAGAGATGCAGAAAGCCATGGCGCCGGAGAACCTCAAGACCCTCCCGGAGATCGAAGCCTTCTTCCGCAAGGACTACCGGTCCATGATGGAAGAGTGGGCCTCTCACCAAATGGCCGTGGACGAGGAACGCTTTAAGATGCAGGAGCTCGAAGAGATGGCCTTCCGGGATATGCTGATCACCGACCGGGAGTTCTGGCATTTCAAGATGAACGAGGACGACTACGAAGTCGAGCTGTGGAATCCGCTGCTGACGTTCTACCACAAGAGCCCTGATGTACGCTATATTTCCCAGGGTAACTGGGTAGGTAAGATGGACCTCATGTCGGTTTCTGATGTGATCGACAAGTTTGGTTGGATGATGAACCAGGAACAGCTTGAAGCCCTGGAAGCCATCTACCCGGTACGTTCGGCTGGTTACGCTATACAGGGTTACCAGAACGACGGTACCTACTATGATCCAACCCGTTCCCACGAGTGGAACACCCAGATGCCCTCACTGGCATATCGTCAGTTCACGTCGGTATATGATACCAAGTTTGGCACCGGTGACATCGTGGAGTGGATCCTGTCCGACTCCGAGGACACCATTGACTTTGGCAAGACGCACCTGCTGCGGGTTTCTACCATCTACTGGAAGAGCCAGCGTAAAGTAGGGCACCTGACCAAGATCACTGAAGACGGCGCCGTGATCCAGGACATCGTCTCGGAAAGCTACAAGATCAGCGACAAGCCTCTTTACAACACGACTTTATACAAACAGAAGACCAAAGACAACCTGATCTTTGGCGAACATATTGACTGGATCTGGATCAACGAGACCTGGGGTGGTGTCAAGATTGGCCCCAACCGCCCGGCTTTCTGGGGTATGAATAACCCCGGTGGGATCAACCCGATCTACCTTGGGCTACAGGGCGGCAAACCCGGCCGTATCCCATTCCAGTTCAAAGGAGACGCTACCCTCTATGGCTGCAAGTTACCGGTGGAAGGTGCTGTATTTGGTGATCGTAACACCCGCAGTATTTCACTGGTAGACCTGATGAAGCCCTACCAGATAGGCTACAACATGGTGAACAACCAGATCGCGGACATTCTCGTTGACGAGCTTGGCACCGTGATCATGCTGGACCAGAACGCTTTGCCCCGTCACTCCCTGGGAGAAGACTGGGGTAAAAATAACCTGGCCAAAGCTTATGTGGCCATGAAGAACTTCCAGATGCTCCCCTTGGATACGTCCATCACCAATACCGAGAACGCCCTGAACTTCCAGCACTACCAGGTGCTGAACCTTGAGCAGACCAACCGTCTACTCTCCCGGATCAACCTGGCTACGTATTTCAAGAACCAGGCGTTCGAGGTCATTGGACTCAACCCCCAGCGGATGGGTCAGCAGATTGCCCAGCAGCAGACCGCTACGGGTATCGAGCAGGCCATGAGCGCGTCGTACGCACAGACGGAACAATACTTTATCCAGCACTCAGACAACCTGATGCCCCGGGTACACCGCATGCGCACCGACCTGGCACAGTACTACCATTCTAAGAAGCCGAGTGTAAGGCTGAGCTATATCACGTCCAAGGACGAGAAGGTCAACTTCGAAATGAACGGTACCGACTTGCTTCTGAGGGACCTCAACATCTTCTGTACAACCAAGACCAACTCCCGTTCGGTCATGGAACAGCTCAAGCAGCTGGCCCTGAACAACAATACAACCGGTGCATCCATCTACGACCTGGGTAACGTGATCAAGAGTGAATCGATCGCTGAGCTCACCGGCGTACTCAAAGCCGCTGAAGAGAAGTCCCTGGCCCAGAAGCAGTCTGAACAGCAGATGCAACAGCAACTGCAGCAGGAGATGCTCGCCAGCCAGGAGAAACAGAAGCAGATGGAGATGGAGTTCAAGGCTCAGCAGGCTGACCTGGAGCGTCAAAAAGACATCACGGTGGCCGAGATACGGGCTGCCGGTTACGGATCCATGGCCGACATTAACAAGAACCAGCAGTCTGACTTCCAGGATGCCCTCGAAGGAATCCGTAGCGAGCAACGCTACCAGGACCAGATGAACCTCAAGCGGGAAAGCGAGCTGACCAAGAAAGAACAAGGTGGCCAGAAACTCCAGCTGGAGCGGGAAAGACTACAAACCCAGAAGGAGATCGCAGAAAAACAACTCCAGATCGCCCGGGAAAACAAGAACAAGTACGACAAACCTCAGAAGGGTAAGTAAATCATAGCTCTATTATCCATACTTCAGGTAGTTCTACAAGTAGCTCTCTAAATATCTGGAGTTTAAGTTGTATATTATTAGTGTAGAACTCCACAGTAAAAACCAATATAACTTATGGACACTCAAACCAATGTACAAACCAATGTACAGCAAGTAGATCTCGACATCGACAGCTGGCTTGGTGCACCGGGTGCAGACAGCATCGTACTACCGGGAGGTGAACCTGCCAAACCGGATAACAAACCCAACATCTTCTCTAAAAGCTCTGTAGACATGAGCTTCCTGGATAAAGATGATGACAACGATGATCCGGGCGCAGGTGGTACAGGAGATAACAAGGACACAGAACCCCCGGTTTCCCGTGAAACAGTAGATGACCTGATCGACAACCTGGATGATGACAGCCAGGACGGCACAGGAAAGTCAAAAGGTGGTCGTCCCAAAACAGAGAAGTCCGGTCTTGTAGAGTTCTTGAAGAAGCGCATAGAGTCAAAGGAGATGTTTGCCTTTGAAGACTATGATGAAACTAAACAAACGCTGGATGACTACCTCAGTAGCCTGGCGGAAAAAGATATAGAGGAGCTCTGGCAGGCCAACATGGATAACCTCAAGCAAGAGGTAGCTGCCAAGACCCCAAAAGAGTTCTTTGAGTCTTTACCTGATGAGTTGCAGTATGCAGCCAAGTACGTCATGGACGGTGGACAGGACCTCAAAGGTTTGTTCCAGGCTTTGGCCCAGGTTGAACAAGTTCGTTCGCTGGATCCCACTGACGAGAATGACCAGGAAGGTATCGTTCGCTCTTACCTCAGTGCTACCGGGTTCGGTAACGATGAGGAGATCGAAGAGGAGCTGGCCACCTGGAAAGACCTCGGGGTGCTGGAAAAGAAAGCCAAGCAGTTCAAGCCGAAGCTCGACCAGATGCAGGAAGAGATCGTGCAGGCCCAGCTGGCTGAACAGGAAGCCCGTAAGCAACAGCAGGAACAAGCTGCCCAGGCTTACATGCAGAATGTCTTTGAAGCCCTGAGACCCGCTGAGATCAATGGACTGAAGCTGGACAAGAAAACCCAGGCTCAGCTCTACAGCGGCCTGACCCAGCCCCAGTATCCTTCCATCAGCGGCCGCCCTACCAACCTACTGGGTCACCTGCTGGAGAAATACCAGTTCGTGGAACCCAACTACCCCCTGATCGCAGAGGCCCTGTGGTTACTCTCCAACCCGGATGAGTACCGGCAGAACCTGGTCAAGCAAGGTAAGAACCAGGCCGTCGAACAGACCGTACGCCAGTTAAAGACAGAACAGAGTCGCAGAAACGTCTCAACCTACCAAGATGACGACGAGCCTCGCACCCGTAAGATCGCCAGGCCCACGAACATATTCAAACGCTAATCTTTTTTAACCCCTAAATCCGATGCCCTATGGCAACCCCAGTTCTTAACAATGGTATCTTTCTACGGGATACGAGCTACCAGACTAGCTCTCACGTAGATTCTTACCACCTTTCTAATCTGCTGAAGTCAGCTGAGCCGACCGATCTCGGTCCGGTGGACCTGTGGGCTATGGCACAGAAGGTAGAAATGCCCCTGTACCAGATGTCCAGCTTTGGTGGGAAGAACATTATCCCCGTTGATAATGCGCGTGGTGAGTACAAGTGGCAGATCCCTGTAACCCAGGATCTTCCTTACATCACTGAAGACATCGAGTCCGGCAACACCACCAAAGGTATTGACGGCCAGAGCTTCAAGATCAAAGTAAACAAGCGTTCGTTCGGACATGGTGACATCATCACCTACGACAAGTACAACGGCGTTGAAATGTACATCACTGCGGATGACATCATCCCGGCTGGTGACGGTTTCATCTACACCGTGCAGCTTGTCAACAACGACAACGCCAAGTTCCTGGACAACAAGTACCTGAAAGTAGGAACCAAAGTATTCCGCAAGGGTTCTGCCCGTGGCGAATACGGTGAGCGTTTCTCCGACCTGGGTAACGTTGGTTCCGGTTTCCGCGAGTTCTACAACTACGTCGGTGGTGCTGAAGCCCACGTACACTACTCCATCAGCTCTCGCGCAGACCTGATGATGAAGGGTGGTATGAAGGCTGACGGTACTGTACCGGTCATGGAGCTCTGGAGAAACTTCGACAAGAGTGTCGATCCTTCCATCTCTTCCCTGGAAGACATGGCTTCCAAGATGGGTAAAGACTACGTGAAGAAGGCTTACCAGTCCGGTCAGCTGACCCGCACGTTCTTGACGACCCTCGAGGCAGCCCACCTGACCAAGATCGCGAACGACATCGAAACCTACCTCATGTGGGGACAGGGTGGTCGTATCAAGCAGGACGGTCCGGATGACATCCGCCTGTCTGTAGGTCTTTGGAAGCAGCTTGACAACTCCTACAAGCGTATCTACAACAAAGGTTCTTTCAACCTCGATCTGTTCAAGAGTGAGATCTTCAACTTCTTCAACGGTAAGGTTGAGTTCCAGGGCCCGGATCCCAAGCGTCAGCTGGTGGTACAAACCGGTCTCGGTGGTATGAAGCTTGTCAACGAAGCCATCAAGCGTGAGGCCATCAACTCCGGCCTAGTGATCAATGCTTCTGAAGTGGGAGCAATCACTGGTAAGGGTATGGACCTGAACTTCGGTTTCGCGTACACTCAATACGTTATTCCGTTCCTGGCTAACGTGAAGTTTGTACTGAACCCTGCGTTCGACAACGTACACACCAATGACATCGAGAACCCGATCATCGATGGTTTCCCTCTGTCTAGCTACAACTTCATCATCTTCGATATTACCGAGAACACGAACGACAACATCTTCCTGTTGAAGCTCTCTTGGGACAATCAGTTGAAGTGGTTCTACCAGAACGGTACCATGGACTACATGGGACGTACGCAAGGCTTCCAGTCTTCTGGAAACTTCAACGGTTACCGCGTATTCATGACGCAGACAATGCCTGCCATCTGGGTTAAAGACCCGACCAAGGTGTTGAAGATCGTCATGCGTAACCCGGTTACTGGCGGATCCTTCTAAATCATAGTCAAACCAGGGGGTGGAATTCCCCCTGGTCCCTGACTCTATTGTTCATCCAACAACGCCTCGTATGAAAGTTCTTATCTCTAAACTGCTCGGAGCCAACCCCGTTACCTCAGCATTGGGTATCCTGATTGCCGGTCTCGGTATCGCTCATGAGTCTCTGAAAGCCGGTGAGACTGACTGGTCCGTGATCGGATTGTCTGTGCTCATGGGTGTACTGGGCCTCAAAGCCTCCGACGCTAAAAAGTAAACAGTACTCAGGATGGATAGCTGATTAGATCACCCACAACAGCCTGAGTCTTTTAATCCGTAGCCCCGCCTGGGTCTCCGTATCCAGGATCCCAACCTACCGTATGCAACCGGGCTTAATCCACCCGGGGAGTTTGCAACTCCTGGTAGGTTCCAAGATCGGACACACCGATCCTCTTTAAAAACCAAAAAACCAAACGATGAGTGTCACAGTCGTAGAAAAGTACCTGCAGAACAAGAAGAGTACGATCGCTATCCGTCCCTTTTTTGACCCGATGGTCGACAACATGGGACTGCAGAAGTACGGCTTGAGTCTGTTTGAAGGAGCGTTCCATGAAGAACAACTGGCTTGCCTGGAGATCAACGGGATCAAACGCTACCTGACCGGGTTGAACGAGTTCGCTCCTGAGGTCAAAGACCTTCCGCTCGATGAGCAGCAGGCCAAGATCAAACAGATCCGCCAGATCGTCGCCCAGCTCGAAAAAGAACTGGCGGCCAACGTGGTAGATCCCAACGACGAACAGTTCTGGAACAAGATCAAACTCCTGAAACCCGATAACGGGGAGTTCTGGGACAAGATCAAGATCCGCTGCAGCAACGCACCGACGTACCTGGAACCCGATAAGGATCCCTACGATCTGATCAGACTCTACGCCATAGAATGTGGTGGTTTCTCGATCGTGGCCAGGAGCCTGGAAGAAGCCCGCAGAATGCCGGTGCCGCCCAAGTTCTACCTGGATAAACTCGAAGAGACCGCGTCCCTGCAGACCGAGGTGAAGAAGATGAGGAACAAGGCGCTCTCTGAACTGCAGAAGTTGTTTGACAAGAACCAGAACAAGTTGCTCTACGTGGCAAAGGTGCTGGATCCGAACTCTGCCCAGTACAAGAAGAGCACACCCAACGATATTATCTATGACAACATGGATAAGTACATCAACGGGGACCTCATCGAGAAGGACAAACGTAAGACCGCTGAGCGGTTCCTGGATGCGGCCGGACTGGATATGGAAACACTGAAGATCCGCTCCATCGTCAAGGACAGCTCATACTACAAGTTCATCTCACCGAAAGCAGATGGTTTTATCTACCACATGCAGACCGGGACGATGATGGGCCGGACCCCGACGGATGTCGTGGAGTTCCTGAAGAACCCGCTGAATGAAGAGATCCTGATCGATCTCACGAAGAAGGTAGAAAAATACTGGAACCAGTAAGCATGAATAACAACCTCTTACAGATAAAGATCAAACAGCGGCTGAACAAGCTGGCTTCTATGGACTACGACAACATCGAGTGTTGGATGGTACAGGAAGCCTTCAACAAGGCGCAGTTGGAGTGGATCAGACGCATGATCTACGGACTCAATACCCGTAAAGAGGGATCTGAACAGTCAACCGGGTTGGTAGATGATCTGCGCATTCTGATGAAGAGTGTGGATCTACTGCCGATCACAGACAAGAAAACGTTCTTTGAAGCCACGCTTCCTGCTGATTATCTCTACTACGTACGGGCTGATGTCTATGCCAACAGCAAGTGCTGCCCGGACAAACGTAAGATGGTGGTCTATGAAGCAGAAGAAGCTAACATGGGTGTGTTACTGACCAGTGATACCAAAGGTCCCAGCTTCGAATGGGCCGAGACCCTGAGTACCCTGGTAGGAGACAAGATCCGCGTGTATACCAATGGTGAGTTTACCATCACTGATATTGGGCTGGTATACTTCCGGCTACCGCGTATCGTACAGTTTCTGGGTTGTGTCAATCCAAGTACAGGGACCGCGTATACGACCAACCAGGAGTGTGAGTTTAAAGATGACATTGCTGAGGTTCTGGTAGACCAGGCTGCAGCAATACTTGCCGGTGACATAGAAAGCATTACTCAGTATCAACGTGAATCACAAGAAGTACAAAAGAATAGTTAAACATGGAAAACCCTATACTCAAAAGACAGCTGAAGGTATCTACTGTGAGTGCCGATCCGATAAAAACTGGTATTCAAAGCACACCTGCTCCCGGTAAAAACCCGCTGATTGACGATTCTTGTATCAGTTTTCTTCAGTACCGTATCCAGCAGGAGGAGTACTCTTCCAGAGTTTATCTTTCCATGTCCATGTGGCTGAACAACAACGGTTATTTGAACGCAGCTAAAGTCTGGAAAAAATACTCTGAAGAAGAGAACAAGCATGCTGACATGGCTCGTGAGTATCTGCTTAACATGGGTGTTCAACCAGCCACACCCCCTTTGGAGCAACCCACAGAGAACTACAAGGGCGGGTTGCCTGAGATCATCCGTAAAAGCCACGAGCATGAGATTGATATCACCATGCAGATCTCAGACCTGGCTAAACATGCTATGAAAGACGGTGATCACATGTTGTATGAGCTGGCTTTACACTACTTGAAAGAGCAAAACGAAGAGATGGGTAAAACCCAAGATCTCGTAGATCAGCTCGATTCCTTTGGTGAAGACAAGATTGCTCTCAGACTGTTTGATCATGATCTTTCACACTACGTATAACTTTTTTTGTTTTTTAACCCCATAAACCCCAAGTCCTATGTATTTTCCTAACGCGTTTCGTAAGAGCTTCCTGCCCGCGAGCACGACTCTTGCTTCCACGGGTTCGACTGCAACCCTGACCGCTGGTCAGCTTGGCTTCTTTGATGCCAAGAGCTTTGCCGCTCTGACTGCAGCTCAAGCTGCCCCGTTCATCCTGGCTGAAGGTAGCCGCTTTGCTTCTGACAAGATTGGCCCCGTACACGGTGGTTACAAGGAGTCCAAGAAGTCCAAGGTGATCAACCCGAAGTACATCAGTCGCCTGATCAAGATCGGTGCCAAGACTGCGCAGAACCAGGTTGTTACCGTGAGCATCTCCAAGGTGTACGAGAACAACACGTATCGTCTGCGTGTAGACCTCAAAGGTTCTCCCGCGCTCCGTTTCCTGAGCCACAACTTCTATAAGGTGCTTGATGCCTTCACCGGTTGCGAAGCCGTTGCTGGTACTTCTGCCCTGGTAGATCCGACCACTGTGGCCATCAAGTGGGCCAAGCAGATCAACGAGCATCCGTTCATGACCCAGTTCATCTCGGCTGCCGTTAAGAACACGGCTGATGCTACGGTTCCTGTTGGTAGCTACGACACCTTCACTCCGGCTGGTTCTATCACCACGGCCAGCACTGCTAAGCTCGTCTTGACCGTTGCTTACCTGGAGACCAAGTTCGGTACCTGCACCTTCACCCCGACGGATTTCTACGAACTGCAGCCTCTGCAGATCTACACTTCCTTCGTTGAAGAGAGCGGTGATCCTTGTGAAGTTGTTGGTATCAGCGCCACTGAAACCACTCCTCCCCAGCAGGCTTCTGGCCTCGGTGAGACGGTGCTTCGCGAGCTGATCCTCGACGGTCGCTACCTGCAGAACGCATATCCTGACAGCTCCCGCGTGGACAGCCTGAGGATGCGTGAGATCGAAGCAGATCCTGCCCTGGCTGCCGTTACCCGTTCTGCTCTGTACGATCAGATCATGATCCTGCACAACGTACCTCGTTTCAACAACCCCACCGGGACGTTTGACAACGACCAGTACTTGCTGGTGATTCATGTTCCGACTGGAGCTACGACTACGGACATCACCAACTTCATCGTCAACAGCTGCACTGCTGCTGGTAATGCGGTTGCTCTGGAGAGCTACTAAGCCCAGACTTTCTAACATACAAAACGGGAGCGAGACTACGGTCTCCTCCCTTTTTGTTTTTGGAGAACTGCTGAAAAAACAGTATATTTTTATTGAGAACCTCTGTTTTCAACCTCTACAAATACTTCCCGGATGGCAAGCAAACACCAGCTAAGTTTAGAGCTGCCTGATACAAACAATATCAAGGTCTTACGTATCTTTGACACAAGCATCTACGCTGAAGGTCTGGGTAAGGATTGTGGTATCTTGAGTATCACCTCTCCAGGTTTCAACCAACCCAGGAATATTGAGATGCTTCCCGGGTTCAACGCCACGCTTACAGCGTGTACCCTGGGTCTTCAAATCTCCGGATGTTCGGACTCGGTTCAACCGCTTCCGGACGGCATCTACAACATCCGTTACTCTATATCGCCCAATACAGCTGTGTACGTCGAATACCAACATCTTCGTATTACCCAGACCAATAACCGGTACCACAACCTGTTGTGTGAACTGGAGATGTCAGCCTGTGAACCAGATGCTGACGTCAAAGAACAGCTCAATGAGCTGCGGTTGATCAAGAGTTTCATGGATGCGGCCAAGGCCAAAGTGGAATACTGCCACGACGGTGAAGCAGGTATGGAGTTATTACTCTACGCTAAGAAAAGACTAGACAAGATTACCAATACACTTTGTAACAAGTCATGTTAATCACTGTAAAAACCACCCCAGACATTATGAAAACGTGTTCAAACTGCGGATCCGCTATCACTTGCGGCTGTCAGGAAAGAGTAGCCAGTAACGGCGTTAAAGTCTGTGCCAACTGTTATGTGAATTACGAGCAACAGCTCCATCCTCAACTTCAGCAACCTCACGAAAACCCTGCACCTATACCTGATGCACACATATCTACCTCATAAAGTCAAGTACAACAAACAGTTTGCTGACTCTTTCTACCGCACCTACAAACAGATGCGGTACGGGATTGCATCGTGTAAACCTTCGGTAGAGCAGGACCTGATCAGCATGCGTAAAGAGCTGGTCGAATGGGAGTCCAAAGAAGATGCCGGGGCCCTGGAAGAGACCAAGATCCAGTTTACAACCTGGCTGGGTGTTACCTACGACGATGTCATGTACTCTAAAGGGGGTACTGGTTTTCTAATTACTGATAAGGGCAACGCTCCATCCATGGGTATGAGTTACACCGGTACAGATCCGCAGGGTAATAACATCATCCAGATCAACGCAGGTGGGTGCATTACCCGGATCAACCTGAATACTTCTGTCTTTGTATCTGACAATACTTCCTACGTGCATACACAGACGAACGCGGCTACTGTATGGGACATCACGCACAACCTCAACATGAGTCCGAACGTACGTACTGAAGATCTGACAGGTCAAGACATAGAAGGTACGGTTGAGATAATCAACAACAACCAGATCAAGATCTATTTTAGTCAAGCTGTGTCCGGTAAAGCCTACTTAAGCTAATGAGTACCACGATCAAGAAATACCTGCATGACATAGATCTGCAAACAAACCGGTTACTGAATGCACGTATGCATCCGGTGACCACCGCAGAACGTGTGACGCTGGGTAATTTGTTGAACTCCGGGGACACCGGCGTACTCGTTTATGATACTACACAGAAGATCTTTTATGTCTGGAACGTAGATGCATGGTACCCGTTCAGTGTATCCGATCAGCTTGTAGTGCAGATCCAGGAGGCGTATGACAAGTACACCAAGCAGATTGAGATCACCTCTACGGAAACGGTGCATACGATTAAGCTGATTAGCCGGGATGATACGTTTATCCAGGATACGATCGCTTACGCACACATCCACGATCAACCGGTTCCCCAGAGTTCCTGGGTGATCAATCACAACTTAGGTAAGTATCCTTCGGTGACGATCGTGGACTCTGCTAATGATGAAGTCGTTGGAGAAGTAAAATATAACTCTGTTAATCAGCTCACCGTGAGTTTTAGTGCGGCCTTCAGTGGGAAGGCTTACCTCAACTGACGGCCGTAAACCCTAAAAACATGGCAAAGAAGTTTTTAACTAACCTAGATCTCACCAAGAACCAGCTGCTCAACGTAGCTCTGCAAAACTTGGCGTCCGCACCCAGCTCGCCTGTACCGGGCCAGGTATACTACAACACAGCTGATAAGGCCATATACTTTTGGGATGGTACCCAGTGGGTCAACATCTCTGGTGATATTACCTCGGTGGTAGCCGGGCTGGGTCTTACCGGTGGCGGTTCTGGTGGTGAAGTTACCCTGGATGTTAGTGTTGACAATGCGACCATCGAGATCAGTGGCGACGCTATCCGAGTCAAAGACTTGGGTATTACCAACAGCAAGCTTGCAGATGGCGCCGTTACTACGATAAAGCTTGGAGATAACCAGGTTACCCTGGCCAAGTTCCAGCAGATTGCTGCCCTCAAACTTCTGGCAAACGTTACCGGTTCAACTGCTAACGTGCAGGAAGTGGACATCAAGACATCGATTGATGGTACAGCGTCCAATACGAATCTTCCTACAACCCTTGCGGTCAAGAACTACGTTGACGGTTTGATCGTCAACCTAGGTAACCTTGAAGGGTCCTGGAGTGCAGCCGGGGGTACGTTCCCGGTAGGTAGTGGTGCAGGTACAAAAGCCGGTGACTACTGGTACATTATCACGGCCGGTACGATCGATGGCGAAGCGTTCAACGTAGGTGATGTCATCATCGCTAACAAAGACGCTGCGTCTACTACCTCTAAAGCAGACTGGATTCGGCTGGAGTCCAACAGGGATCAGGCTAGTACTACGGTACTTGGTTTGGTAACGATCGCGACCCAGACTGAAGTCAATACCGGCACCGATACACAGAAGGTGGTTACCCCGGCAACCCTGGCCGGTAGAACCGCGACCGAGTCGCGCACTGGTATCGCGGAGATTGCTACCCAGGCGGAAGTGACCGCGGGTACGGATGATGAGCGCATTGTCACTCCACTCAAGCTCAAGACTTTCCTGGATGCCAACGTCGGTGGTTATGCTGCCAACGTGGGTAACGGTACCAATACCTCTTTTGCTCTCACCCATGGTCTCAATACCCGGGATGTCATCGTTTCGATCTATGATAACGCTACGTATGAAGAAGTGATCACCGATGTTGTACTAACTACCGCTGGAGTGGTAACGGTTAGTTTTGCAACTGCTCCTACTTCTAACGCGTATCGTGTTGTCATTAAGAAATAATCTGATTGATGAAGTTCCTAACGGATATATTAGCCAAGAGTAATCTTGTTGTTGATGGTGTAGTTACACTTAATACTGTCAACGCAGCATCTGTCGACACGGATAAGTTTCTGGTTGTCGACAATGGTGTTGTTAAGTTCCGTACGGGAGCTCAATTACTCTCTGATATTGGAGCCGCAGCAGCTGCTGCTGGTTTACCTGTCGGTGGTACTACGGGACAGATCTTAGCCAAGATCGACAATACGAATTACAACGTACAGTGGATCGATAACTATGCTCCCAAGATCCAGCACATTGTCAAGTTGGGAACAACAATGACAGCTGGTACACCTGTTTATGTAAGTAGTTCAGATGGTACTAACATGATTGTTAGTGCAGCATCAAACACTACCGAAGCTACCAGTAGTAAAACATTGGGTCTTTTGGTTAGTGGCGGTGTCACTAATGACCAACGATTTGTTGTTACAGAAGGTCTTTTAGCTGGACTTGATACATCTACCGCAGCAGCAGGTGATCCGGTATGGTTGGGTCCAAATGGTACTCTTTTATTTGGATTGGCTAACAAACCAGTGGCCCCGCTCCACATGGTCTTTATTGGTATTGTTACCAGGGTACAGCAGAACAATGGTGAGATCTTTGTTAAGGTGCAGAACGGCTATGAGCTAAATGAACTTCATGACGTATCTCTACCTAGTTATATTAACAACGGCGTACTCTACCGAGATACTTCTACAAACTTGTGGAAGCACGCTACGATTGCTACCATCTTAGGATATACTCCTGCCAACAGTACCAGCATCTCTGGTACAACAAATTATGTAGCTAAGTTTACATCTGCTGGAGCAGTTGGTAATAGTCAAATCTTTGACAACGGAACGTTTGTCGGTATTGGCACTACTTCAAATGCCGGATACAAACTTGATGTTACTGGTACTGCTAGAGTATACCATGGATTAACCGTAAGTGATTATGGTGGCCTAAATACTACCTACTCTCTTATTGCCTACACAAACGGAAATACAGAGGTTTTTGGTATTAAGAACGGAGCTGTTTATAGCAACGGTAACTTTGCAGTTTTCAATAACTACACCCAGCCTTATTATTTCTACACCAACCTCGGCTACTACTTTATTCCCGCAAACTCCAGGGGTGTAGCTAATTTAGACTGGATCTACGCGGGCGGTACAATGTTCGTTGCTGGCGGTAATACCAACCAAAATACAGGATGGGTATCGGTTAAGCCTACTTTTAACTACAACAGCACCCCTGACGCAGGTACTAAGTTTATTGGATTCTACTATAGCCCGACCAACTTTGCAACTCTTGGAACTCAGCATTACGCCATTGTTGCTGAAGCTGGACAAGTTCAACTTGGTGATCTAGCTGGTACCGGCTCTCGTATGGTAGTGGCCAGTGCAACGGGTGTATTGTCTACCCAGGCTATCCCCAGCGGTACTTTAACTGGTACTGGAACGATCAACTACGTACCCAAATGGACGAGTACATCCGCCCTGGGTAACAGTCAGATCTTTGATGATGGTACCAACGTAGGGATTGGTACTTCCTCGCCAGGATATAAACTTGATGTTGTCGGTGTAATCTATACAAACAACTCGGTCAACGTAAACAACTACGGTACGTTGTCTTTTGATACTACCGGTAACGGTAGAATGCGTGTCAAAGCGATCGCCAACCGAGAGCTTTCTTTTGGGGCCAACAACCTCAACGAGAACATGATCATTGGTCTCACGGGTAACGTTGGTATCAACGCTACGTCTTTGATTAGTGGTATACAACTAACTATAAATACCACAGCAGGTGGACCGGTTTCCAGTGGTACAGCACAAACAGCAGCGTTACGCTTACAAAGCGGAGCCAATAACGGAGTCATTGACTTTGGTACAAACAGTTCAGCCAACGGCTGGATCCAGGTAACCAACAGATCCTCACTTGATTCTAATTTCAACTTACTACTCAACCCCAATGGTGGTAGTGTAGCAATAGGTACGAGTAGTCCCGCTGCGTCTGCTAAACTTGAGATCGCTTCTACCACACAAGGTTTCTTACCGCCTCGGATGACCGCTGCTCAACGTGGCGCCATTAGTTCTCCAGCTACCGGACTTGTTGTTTACCAAACAGATGGTAACGAAGGGTTGTGGTTGTACACTGTAGCCAACGGGTGGAGAGCCTTAGCAATAGTTGTCTAAAACTTATAATCACGAGATATGGGTGTTGCATTAATAAACGGTCATTTAGTTTCAGATAGTGGTGTGAACTTATCAGCCAAAGCCGACCTGGTAAACGGGTTGGTTCCTAGTTCGCAGCTGCCTTCTTATGTTGATGACGTATTAGAATACGCAAACCTCGCAGGCTTCCCGGCCACCGGTGAAGCTGGTAAGATCTATGTCGCTCTCGATTCCAACAAGATCTACCGTTGGGGTGGATCTACATACGTGGAAGTATCACCGACCGTAGGTACAACCTGGGGTGGTATTGGCGGTACGCTGTCCAACCAAACTGATTTACAGAACGCTCTTAATGCCAAACAAAACTCTTTAAGTGGTACCGGCTTCGTCAGAATGTCTGGTACTACTCTTAGCTATATTAGCGGGACCTCTTCACAGTTTGTGAAGGCCGACGGTTCTCTGGACTCCAGTACGTATGTAACCGGCGGACCCTACCTCGCTCTTTCCGGGGGTACGATGAACGGTAACATCTTGTTTGCCAACAGTACTTCCCCTAATACTCACTACATCCAGTTTGGAGATAATACGGGGTGGATCTTCCGGTTCATGACCAATGTAACGGGTACGCCCACAATGCGGTTTAGTTTTAAAGACAACGGTGACTTTACTGCTGTCGGTGCGTTACGTGGTAGCTCGTTTATCCGGGACGGTGGTACGTCCAGTCAGTTCTTAAAAGCTGATGGTAGCGTAGACTCCAACACCTACGTTACGGGTGGTCCATACCTGGCCCTTACTGGTGGTACAGTAACTGGTAAAGTATTTGTTCGTTCTACCAGTGATGGTACTTACGGTGGAGCGTTGGAGGTCCGTGAACGCGGTTTAGTAAGTACAGCACAAACCGGTTGGGATTATAGTCCAGCCATTACGTTTCACTGGGGTGGTTGGTTTGCTAGCAGGGTAGGTCTTAGGTCTGATGGTCTGCTGGCTATTGACGACGTACCTCTGGCTACACGCTCGTGGGTAACTAGTCAAGGTTACACTACAAATGT
>JACCEC011198612.1_pt1 | contig 44386 bp, 40 predicted proteins | sample 7450121 | NCBI WGS metagenome assembly JACCEC01 (sample SAMN15323455, study PRJNA562643) | freshwater metagenome | isolation source: river surface water | place: USA:Blue River Watershed | collected 2017-08-18 | reverse complement strand
GGGTAAATAAATTTAAATGTTTATAAGAATATGTATCTTTACCAATCATTAACGGATAACCAGCTTTTAAATAATTCTTAACAAATATATAATTTTCTATATTGTTATTTTTAATAACTCTTATCGTTACATCAGTAGAATCTTCATATTCTGATATTCTATATAATTTTTTATCTATCTCTTCTTTCGTTTCATCATCAAACCCATCCATATCAATATCTTTTAAATCATCGAACCCGTCCATATTTAAATCGTTAATATCATCAAACCCATCCATATCTAAATCATTAAGATCGTTGAATGTATCCATATCTAAATCTTTATAATACTCTTCATATGTTAATTTTTTATGGACTTTAAAATTAAAATCAACATAAGCTGCTTTAGGTCTACCATTATTTGTCCAATTACTACCATCTAATTTAATCTGTTCTTTTGGGTATTTAGGAACATTTAATACTTGTTCATCAAGAACAAGTATATCACCTTTTAATAAACCATTTTCATCTATCGTAACTTCTAATGGGATATCACCAGATAACCAATATTCCGTTTTTAATATTATCTCGTATATTTCCGGTACATCTGTAGAAGAAATTTGATGTTCATAATAATGTGTTTCCCAAGGGTTAGAACTTCTTTTATTAGGTGCTTGATTAGGAATAATTCCGTTATCTTGAAAAACTATTTTCATGTGATAACCTAATTTATAAAACACATATCGGATTTAATGGTCATGGTACCCGTATTAATATTACATTTATCAGTAGCATTAACTATAGCTCTTTCACAATTTAATGTAGCATCTTTAGTATTAAGTATAATCTTTTCATTAGTACTTACAGTTAATTTACCACCTACAGAATCTAATATTAAACTATTATTAAATGTATCCGATAAAGATAATTGTCCTTCATTAGTATTAAATAATAAATCATATCCACAAGCTTCACCGTCATTGTTTGCTGTATGAAAATGTACAGTTTTATTAATCGTATCTACTAAAAGAAAATAACCTTGTGTACTATCACCACCAGTACCAGCTTTATTAGAAAAATAATAAAGTACTTTTTCTCTCTTTCTTAAAGATTGGTTATGGCTATATACACACCAAAAATATTCATCAGTCTCACCAAATGTATAGACTTCAACAATATCACCTTTACATACATCAGGAGCTGTTATCCTGTTTTGTTCGCCGTTCGGATACCAGGTACAAGGAATAGAATTTGATTTATCATATTTAACAGAAACATTATTACCTTGACTATCTTGTATTGATAAAGAACTACTATCATTTTTTGATAAATCACCTTCTGCAGTAGGAATAACTTCAACAGGATAAACCTCTATCTCATAACTATCTTCAACTTTATCAGCTACAACATATCCTAATCCATAAAACTTCTTACTTTTTTCCATTATATTGTACCTCTTGCCGTTACAGGTGTATATAAATTACAACAATGGAAATTTTTACTTTCAAAATGTGGACATCTTTTTTTTACTTTAAAAAAGAATAAAAACTTTTCTTTTAAGATATTACATCTAGGAATACAATTATCCTCGTGGTTATAGGGTAAACCAAAATCAATTTGTACTTTTAAATGTTCACAAACACATAATTCTTTATTAGTAACTTCATCAGGAACTTCATTAGTTCCTATATATAAATTTTCACCATCTCTTATCATTATACATTCTCCTCTAATTTATAGTGTTGATAAACTTGCATACCAGGTTTTCTATAAAAACCTAATGTCTCCAATAACATATACAGTGCATATAAACTATCTTCTATAATATTAGAAGTATTTACATAATCTAGTATTTCATCTGGTATACCTTTTCTTGTAACAATATCCATAGGTATTCTTATAGTTGTATAAGTACCTAAGTTCTTTCTTTCAAAAAGTTCTTTAAATTTAAGTTTAATATCAGTATCTTGAATATTTTCTACAAACTCATTTAGTTTAGCTTTGTTATCCATAACTAATGGAACTTTAACAAAAGTATATGGTGGTTCACCTAAGCTTCCGTATTTATCTGCAAAGATTCTTTCCCATAATAAATGGAATTGATATGGAGATTGTTCTGGACCTTGTTTATAAGATTTAGCACCTTTTATGGGTATTCTTTTAAAGTAGCTTATATTACCACTTTTAATACCATTTAAAATACCTAATTCTATTTCTATAGTTTTTTCTATATAAGTTTTTAAACTAATCGTATCTTTATTTTTAATGGCATTTAATAAATCTTTCATAATCTGATGAATCAATTTCTTAATCTCTATTTTAATACTAGAAGCAATAAGATGTACACCTTTAAGTTCTAACTCAGATTCTTTAAAAGTATTACCTTCTTGTATTTCAGTATATGCATAATAATGTTTACTAACATTAGTAGCAATAAATACAGACCAATAAAATTCATTTTTCATTTTTAATGTTTCGTACATAGATTTATCAATATTCATATTAGCAGCTAATATTTTAATATGATGGTCCATAACTTGTGTATTAATAGTCATAATGGCATTAGCAATACCAACTGCCTCACCATTAAATGTAGGTTCACCATAATACCATTCTAACCACTTATCGTAACTACCACAAGTACTATCAGTATCTGATAGTACAATAGCATCTCTTAACATATCTCTAATATAAGCAACACTTGTAGGCATGATATCAGTAGTATAAAATGTTCTAAAGAATAACCAATATTTATCCATACCTAACATAATTTTTTGTATAGTACTAGCAACAGTATTAAGTTCTTCTGTTCCTTGCATTTTACCAACATCAAATTTTTTACCTTTAAGTAAATCACTACAAATACATAAAGCAAGATTTAAAATACCTTCTGGTGCTTTTTTAACTAAGTCAGCATGATTATCAACAGGCTCAACAGATATCATACCTAGACTCTCTATTATCTCTCTCATCACCTTATCGTTGTATTGTTTAAAATGCCATAAGTCATTACAATACATAACCATACATCTTTCTTCATCATTTAGTGTTTTAATAAAATCAAAGATAATGTTTTCTTTAGGTTTATTTTCCCAATACCATTTAGTACTAAATAAAATCATATCCATAACTTCATTAGCCGATGGTACATGGATATTGTATTTATCAATAGTATATCTAACAGTTCTACTATTAGTTCTATTAACTAAAGCAACAATATAATTAATAGTTACTTCAGCATTTCTAAAATATTTATTACCTGCTATCATACTTTCTGTTGTCATATTACCTATCGAAGCAACACTTCTTGTAATAGATGTTAAAGTATAGTGTCCACTAGGATTACTTAATATACTTCCTTTACTTCCATATGCACCAGATACAGCATTGTTAAATATCTTTCTAATCTTTTGCATCGTAGAGTAATAATCTTCCATAGGTTTATTACCTTGTTGTTTATACTCAAACGATTTATGTTTATCTTCTGACCTTTTTTTTACATTAATAAATAAGAATTCAGCATGTAAACTTTTTCTTTCACTAGGGTGGTTATAAACAGTAAAAGATGGAACAATAATATGTCCACCATCAATAACATCTTTAAGATAACTTTTAAGAGTATCTTCAACTCTTTCCATGTCACCATTTTCTTTTTTTCTGTTGAATACTACTTTAGGGTCTTTAGGCTTATTTGATTTTACAGCTTCTCTTATAAGTCTATTAGTAGTTTCTATATCCAGATTAAATTTCTTACTTACATAAGTTCTCATATGTTGCATATATGTATTTACAGGATTCATATTTACAGCATATTCTATAGTTGGGTTTTTGAACGTATAGTTCACATCATTTTTTAATATCATGGTTACTTCCTAATTTTAAATCAACTAAATCAAACCGACAAAAAAAGAAAAGATATTATTACAAGTGATCATATGATCACTTGTAATGTATAACCATTTGTTAATAAAATTCTTTTGATAATCTCAATATCTGCATTACTAATATTAGATACTTTAAAAGTAAACTCATTACCACTTACATCATAACTATATATATATTCCATTGGTAACATATATATATTACCTGTACTATCTACAAAATGAAAGTAAGTAAAGTTTTTATAATTTAAACTATTTATAGTATCAGATACAACAGTAACTTTTAAAACATTATTATGTTGTTCTATAACATTAAAAGTTTTAATTGCTTCATCATAAGGTAATATACCTTTAAGTTGTAAATTATTAAGTTGCGCACCTAAAACATTTGGATATTTAGTTATAATGTTATAATAAGCATTAACTTTATCTATAGCCATGAAGACTCCTTATTTTTTTCTAATAACAATAACTATACTGTTATTTACTATTGTTTCAACAATGTAGTTATATTCCCCAGGATGTACATGTTCACTTTTTGTTAATAAAGATTCCATTATATCATAGATACCATCTTTTACAGATTTATAACCATCTTCACCATCTAATAAAACATGAACATTATTATATTTAGCAACTAAATTAACATTCTCTATAATATTATTAACTCTTAATGAAATATCTATATCACCATTAGAAATGATAAGGTCAACTGCACAATCTAACATTCCATTAACAGCATGCAAAAAATTACTATCATTTTTTTCTATATTATTTAAAACGATATAAGTCTCTACTATCGTCGGTACTTTTATAATAATTTTTTCATTATGTAAATTATCTTCTTCTTCTCTCATGTTTAATCTCCTTTAGTAACTAGTACCTTTATTTTACTGCTATTATATATAATATAATCTATAAAATTATATTGTTTAAATTTAATCTGGAATGTTTCCAAGAATGTTTCTAAATTAACATACAAAGTATCTTCAAAATCAAATATGATATTTTCATAATCAGTATTAGAATAAAATACATCTGTTATTATATATTCACATTCATTAAGACTTAATGATATTCCGTTACTATTTTTTAAATACGAGATTAATTCTATAAATGTTTTTTTATTTATTTCTTCCTCTATGGTAATACTATAAAATTGTTTTAAAAAATCTTTATACATCTTTTTAAAGATATTGTATTCTTCTGTTAAATTTAAAACTATATCATTTTTATCTGGTACTAAATTTAATTCAGTCGTCACCATATTATCATGGGTACTGTAATTAAACAACATTAGTACTCCTTATTTTAGATGTATCTCTTATCCATCCATTAAACTTAATATTGTTAATCTTAGGTTGGTTAAATAAAGGGTACAATAATTTAAAAGTTTCGTATTCTATAAGATTATAATCATCTGTATAATTACCTTTAACATCAACAGGTATTATTTCTTTATATTCTTTATAGAAATGTATTAGACTTCTATCTTTTAAAGATAAGTAATACTCTATAAGTTTAAAAAACATGTTACTATTTTCTTCACCTGTTATTTCTTGGTAAATTATTAATTCATTATTTAAATCTATTAATTTATTAGAACCTTTTTTAGCTGATATAGAACTGTTATATAAATCAAACATATCTGTATATTTAACTATTTCACTATTTTCAATAGTAAGATAAATATCACTATCAATTTTAATAAAATCTATAATAGTATCTTCACTCCAATCAACTTTAACATTATTACTTTCTGTAAATTTATTATGTTGATCTTTAAGTGCAATATGTAATTCATCCAGAATAGAATATTGATATATAAAAGTATAACTATCATTCTCAATATCTTCAGGTCCAATATCGCTTGACTCTATATAAGTATCTTGAAAGTATTGTCTTATGTTAATGGCAATACATTCTTGTATTTCAGCAACATCTACATTTTCTTTTATACCCATTAATACTTCGTTAATGATATATCTTAATATGTCTTCTTTATATTCTAACATATCACTATCTTCAAAATACTGATTGTAACTTTTTTCGTAATAATTTATAAAATCAGTTATCTTTATCATAACTCACCTCAAAGTAATAATTATCTTCGTCATCATTTTTATAAACTATGTTTTTAAAATTAAAATCTATTATCTCTTTTAGTAATATCATATCTATCATATCTAATATTTTATATGTTTTAGATGTTATAACAGGTTTACTAAAAAAAGATTCTATGTTTAACTCCTCGATAGAGTTAAACATATTATTTAAGAATTCTTTACTTAAAATATCAACATAATTTATACCTTGGTCTCTTTTCATATCATACTTTTTTACAAGTATTTCTTCTACATTTATTCCTGGTAACATTTTACCAAAGTAAATAAGAATGTCTTCCTTCTTTAAAGAAATTATCATCTGTTTTCTCCAACATTACTAATTTGTAATCTATTTCATCTACAGGATAATAATTAGAAGACAGATTGTTTTCTAATCTTGTAAATAAACTATAGAATAAATTCATATACTTATTAATCTCTGTAATAACTATCTTAGAAATATCTAAAGTAGTTTTGTATGTTTCATTAAGCATATCTACCGACATTTCAAATATGTTAATATATGGTAATTTAACATTTTTAATAAAACAAAGTATAATATTTTTTATTAAACCCGATTCTAATAGTTTAATTAAATCCTTATCTTCTATACTATCAAATATAGAAGATAAATCACTGTTATAAACCATTGAATAATTATTAATAGATAATCCACTAAGAGATGAAAAGTCTACTAATTTGATATTATTCATATGTTCTCCTTATATTTCTGATTCTTTTAATCTAACCTCTAAAATATGGTTAATAGTAGTTATGATGTGATAAGTATTATCATCATTTATCTCTAATATATAATCAGCAATATTAGAAGGTAATCTTTTTAAAACATCATCATCCATTTTATCTATAACATTATGTATATATTCCACTTCTTCATTACTAATATAAGGAATAAAATTTCTAATAATCATATCAATATTAAATATACCATTACCGTTTATCTTGTAAACGTCGTCACCGTTCTTTTTAATAAACGAATTGAAGATAATTTTAAATAAATCAACATTATCATCGATGAATATTTGACATCTTTCTTGTCCAAATATAAAATCTTTAACTCTGGCAACATCTCCATATTTCTCTATAAAAGTTCTAGTAGTTAAATAATCAAGTTTATTTTCTAAAAATACATATAGGTTATTACTAATATCTTCTAAAGCTAAATCAAAGTTTTTAAAAGAAACCATACTAGTCAAGATAAAGTTATAAACATCTTTATTAAAATTATCTATTATAGAACTTTTAAAGTTTTCAACTCTAAGATTTTCTATACCTGTATCTTCAGGTATGATTATTTCTAAATCATTTTTAAAGAAGTCTATAAAATTAGTAACAAATTCGTTAAAATAACTATTCTTATAGTCTAATATAAAGTATTTAAAATAAAAACTATTTTTAGCTAATATAACTTTAATAATATCCTTCATCATTGGTGCACAATACATAGACATTTGAGGTTCTCTAAAAAGAGAACCACCAACATTTTTATCTAGTAATGGATATCTTAACTTATCACTAAACACACAACAATCTATATCTTCAATATGAATATATTTTTTAGCTATATCTTCAATAAGTATTAGATAATTTTCAATATCTATTATATGTTTTTCAATCATTTTCACGTCCTATTATTTTAATCTCTAGAAAGTTAAATTCTAGTTGTTTTATACTAACATAATCTAATGATTTTAAATCAGAAAGTAGATTATATAGCCTACTATATAAGTAGTCTTTTAAATAAAATAAAGGATATCTAACTTGTGGTGTAACTATAACTCCAGTTATACCTAATTCTACCATAACATCTTCTAAAGCTTTATTATACATATCTTTATTCTCTATAAGAGTATTAGCAAATATGTCCTTTATAATTACTTTCTCTTCTATACATTTACACATGCGGTCAACCTTCCTATAGTGGAATGGTTAAAAAACCATTCCACCTTTAGATACTTTTACATTTTCATCTATTGCAAATTTCTTAATTGGTTTATCATAAATAGCAAATGCTGATTTAACAAGACCATATTGTTTATCAAAATTATTAAGTAATAATAATGCAACTTCTGTACCACAAGTACTTGTACCATTTTTATTTTGATTAATCTGTCCAATTTTAATAGGGTCAAAGTCACTATTAGTTAAACTTCTAGCTACTAAAACTTCATGCTTTTCTACAGCGTTTTCAACATGTTTAATATCAGTAACAGCTATAGCAACTACACCAGATGGAATAGGTTTAGCAGTATACTTAATACTTTGATAGAAAAACTTCATATCTTGATTATCTATTTCATTAAGATTATCAGTATCGTGGAATTTCATAATCATTCTAAATTCATCTAGAATACTTTTATTAACTATATCTTTATCAATAGTATTAACAAAGTAATTAACAGGTAATACCACATCATACTCTTGTGAAATATTAAATAATGTTTCTGTAGCTTTTACACAATTCTCAGCAAACTGTGCATTACTGTTATCATGTACATAGATACAATACACAGCAATATCATAAGCTAATAAAGTATGTAATAAACCAGCAGCTATAACGTTACCACTTCCACCAGATGTACTAAATATTAATACAACCACACCATCGTGTGTATGAAGACTTTGATCATCTACAAACTTCTTACAACCAGGTAAGATGTCTTCAAAGTTTACACCTCTTATACCACCTGCACCAGATAAGTTCTGTGCATTACTTTTAGCAGACTTAATATGACAAAAAGGTATACCATCTTTTTTATTAGCATCAGATGTATCTATAGTTAAATATTCTATAAACTCTTCATCGTTCATGCCATTTTTTAAATAAGCTGTAATATTACTTCCAGCACCACCACATCCAATAGCTGTTGTTCTTAATGAACCCATTTTAACTCCTTTATAAACTACTGTCGACATTAGTTTTTTTAATCATTTTAGTATTGTTCATACTAAGTTAATAATATATTGTTATTATTTTTTACCTCTTAACTCATCATAGCTATGTTGAACATTTTCAGCATGAGTACTCCAAGTTAAGTTACTTTTTTTATTATTACTTCTATTACCATCATTATGATTAACTTCAGGTTTCTTTAATGGATTAGGTATCCATAATGTAGCACATATTATATGTCCCATGATATGTTTTTTCTTACTATCTAAATTAGTAAGAACATACTCAACATAACCATCTCTATTAACATATGGTGAAATTTGTGTATAAGTATCTTTTTCATTAGTTACTTTATACACATTACCTTGGTCATCACCAAAGTATTTTTCACCTAGATTATAATTTCTAGTTTTGTTAAGTATAGATAAATTCTTAAGTTTCATTTTATCTATAATTATGGTACTCATATTATCCTCTTCTAACCATAACATTACCTTTAAGTAAAGTAGATATAAGTAAAGTATATTCATATTGTTCATAGTAACTAATAAGTTGTTTATTAGCTGCTTTTAATACTATATCATTACCTACAGCTATATTGTAATGTAAATGATTCATAAGTGTTCTACCAACACCTTTTTTAATACTTATTACATCGCTAAGGAATACAAAATTTTCAGTATTAACAAATAAACCATAAGTATTATCTCTTTCATCAAGATGATTAATATTTGCATACCTAACATTCATACAACCAAGTATATTTTCTTTTTGGTCTATAACTAATATTATAGAAGAACCATTTTCTATCCATGATTCTATTTCACCTTCTTTTAAACTAATTTTGAAAGCTTTATTATATATATCTTTTATTTCAGCATTTACTTTTTCTTTAGAAGTATTATTTACTAATTCTTCATATGGTATAACTATATTATCAGATTTAAAAGTATCTGTTAAATGTAAAAATAGATTATTAACCGGTGGTATACAAACACTAGTCATAAGACCACCGTTAGGACTTAGTATGTAGTTTAAACTATTTATTCTTTCTTTTGATTCTACTATAGCTTCATCGCTAAAGAATATAAATGTGCTTACCATATCCAATATCTTCAATAAGTATCGTTGATGTTATCTCTCTTACTTACCCGTAGTTCTACTACTGCTCTAAGTGTTACTTAGATGTTGAGACTATATCAATTCCTTCTTTACCTTATGTACAATAAGTTATCGTAAAGTTAGGACCTAAACATTTCGAGCCCACTTGAACCCTACACGGCGATAAACCCGTTAGTCGTTGAACACACTCCATATATTACTACTTAGGAGCTTCGCTGCTGATTGTACATTATACATGTTATATATCATATAGTAATTGTACTTACTATATTGTTATCATCATATTGACCACTTAAGATCATCTCATCATCTTTTACAAAACATACTCAAATCTCGTTTCCAAGGTATGTATAGTGGATGAGTTTTAGCACTTCCCAGTCATTTAGAATAGTTATAATATACATCTCTGTATATCAGGCAATATTACTGTTTAGTAATTATTAGATTTTTATGTAATAATGATTTATTATTTTCAAAATGATAATTAAGTATTTTTCTATTTACACCATATTTATTTTCTAGTTCTCTACCAGATTTAATAGTGTCGATTAAAATATTATCTTTATGTACCAAGAATGTTGTGGGATTATTATTAACAATTGTTAATTTATCTAATTCCCATGGATCTTCAGAGTAAGGTCTAAATACAAATTTAACAAACACTCTATTAGGGTCTTTAAGAGCAAAAGCTTTAATAACAGTACTTTTACCAAGTCCTATAAGCTTACCTAACTCACCATTAGTTCTAGCAGTGAATATTTCTTTTGTTTCTATATTCATAGCTTGATATCCATCAGTGTGTTTATTAAGTTTTTCTATTTGTGTTATACTTCTTATTTCAGAGTTCTCTTTAAGTATTCTAGTTTTAAGGTCTTCAAATCCTAAATGACCTTTATAGTTTAGGTAATTATCTTTTAACTCGTCTATGTAGTTATATATCTCTGTTTTACCATTGTGGTGTTTTACTATGTATTTGTTAGTTATATTATTTTTTCTTAAGTCTTTAGCTTTTTCGTATAACCAAGAAGATGTATTAGTAGAAAGTTTCATCTCAAATCTACCGTTAGTACCTCTCCAAATCTTACTTCTAAAGATTGGTTCAGTTACAGTATTAATTCTACTTCTACCCATGAACTCTACAGCTAATGTTAATGAACTGAATTTAGATATTTCACCTGTATCTATATTTCTTAGTATATAGTGAACATCATAATTAGAATCTTTATCATTAGCATGTTGTGCGTTACCGCTATGTGATACCCATTCAAGATTATCGGCATTATAATTATGTCTGTTTTTATCTTTATGATTAACAATAGGTTTCATCAACCAGTTATCATTTTCACACCAAGCAAAAGCAACTAATCTATGTAAAGCAACAGATACTGCTTTTTGAGATACTTTATCATATACTGAAATATATGGATAATGAAAGTCTTTAAGTTCATTTTCAAATACCCTAATTTTATTAGTTCTTAAATCAAGCAATCTACCATCTTTACTAATAGCATAATTAGAATATCTAGCTATAACTCTAAACTCTTCTTTATCATCAACATACACAGGATTTTTAAATACTACTATTTTTTTATCAGTATCTCTTATAGTACTAAAGGCAGTATTCTTATAAAATCTAACATCCCAAATTTTATCCCAGTTTTTTTTATCTAAAGTAACTTCATAATAAGCTAAATCACTTAACCATTCTTTTTTAACATATTTCTTTTTAGAATAATATAAACTAATAGAAAATTTATCTTTATCATTATTAATATTTATATCTTTACCAGAGGGTCTAGATATTTCATTTGTTTCAGTATTTATGTAGTAAAACAATGAAGGTATTATTCTTTTTATCATATTTTATCCTTTTATATTTTATTTCATATAATAGTATTACAATAAAAAAAATCACTTTCTGTCACGCCACATATCATTTTTATTAAATCTAATAAGACTACAGTGGTCTACCATCGTGGTCTGCATTCAGACCTTCTATTCTTGTAAAGTGTGGCGATAATGAATTAAATGGTTTTTGATTCATTATAGGATAATTATAAATTGTTTTTTCAATGTGACCATGATTATAAGTTATTTCTCTATCTTCTACAGTTGTTTTTAAATAGAATGTACATAAGTAACTACTTCTCATACTATCAACAGGGAACCTTGTAACCATACCTGGATATTTATTTCTATCGTCATATACAACTAAATAGAATAATTCTAAGTAAGTTATAGGTCTTACATTTTTATCAAGCTCTACTTCTTCGTTAAAATATAAAGTAACATTCTTACCATCATCTCTAACTAAACCTAGATAATAACCATTTATTTTAACAGGTAAGTATTTATAATCGTCTTGACCAAACTTATCCATTAAGTTTTCTATACCTTCATAACTAACCCAATCTTTTTTATCTTTTGGTGATAAATCTCTTAATATTGGTTTTAGTGTTTTAGGGTCATATAGATAAGCTTTAGAAGCTTCACTATCAAATACTTCTGATACTATGTTAACTAAACCTCTTTTAAATATAGGAGATATAGCAGCTACATATTGATGTAAACCTATAACGGTATCTGACGGTTTTATAAAATTAGAGCTTCTTAAATCTTTAACTAAATTAGTAGATGGTGTAATAACATTTCTAGTTCCATATTTAACAGACCTTTTAGTCCATTTAGATTGTATTAAACCAGTTTTACCATCTAAGATATCTTTTATATAGTTATATATTTTTAAGAAGTTCTCATGTAGACCTATAATAATAGAGTTATATAAATCTGACATTTCATCGTCTAAAGAAACATTTATATTTTTAACTGTATTAGAAATAGATATAAGTGTTCTATACATGTTATTAATATCATCTTCTGATGGTGTTCCATTTTCTTTTATTGTGTAATCTCTTAATCCTGCTGGTAACATAAGTATATAGTTAGTCATACAGTTTTTATTACCATATTTTTTAATAATATCTACTTTATTTTTTCTTTGGTCTGAATCGTTATACTCTAAATTAAGTTTTTCTATATGTTGCATAAAGAAATAAATACCTGTTCTACCTTCTTCTGATTCTACAAAATCATTATCTCGGAATATAGCTTTAGTTTTACCTAAGATAATAGAACTATATAAACTACCCATACCTAATAAGTTTTCATAAACCATAGGGTGTAGTATTTTAACTCCTAAATCTATATAACCAAAAGTTTCATTTCTGGTATTAGAACCTATAGGTCCAAATATTTTAGTAGAGAATAATCCTTCAGGCTCAAACTCTTGTGAACCACTAAACTCAAAGATATTGAGTTTGGATACTTGACCTATTAATTCCACTACATTTTTATTAGGTGTAATGATATCAAAATTCAAGAGATGCTTGCTGTTTTGCACGTGAAATCCTTTTTATGAATTATAATTCATTTAAGGGGTCTGCTATGACAAAAGGTAAAGATGATAGCTCTTTAGACGATATAGATAGTATTTTAGCCTCTCTTGAAGGCGATGATGATTTTGGATTAGATGGTGATAGTAAACCTAAGAACAAAAGAGAAGCTGTCGAGAGAGTTGTTAAAGATGGTGCAACAGGGTTTATAGATCATTTCAAATCTGAACCAGTTGATAAAATAAAAAGATTTGTAGAAACAGCAGTACCAAGAGGTATACAAAAAGAAGTAGGATTTGTTGGTGATACTGTTAATAGTATTAAAGAAGTATACCAAAAAGATGCTAAAGAATTAAGAAGTAATAGTAAAGAGTTGATAGATATTATTAAAAGTAAAATGCCAGATAATAGTGGTGTTAAAAATATACTTAATAAGATATCTAGTAAACTTGGTATAGAAGATGATAATAGTCCAAGATATAGTGGACCATCACAAGATGAAATGATAGCTGAAACTTTAGATAATCTATTTAAACAAAAAGATGCTAGAGAATCAACTAGAGAAGCGATAACAGAAGTTAAAGAAAATCATAAGTTTGAACATGAATCAAAGTTATCTGGTAGAATAATCGCTAATTTAGAAATAAAGAATGATTTTGATAAAAACTTCACTATTAATTATTATAGAAAATCTATAGAATTAAAAATGAAAACCATGTTAATAACTAAAGAGTTATTAGAAACTACTAGAACGAGTCAACAAGGTTTTAAAACACAATTTGAAGCTATTATTAAAAATACCTCTTTACCAGATTTAATTAAACTTAAAAACAGTGAACAAACAGTTGAATCTTTTAAACAAAGGTTCAGAGAAAATCTAACTGATATGTTCTTTGCTACAGCCACACCTTTAGAAAATATGAAAAAAAATATTATTGCTAAAGCCAAAGAAACTATTAACACAGTAAGTTCTAGTTTAAGTATGGGACTTATGGGCGCTAATATGGGTAATACCATGAATGATATGGGTGGAAGTTTTGGTAATAGTAAAGCTAATATGGCTGGTGGTTTTTTAGGTGGTTGGGCTAGTGACTTTGCAGGTGAACTTGCAAGTAGAAAATTAGAAGATAATCAAACTGTTAGAGATAAGTTAAGAAAAGTTAAACTTATGTTCGCTGACCCTAAGGAAGCGTTCTATGATTTATCAGAACAAGAAAGTGAAAAGAATACTTTACTATCTAGGTTTAAAGCTAGAGTTTATAAAAATATTGGTAAGTTAGGTCAAACCAAAGAAAATGATAAATTAAGAATAAGAGAGAATGCTCCAGACGAAGCGACTTTCTTTGATTATAGAACTAAAAATAGTATTGTTAAAATTATACCTATGTTATTAAGTAAAATCTATGGTGAGGTTAGAGCTAGTAGAACTGGTGAAGAACCATCTGGTATATATTATGATTACACTACAGGAAGATTAGAAGAAAATAATAATATTAAAAATAGATTTAAAAATAATATTAAAGCTGGATTATCTGGTGTTGCTGGTGCCAATTTAGATTCTCTGATGAATATGTTAGAAAATGATGAAGATGGTAAACTAGACGAAAAAACTAGAAATGAATATAAATCAGCTATATTATCTCATTTAGTTAAAGATGGTACTATATCTCCTAAAGGTTTAGAAAAAGATAGATTTTTACAAATGATTCCCGAAGATAAAAGGGAAGAGTTTAAAAAGAGATATGAAAAGGTAATGGAAAAATCTAAAGTAGATATTAAAATTATAGATGATATTAAAGATAGTCTTTATAATATCAAAGCCAATACTCCTTATATAGATAAACTTGTAGAAGAGATGTATAAAAATGGTAATATAGAAGAAATAGTTAAAATGGGTATATTGGACTATGATGATAAATCAGGTATTTATACTGTTAACAAAGATAAATACGGCAGTCTTTTAGATTCTTCATTATCAGAAATGAGAGATTATGATTCTAGTAGTTTTAAACCTAAATTTACTATGCAAGAACCTGAAGATCCTAATGAAGATAGTATCGGTAAAATATTTAAAGATGCTAAATCTAAAGCTTATGAAAAAGTTAATGATAAATATGATATAGATAAAAAATTAGAAACTATTCAAGCTGAACTAACTAAACTTTCAGAAACTTATAAAGTAGATGAAAAATTACAAACAGTAAAAGATTTATCTGTATCTGATTTAAGAGACCCTGAAAAAAGAAAAAGATTATTTAAACAAGCTAGAATAAAAGCTAAAAAATCTAAAAGAAGTTTTGGTAATAAAGTTGATGAGTTAAAAGAAAATATTGCTATTGTATCAGAAATGACACCAGAAGAAATTAAAGAATATTTATTATCAAAACAACCAACATTAGAAGCATGGTTAGATAATAAAATAAAAGGTGGCACAGAACTTGGTGATACTTTATCTAAACAAGCATTATCACAGATTGATAAGTTAAGAGGTACTGATTCAGTACAAGCTTCTGAGAAACATATTAACGACTTTATTAAACAACACAGGCTAAAGGGTAAATATAATTTAACTAAAAGACAAGTATTTAATAAAGCTAGAAATTTATCTGAAAAATATGGTATAGAAGATAAAGCTAATACTACTAAAGAATATTTAGAAAACCAATTAGGTAAAATTAAACTTCCTGGTAGTAATATAGAAAATATTAATAGATTACAACCATATAAAGTTAATGACCTTAGCAATTATAAATTTGAGGATTCTGTTAAATTTAGAAAGTTAAGAAATACTAAATTAAAAGATATACTTTCTTTAGAAAAAGTAGATGCTGATGAACTACATGAACTTTATAAGAACAGTGCTGAATCTTTAAGCGGTATAGATTTCTTGACTTGGGCTAGAAACTTAAGATTAAAATTTGTTAATGGACAATTTATTAAAATGCCTGAAGACACTAGATTTGAAAATCTAAGAAGCACGGTAGTTGATTATATGGCTAAACAAGCACAAGGTATATTTAATAAAGATAAGAAAGATAAATATTCTGGTATTAAATCTATTTTTGGTATTGAAGCTGGAATGACTCCTTTACAAATTTTAGGTAAGGTACTTAAAAAGACAAGAGCTTGGGATAGAAAGATAATGTTCGATATAGTTCCTAAAGCTATGGGTCATGTTATTAAGTTTCCATTCAAAATGATTAAGGGTGGCGCTAAAGCTTTATACAATGGTGTATTTAGTAGAAACACTATGAACTTTGCAAGAGTATTAGCAGGTCTTGATCCTATATATCCTGACGATAAAGATGGTAAACTATCTAAAGTAAAAGAAGGACTAGATAAAACTAGAGCTTTAGATAAAAAGATTATCAAAGGTACACCTGGGTTCTTTATGGACATGATAAAGAAAATAGGTTCTGGTGCTAAGCAAGCTAAAAAAGGTGCTAAATCTGGATGGGGTTGGTTTACTGGAAAACAAGAAATAGACGAAAAGGTTAAAGAAACTAAAGAAAAGATATTTAACGATGCTGATGGTGATGGTGATATAGACGGAAGTTGGAGAGACCAACTTAATGAAAAAGAAAAAGCCAAAAATAAAGATGATAAAATTATTAACTTAAATCTCCCTAAAGAGAAAAAAGAAGATAGTGGAATCTTTGGAATGATTGGTGTTGGATTATTAGCACTAAAAACTGTATTAGGTAAAGTATATAAAGTTTTAACTGGAATACCATTTATAGGTAAAGGTATAAAAACTTTAGTTAGTGTTGTTGGTAAAGGATTTAGTTTCTTAGCTAAACCTCTAATGGGTCTAGTTGGTAAATTAGGTATATTAGGTATCGGTGGAAAAGTAGCTAGTGAATTAGTAGATGATACTGCTCTTAAAGCTGGAACTAAATTAGCTGGAGAAGCTTTAGATAAGATTGATGATAAAGTAGATGCAAAAGATGTTAAGAAATTAGCAGATAAAGTAGATAACAATAAAATTATGAATACACTAAAATCTTTTAAAGATAAAATAGTAGCTAAACTAGGACCTAAAGCTTCAGTAAGAGTATTAGGAACATTATCAGCCAAGATAGCATCAAGATTAGTTCCTATAGCAGGAGTAGCATTATTAGCTTATGATGGTGTTATGATAGCTAAGGATATGATACAAAATGGTACAAGTTTTGCTTCTGCAGTTTCTAGACAAGTATTAGGTTTTGACTTATTTAACGAAGATGAAGCTGTTCTAGATGAAAATGGAAATCCTGTTAAACCAGATGAAATGTCAGGTGAAGAGTTTACTAAAGAAAGTTTGATACAAGAATATTTAGATAAATCTAAAGAAGACCCTGAAGCAGCTAATAAGTTTAGACAAGAAAATGGTTTATCTATGGAAGATATTGCATCTGGTGTTAGTAAGAAAAAACAACAAGATGCATATATGAATTCTACAGAGTATTCAGAAGCATATAAAAAAGCTATGAATACTAAAAATGTATTAAATAAATCTGGTAAATCTTTATCAGAAACATATGGTAGTGGTTTTGATATGGCTGGTGGTACTTTTAACCTAGCTAAATCAAAAGAAGCTGTTGGTAAAATGTTAGATGATGTAGCTAAGCAAACAGGTATGGATGCTAACATGCTTAAAACTGTTGCCGCTATTGAGTCAGGATTAAATCCAATGGCTGCCGCAGGAACATCATCTGCAAAAGGACTATTCCAATTTATAGATGGTACTTGGAATGATATGTTAAAAAAATATGGTAGTAAGTATGGCATAGAACCTGGTACATCTTCACTTGATCCTATGGCTAATGCTTTAATGGGTGCAGAGTATTTAAAAGAAAATACTAAAGTACTTTCAAGTGTTAAGAAAGATGTAAACGCTACTGATTTATATATGGCACACTTTTTAGGTGCTGGTGGAGCTAAACAATTTTTTAGTGCTGACCCTAATACTAGTGGAGCTGCGTTATTACCTAAAGCTGCTAGTGCTAATCCTAGTATATTTTATAATAAAGGTGTACCTAGAACAGTAGGCGAAATTTATAAATTTTTACAAGACAGGGTGGCACAGAAAGCAAAAGACTTTGGATTTGTTGCAGGAGCACCACAATCACCAGGTGGTAGTACAGAAGCTAAAACACAACCTGTGTCATCATTAGTACCTGAAGGAGATAGTGGCTCACAACCTACTACGCAACAACCTTCTACACAACCTTCTACTAATACAACATCTGGTACACCACCTGTAGCAAATGTTCCTAAAACACCAACTACAACTGATATGACTAATGGTTTTGTTCCAACATCAAAAACTGTTTCATCTCAACCAGAAGTTGATTTTAGTAAGAACAGTGATGTATTACAAAAATCTTTAGAAGTTCAAACATCTATGGATACAACACTTAAGAATATTTTAAATAAAATAACAGAGTTACAAGGTTTAAAATCTTCAACAACTCAAACTGGTACAACAGAACAACCTAAAGAACAATCAAAAACTTTAGATAGTCCTGAATCAGTAATAGATTTAACAAAAAAAAGATTTTAAAGAATATACTACATACAACCTTATTGGTTGTGTGTAGTTATTTTAATAAATTATCTATATCGATTTCTAAAGTAGAAAAGTTATCTTTTAAAATACTTCTAACTTTGTCATCATTACTAAAATCATTATTCTTAATAATATTACTAATTAAAGTAATACATTTACAATAATTATGGAAGTTATCCATTTTAGTTTTCATTTTAAATTTCTTATCAAACAAAGTAATCTCTTTAATTTCATTCTTATACATAATAAATGGTAATTCATTATGCTTAATAAGATTCTCTAACTCTTTATTATTTTTTATTTTTTGTATAAGAAATAATGTAACTATTCCCCAATAAGAAGGACTAACTTTGTTAGGTAAACTTTGAATTTCTTTCTTTAACGAATTCTTATGTATCTTTATAGATAACCATTCTTCTTTATAACCATCTAACCTTAAAAAATCCATTAGTGCTTTAGTACTATAAATCTTATATCTAAGAAATTTGATACTTCTCTTATTATTATAAAAGGGATCTAATAGTTTACCTAAATCACTTTCTGGTTTAAATAGGTTAATAACATTTTTACCGTCAACAACATCATTTGATACATTTTCTAATATATCAATATCTTTTAATAAAATTGGTAACATCAAAACTCCCTATATAGTTGTGTTGTAAGCAAGTATTATATTTAACACATAATAATTTTTAACATTGTCTTTACTTATTTTAGTAAATTCACCATCTTTATTATCATTACTAATATAAATTTTATCTGTAATAGTATCATCAACCATAAAATTATAACACAATGTTTCAAAGTTTTCTACTGTAGTAATATCAGGTTTTATTCTTAATAAGAATTCTAAAACCTCACTTTGAAAATCAGCATCTGTTTCGTATAAAATATCTTCTATTGCTTTTATACCTTCTTTTGTATATAACTTAATTAATGGAATTTGTGCGACTTGCTCAAAAAACGACTCAATATTTTTTGTTTTTTTAGGATTACTTTTTTTTATAACTTCAATATTTATATTTATAATATCTTTAACTGTTTTAAAACAATTTTCCAATTTTTCTTCCTTAAAAATTTATTTTTACTGTTGACGACATAGTATGTTTACCATGCAAAATATTAACACTTAAAATTAGGTATTCACATCCAAAAATATTATTAAGGAATAATATCAATGTTTTGAAACTCATCTTTTTAGAGTTATTCTTTTTCATAAGTTCATATTTCTTTTTTGTCTCTTCAACATTTGTTTTAGTTATGGTTTTAACATAACCATCTAATTTGTTATCCAAATCTTTACTTAGTCCAAGTTTTAAGAAAGCTCTATATATTTCATATACAGTAGCATCATCATTCTTTTCATCTACTTCTTTTACTAAGTGTCTTACTGTTAATATTTCATCACCATATTTTATATCTACAGTAAAATGAATCTCTTTAACTTTTAAGATATTACGAAACAACATATTAAATATTTTAATAGTCATCTCACCATTATCAGTGTGTGTAGTGTAGTTAGTTTTTATTCTGGACTTATCACTACTATTTGTACTATTATCAGAAGCATAAACATCTATAAGATTTCTAAAAGTATTAGTCATCTTGTTATCTTCTATAATTTTTCTAAACATTAATGCAACGGCACCTGAGGCATTATTTACTATTCTTTCAGCGAACACATTTCTATCCTTTGAAATTTAAATATTATTATATAAACTTTTAACCTGAAAACTCAATATTAAAATATTAATGTTATCTTATTTCATCTTTAGTACCTCTCTTATGTTTTCTAAATTAATAATATATGGTTGTAGTTGTCTAATATTAAACTTGAAAAGATTATCATTTTGTTTTAATCTTTTTAGTGTATTAAATTGTTTAATAAGTTCTTCGCTTAAACTTAAGAATAATTGCACTTCTTTATTAACATCATCTAGTTTTTTACCATTGTCAGTACACCAACAATATATCACGGTATTCTTAAGAGTTTCATTACTAATCTTAGGAATAAATTTATATTCTGTATCTTCTAATAAATTATTATTAGTAAGTATCTTATTAATGTTTTTGTTATAACTTATAATATCTGGTAATACTATATCAACACTAATAAAATCTTTTATTAATTTATCATAACTATATATCACTTTTTCTTTAAAGAAAAATCTAAATATTCTTTTTAAAAATTTCATATACAACTCCTTAATTTTATCAATAAAAACAGGTAGACAAAAAAAGGATACTCCTTATGTGTTATTCAACACATAAGGGTATTTTTCTAATAATTTCATAACACTATAAGCTATAGCTACAGCATCAATACTATGTTCAGTTTCTTTATCTAATATTAAATGTTTACCTAACTCTTCATTATTTTGTACAGCTAACAACATATCGTCTTTATACGCATTACCAGTAGAAACAATTGATTTAATATATTTAGGTTGTAATTTATATATTTTAGTTTGTTTACTATGTTTTCTAACTGTCATCATGATAACACCTAAAAAACTACTTAGCTTTAATCCACTTAATGGAAACTTCTTATTAAAGAAAGCATTCTCCATTCCTATAAGGTCAGGATTATATTTTTCTAATATTTCTTTTAATCCTTCTTCTAAAGCTATTAGTCTATCAGCTTCCTTTTCAAAGTTAGATAAGGTATCTAATATGTAGTTATTTAAATCCAAAGTAAAAGTATCTATTTTAACTATCTCTAAGTCCTCTGTGAGCTCTATAATACTTAAACCAGTATTAGTACCAGGATCTATACCCAGTATCCTTATATTAGATGTATGGTTCACTAGACCCTACTTCTAAATATATATTTAAAGGTTTATCAGAAAGTATTTTACTAGCAATATTTATAGCTGATTCTACAAAGTAAGCTATTTGTACTTTTCTAGGTTCTGGATATATTTCATTATCAATACTACTACATATTGCAATTTCTGTAATATGTGTATTATCAAGATTCAATAGCGTCAGTACATTTTTTATATCTTCTAATTCGTCTATACTAAGATTAAATAAGAACTGTATAGTTTTAGTTATCATTTGTGTTGATTTATTATTTTCTATAAGTTTCTTTTTATCTAAAGCTGTCGGTGAAAGTAATTTTTCATCTTTAGTATTAAATATACTTAGTACTTCAATATTATTTTCATCTGTAGTTATTTTAAAGAATTCATCTCTACTATTGATAACCTCAATTTTTTTAAGATAATAAGCATGATAAACAACATTGTTAATAGTTATATTTTTAACAAATCTATATTTTTCTTTTTCTAATGCTGTTAAATCATTATTAACAGGTCTCATTACAAAAGGTATCATATTTCTTAATGTAACATCAGTAGCACTATGGTCATTGTATCTATAATTAATATTATCAATAACAGGTTCACCACCTGTACCTATTGCATAATAACTTAATACAGGATATTCATAATCAGGTGTTAATAATGTTCTGTCTATATCAAATATTTCATTAAGTGTAGTATTACTATGGAAGAAATGATTTTTTCTTATACTCATAGACAATAATATATCTAACCAATATATGGTTGCGTTGTTAGAAAGTATATTCATTCTTGTTCCTTAATATCATCTAGTTCTAAACTTCCAGAACCAATAAATAATTCACCATCAACAAAATCAACGGGAACTATAATTGATGTATCTGTTATATGTTTAAAATCATTATGAACATTATCAGCAGACTTAGTAGCTAGTTGATATAACATAGCGGCTACCATATCTTTAGTTTCATCATTAGATTTAACAGCTTCCATCTTAGCGATATTAGCAGCCTTCTTATGTATAGATTCGTTAGAACTATTTATAGCTTCTATAAGAACCCTAGCATCTCTATTATCTTGACCTCTAGTAAATTTACCGTGTGTAGTCTTTATTATATCAGCTAATATTTCGGTATTTTTATCAAGTTGGTCTAAATCTTTATCGTTATACATTGCACCAGCCATATATACTCCTCTTATCATATGTTTTCATGTATTCTTTATTATATGAGAGTTATTATAGAACCCACATATTTATATATAATACTCTATCAATCAATGGATTGAAACTCTTTTTATTTCTGCGTATGCGGTTGCTCGTTCATTGCATTTAGAATCTCCATCGGTTATTTAAAACCTCGTAAAATCTAAATGTGTGCTTTGTTGATTTTTTTCGATTTTTTGATTTATTTGAATATATAGATATGAGCCCTTGGAGCTCATATCTACCTTTTTTTTGTCTTTGAGAATTTAATAGAAAGAATAATATTTAGAGGAGAATTTAAATATGGAAATAGAAATAAAAAAAGAAGCTATAGTGTTATATACTGCGGTATGTTACACGGATGGATCAACAGGGCCATCTAATCCAAGTTGGACTGGGTCTGGAATGCACGGATATCTTTATAAAGATGAAGATATAAAAGAAAAACTTAATGATGCTCCTAATGGATATGTTATGTGTACAAAAGGTTATGTTAAAATAGATTTAGCTAAAAATCTAACTAAAGTTCTCCCATCTTATTATATTAATGGATTATATACATATGATCATATTGCTACTAATAATTTTGGTGAAGGTAAAGCAATTACGACAACAATTAAAAAATTATTAGAATCTGATATTGGATTAAAAAAGATTTATATAAAAACAGATAGTAGTTATGCTAAAGGTATTTTTGATAGATTAATTATGGATGAATATAAAATAGAAGAGTTATCTTTAAGACCAAATAGTGATATCTGGTTTGAAGCATTAGATTTATTAAAAGAATTAGCTAAAAATAATATTGATATAGAAATTATCAAAGTATTAGGACATAGTGATGTATTAGGTAATATTATAACAGATAGTTTAGCTAATCTTGCTAGATATAATTCAGAAAGAAATGTTATTGGTGAGTTCTTTAAGATAACACCTAACCAAAAATATTGGAAACCTAATATTAAAAAAGAACCTTTCTTAAATGTTAAATCTTTATTCTTTAATCATGCAGATAGAGAAGTTAATCCATATAGATATGTTATTATGGATTATAATACATCTAATGAAATAGGTACTAATGATAATAGTGCTTTATTTGGTTTAATATATACTAAAGGTCAGTTTGCTGATATAGAAGAAGTATTAGATTTAGATAAAGAACTTTGTAATCATAACTATACATTATCAGAGTTAAATATGTCTACATTTTATTCACAAGAGTTTAATTACTTTAAAGAACATTTTGGAGATATGGTTTATAAACCTAATAAAAGAGAAACAGGATTTGATATATTTGAATCACCTTTAACATTTAGTACATTCCAAGGTTTAGCTAAAGTAGCTTTTAATAGAACATTAGAACTCGATACAACTTATAAAAGTTTTATAACACATCAAGCAGGAGATGAAACACCTGGTAGAGAATATATAGATATAACAAATCTTATCTATAAGGATAATGAAAAAGGTAAAAGAAATTGTTTCTTAAACCAGAATGAAAAATTCTTAAATTATGTACATAAACATAATGATAAAGATGTAAAAGTTACATTATCATTAGGTACTGAACTTCCTAATAGAAATATTTTAAAAAATATTGAAAAAGAAGTTAAGAATGTTTATCTAGAAATAGTTCAGAAAGATAAAATATTACAAACTAATATAGTAGTAGTAACAGAAGAGATTATAGGTGTATATACTAATTTCTTTACAAGAAACATAATAACTAAGTAGTATCCATATGGATACTACTTAGCATTATCTTTTATTACATCTATAGTTGTTAGATAGTAAGAAGTGAATTGATTACTTAGAACTAAGAATGTTCCAAAGTTAGTTATAATATCTGCTGTTTCTTTTACAGAATATTGTAAACTATTTATAACACCTTTACTATATGTTGCTTCATTCTCGTTAATTTCTTTTAAGAATATTGTAACAACACTTATTAATCTATTAACAGATTTATTTAAAGCTTCTACATCAGCTTTATAAAGAATATTGTTAACTTCTATTAACTCATCTTTAACAATTTTAATTCCGTTACTATTAGGAAATAAGTTACCAATAGTTACATCTTCTTTTATAGATTTACCATCTATAAGTTCAGATATAATAGAAGTAGTTTTATTAGATAATTCTGTTAAATTGTCTAAGTTTCTAATATTAGATAATCTAGCATCATTATGATTGTTATATAAATTTTCTATAAAACTAGATACATTATCAATAGAAGTTTTAATTTCTGGTATTTTAGAAGTAAAGATTTTTAATTCTTTAGTTGTACCAAGATAATTAAGTTTCATACCAACAACACATTTAGTTTCAATGTTCTCAATTTCAAAAAACTTTTTAGCTACTATAGTATTAATAACATTATTTTTACTATTTAACATATTAACATTATCTTTAAAATATTTATCTGTAATAGTATAAGTTTTCATAAAGTTACTGATAGCATTATTAATACCTAATAATGAATTACTAAAAAATGATTTAATATTAGAAATAAAGTTAGAAGCAGATTCAGTTGTAAATGTACTTGCTGTTTCTGATAATAACTGTATTTCATTTTTAGTAGCTAACCAATCTTGGTTAATAGCTGTTTCTTTAGTAAGTTCAGAATCTTTAGATACAACTTTACTATGTCCATTAATATTAGACTCTACTTGTTTTAAAGAACTTTTTAAATTATTCAAAGCTTTTTTAATTTCATCTTTTTTATAAGTTTTTAAACCATCTTCAATAGAGTCATAATAATATTTAAAGTATTTACTCATACCATCAGTAATAGCTTTTATAATATCTTCATTCCAATTTTTATACCATTTTGAAATATCATCAGCTTTATTAAAATTACCGTCATAATTTTTATCTATAACAACAATTTTAGTATTTTTATTTTTTAAGTATTCGTTATTAAATTTAATTAACTCTTGAATATCATCTAGATGTACAGGAATTTCTTCATCTTGTTCAGTTAGATAATACATACCTTTTTGTATAAACTCTAAATCAGAGTGAAATGTTAACCAATATATATCCCTAGGTGTTGTTTGTACTTTAGAAGATTTAAACATATCCATAACACCTTCGTGTTTTAACTCGTCTTCACTATTACAACCTATTATACCATTATCTTTTAATGTATTTTTTAATAAACTCATATTCTTTCCTTATTTATTTTCATAACATTTTATATTGCTAGCAATAACAAAAAATACACCTTTAGTAACATGTATTATATTATTACTGAACTTACCATTAGCTTCCAAAGAAACTCTTATATTGTGAACTAGATTAGGATTAGCTTCAGTATCAACATCCGTTATTCTATTAACCTTTTCTAAAAGTCTTTTTGAATGGTCTTCAAAATCACTAATATACTTATCCGCAATTCTATTAAAAGAAATATTTTTATCTAACAAATCTTCAAGATTAGATTTAGAAAGCAATCTACTTTTTAATTCTTTTTGTTTAAAGTTAGTATTTTCTATTTCTATTTTTAATTTACCATTATCATTACTAGTTAAATAAGATATTTTATTTTTACTACACTCTATTAGATTGTTTTGATTTGCAGATAATCCAGTGTTATTTTTTAATGTTAACATAACAACGTCATTATTTTTTAATTTAGCTCCACTATCTAATAATTCTTTTAACATGTTATTTATTTGTGTATTATTACCAAAATCTAATATTAAAGGTAAAAGATTATTAAATTCTTCATGATCTAAACTATATACTTTCTTTTCTTCACCAAGTTTTTTTAATTGTTTCTTTAGTGTATCTGATAACTCTTCATTTCTTTTAAAGAAATTAATTATAAAATTTTTAAGCTTAGTAAAAAGTTCTATAAATTTAGTTAAAATATTTTTTAATATAAATTTAATTTCTCTTAAAGTTTTAGCCGCTAACTCTTTAGGCGGAATAGCAGATTCAGTTGTTAATAATTTCAAATCCATTAATACATTTTTTAATGCTGATTCATTTTGTAAATTATCGTTAATTAAATCATGTTTTTCTAAAACATTTTTACAATCTTCATTAACAGATAAAAACTCTTTATAACAAGTTTGAAAATTATTTAAAGCATTTTCGTACTGTAAATTATCTAATATATTTATACCGTCAGGAGTATCTATATGATTATTTTCTAAAGTTTCTTTTGATAAACTCATATCCTATCCTTTTTAATTCTTTCATTAAAAAAATATAGAGACGGTTATAATTGAAAAAGAGATTAATATTTAATAAAATATTGGAGAATAATATGGATTATAAGAAGAAAGTTAAGAACTTTAATTTGACACCTATGGAAACAGAGACAGCACAACAAACAATTAATATTCCAGTTGGTGCATGTATAGATTTACTTCATTGTGAATTTAATAAAGGTAAAATGGGGGAAACTGTTATCAATGGTGGGTTACCACAATATTTAGGTATTATTGGTAGTGTTAATAATTATAAATCGACATTAGCACACTATATGGCTGGTTCAGCATTAGATAAAATTTTAAAATCTGGTTATCCAAGTTTTATAGAAACATTAGATACTGAGATGTCTGTTAAACCATCTAGATTGTTATCTTTAGCTGGGAATATATCTAAAGATTTAATACCACACATACAAGCTGGTTCTTGGAGAGTTAGTAATGCTACATCTATTAGCACTAATGATTGGGTTGCTAAATTTGAAGATTATGTAGAGAAAAAAGAAAAAGATAAATCTTTAGATATAGAGATAGACCCTTTTACAGATAACTATACACACAAAACAGTAGTTAATAAAATACCAACTATATTAGAGATAGATACTATATCTAAATTTACTAATGAGAAAGCACTAGATAAGTTATCAGATAATGATTTAGATAGTTCAGATACTAATACAGTGTTTATGAATATTGGAATGTTTAAAAAGAAATTCTTATTACCTTTACCAAGAAATTTATCAAGAGCAAACATATATGCTATATTAACAGCTCATGTTGCTGAGAAGATAGATATGGTTACAGGTCCTGCTATGTATGTAAGACCATCTAAACAACTACAGTTTTTAAAAGGTGGTGATGAAATTGAAGGTGGAACTAAAGAGTTTAAACAAACAACTAGTATGATGTTACAAGCTCATACAGCTAGATTATTAAATAATAAAGCAACTAAACAAGCTGAATATCCTGCTGATGAAAATGATAAATCAGAAACAGATTTAAATGTTGTTACATTAACAGTATTAAGAAATAAAGGTGGTGCTTCAGGTATATCTATTCCTTTAGTAGTTTCACAATCAGAAGGTGTTAAACCTACATTAACAGAATTCCATTATTTAAAAGAAGTTGGTAAATATGGTATGGAAGGTAATGATAGAATTTATAATATGGTACTTTTACCAGAAGTTAAATTACAAAGAACAACAGTTAGAAAGAAAATAGACAACGACCCAATTTTAAGAAGAGCTATTAATATTACATCTGAAATGTTCCAGATGTTAATGACAAGGTCAGAATATAGAGATATTAAGTATCTTACAATTACACCTGAAGTTTTATATGCTAAAATTAAAGATATGGGTTATGATTGGAATAAACTATTAGATACAAGAGGTTATTGGTTAATAGACCAGTATGATTTAGAAATTGATAAACCATTTTTATCAACACCAGATTTAATCAACATGTTCTTAGAAGAGTATCATCCTTGGTGGTATCCAAAAGATAATATCAAAAATGCTTGCCTAGATAAGTAATTTATGAAAACTTTATAAGAAGGTTAAATATGGGGGATAGAAAATTAGAACTAAAAAATATAATAGATTCAAGTGCTAAGTTAAACCCTCAAGATAAAAAAGAGTTAGGTTTAATTTTAGGTGATGAAGTATATAGAGATAAACTCTCTAGAAAAATATCAGGTATGCTGTTAGAACAAGCAGTTAAAAAACCTGGTAATATATCAAAACATGATAAGTTAGGTTTTGTTCATACTGAGACTGAATTCCTAAAAAATTGTATAACCATAATAAAAAATATATAGAAGAGGTATAATATGGAAAAGAAAATATTATCTACACTAGGTGCCAATAACACTAACATAAATGTTAAGTTAGATGGTTGTATACCATTAGGAATAATGAGTACAGAACAATACGATAGATATAAAAGATTTGAAGATGTGGTAGATGATGTTACTACTGATGTAGTATATAAAGAAGAAAATGAAACTTTAACTATATTACATACTTTTTTACATCCTGTAACAAAAGCTAAATTTAATCTTGTATATAATGGTATTAAAGAAGAGTTAATTCTTTTACCAGATATAAGTTTAAATATTGATTTAGGTATTCAAAATATTAATGTTATTGGTTATGCTATCGGTGGTGCTAGTATTGAAAATAAAGTAGAAAACTTTAACTTTAAAAAATCTATTGATACTACTTTTAAAATAAAATTAGATAAAACAAAGTTAGATAATCTTAAAACTAAAATCAAAACAGCTATACTAGCAATACATGGTGCTGATGCAGGTTCAAGTTCAAGTAGAGGTTATGGTCATTATGCTGCGAATGGTGATTATATGGAATACCATACATTCCCACAAGCAATGTTAATTATAGATTTTACAGATGAGATTCTTAATGAAACTTTACCTGTTAATGTTTTAACAACATATAACATAACAGATGATAAAATAATATCTAATAATTATGTTTTAAAAGAAAACATTCAAAAACATTTAGTATTCCTTTCTTTATAGGAATACTAAATGAATAGAAAAGACACAACAAAATTTATATTAGATAATATGAGTATTTCTAAATACACATATGATATCTTAACAACATTCTTTAAGAATATGTCCGACGGTGAATTCCATGAGTTTATGACCAAATTGAAAAATGGTAAACATAATTTATCTTTTGTTATACCACATGAAGAAACTGTGACTGAAGAAATGATATTTGATTTAGCAGATAAATTAGATGTTAAGTTATTTCAGAAATTAACATTTCACGAAGAAGGTATGACACATACTCCAGTTATTCCTTATATGGTAATTATTGTACCAGCTAAAAGAGCAGCACAAACTCAAGATAAAAAATCTTCAGTATCACATGGTAATAAAATTGATAGTTTAACCGGGCAAGTTACTGGTGACAGTAGAAGTGCTAAAATAACTATGCCTGAGATTTTGATTCATGCTGGTTTCGGTATTGAAAAACCTATAGAGGAACTTATGAATAGTAGAGGTGGAGATTTAGGATTAGGTAACGCTATGGATGTATCGTTATTTAATAATGGTAGTGTATCTTTAAAAAATATACAACCACACAGTACTAAAGTAGTTAGTACAAAATCTTTAAAAGCTTACCTATTAGCTTCACATATAAAATCAACACTATAGTATACCATATGGTATACTATAGGTTATTTTAATTTATTTTTTTACCAACAATAAACATACTATTAGAAATCTGTAAACTGTTATTTACAAATAAGTCATCTTGTATATCATAAGATATTTCATCTTGTATACCGATAATCATTTGTGGTTTAATAATATTATCTGTATTAGGAGTAATATCAGATATAGCTATATTAGGCACACCAATCAGATATTCCATAACAGCAGCATTAACATTTAAATTGTTACTCATACCACCATATGCATTCTTAGGAGATATTTCCATATTTGATATATCCATTACACTATCTTCTAAAGATTTAACAGAAACTTTAATATCTTTAATAAATATATCTTTCCATTTCTCTTTTAATATATCATATGTAATATTATCTTCGATAGAAATAATATTAACTGGTTTAATAACTGTATCAGGTACATATTCTGTATTGATACCAGATATCTCTTTCATTTCATAAGTTTTAATATTTGTTTTATTAACATAACTATTAAAGTAGTCTTTAACATCTTCTTCATTAGTTTCTAAGTTAGCATCTATATCTTCAAGTGAGGAAACAGAACCTTTAAGATTAATAATAAATACATCTTTCCATTTCTCTTTTAATATATCATAATCTTCCACCTTACTAATACTAATAATATTAGTTGGTATATTTCTATTTATACTTGTATCTAAGTATTTTACCATCGTACCACTAATCTTTTCCATAACATTAACTGTAGGAGTAGATAGATTAATATAAACATCCACATGACCTTTAAAATCATCAAGATAAGAATTTAATTCAGCATCTAATTTTTCTAATGGGTCACCAGACGCTTCTATTATAGTCATCAATCCTTTTTTACTTAAAATCATATTAGGATTATTGTTATATAGATATTTAATATTATCAATGTTATTACTATTATTAATAACTTGAGTTGTATATGATGTAAGTTTATTTAATAATTTCTTAAAGGCATCTATTTCATCTTTAATATAAAAATATCTATCTTCTATACCAGTAAATGATTTAATCAACGCTCTAATAGAACTATTGATATCAAAAGAACTAGTTATATTAAATTCTATACCATTTTCTTCTAATATACTATTTATACTTCTGTTACCAAAACTATAACTACCTTGTTCTACTAAGTTTTCAAAATACCATTTAAGATTAGTTTGTACAAAAGTATTTTGACTATTAACTTCTATTATCCAGTTTTTTTTAACAAAATCAAAGTAACTTTCTATATACTCTTTAAAATCTTTATAATGTGATATATTAGTTGGGTATGTAGGAATGTTGTTATTTATTTCTTCTATTAAAAGATTACTATATCCATCTCTAAATAATCTTAGTTCAGATGTATCTATTTTATCTTTAATAATATTATAATAGTTTACTTTATCTAAAAGCATATCTTCTTCACCACATAATACAGATAACAACTTAATTAAAAGTACTAAACCAGTATAACTAGTAAGATTATATGTTTTACTGTTATTAGGGTCTGTATACTCTACCATAGTACCTAATCTTTTAGTACCACCAGTTGTTGTACCAATGTTAGGGTCGTTATAATCAATAACCGTATAATAGATTTCATTTTTTAACATATACACCCAGTTGTAAATTAGAGATTCTACTTTATTATCGAAGAAGTCAAATAATTTTTTAGGTGTAATATATAACAATTTAGTTGTTTCACTATTTTGTTTCATTATTTCTAATGTTTTATTTACATTATTTAATTCATGTTCAAAGTTAGCTAAATATTCATCTGTTAAACCTTCTAATGGATCAACTTCTACCAACTCAGATTCTAATATTTCAGATATAGACATAACACTATCTGTAGAATCATAATAACTATTTAAAGCATCAGGTGTGATAACTAATTTTCTTTTATAAGCATCCTCATTATACTTACTTACTTTAGGTTTAATATATTCTTTAACTTCTAATTTAGCTATCCCAATACTATTAGGTGTAAATACATTATCTATCAATAGTTTTAGTGTTTTACTTTTACCTATATTATGTTTAATATAATCAAGATTTCTATATAACCAGAATTTAGATATGTTGTTAAGATAATTAACCTGTAAACCTATACCGTTACTATTAAAATATTCTTTCATAAGGTAACTATGAACATAAGGGGTATTTATATTTTTAAGTCTAAGATTTAAAATAAAAGATGGTAAGTTATTATAAATAACTCCTAATACAGTAGGGACATATAAATTTTCATGTTTACTATAGTTATCAATTTTCCATCTATATAATATTTTAATTAAATATTCTTCTAATTGACTTATTATATTAGTTTCGTTAATTTCTAAGAAATAATTATTATAAGATAATACTTTTCCTTCTTCTGCTTCTATAGCAACATTGATATCAACAGGATGTAAACAACCTTTAATGTAATCTATTTCTGTAGGGTATTTTGTAACTAACTCCTCATAGTAGCTTTCATATTTAACTAACTCTTGTTTAGTGTATTTATAAGTTTCAAATAGAGTTTTAGATAACTCTACTTCTTCACCAGTCTCTATCAGTTTTATTATAACCGATTTATTACTTATATGTTTTTCTCCAGATATGTTTAAATAGTATTTCCATGTAGATTTATCATAGTAATCAATACTATAACCATTGTTAACTAGATTTGTATTTATCATATCAGGGAGTATATCTAACTTAAAAATAATACTTTTACTAAAAAGAAGTATTTTTTTTATAAAGTCCTTATACATGATATATCCTTATGATGATTATTTCAATAAAATAAAGAGAGGAATAAATATGTTTTTTCAAGGTAAGCAATCAACATCATTACCAACAGCAACAGCATTAGCGAAATTGCTAAATCAACCACAAGATAATACAGGAAGAAATGATAATAATATAGTAGATGTAGGTGGATTAGAGTCTATAGTAAGACAATTTTCTGGTAAACAATCTATTAACGAAGATTTATTAGCTTTATTTCCAGATATGAAATTTTGTGCAGAAACAGTTTCATTATCTATAATTTCACCAAACGATATGGTTACTAAAAATTATAATATTAACTTTAAAACATTAAAGTTAGGAAATGATTTAAAGGGTAGTATGTCCGTTTTAATTAAAGATGATTTAAATACTTATTATAATTTAGATACTAAACTATCTGATGTTATAGAAGAGTCATTATTTTTTAAAGGTTCGTATCCTGAATGTTTTATTCCAGAAGCAGCACTTAATGATATTATAACAGATGATAAATATAAAAAAGTAGAAACAGGTGATATCACTGTAGAATCATTCTTTAAAAGTGCAACAAAGACTAAAGGTATATTTAATAAACAAAATACTTTATCTTCAAAAGAGTATAAAGAAATAACATCGTTATTTTTAGATAAAACTGATGGTGAATTAAAAACTGAATCAGCTACGACAGCAGTACAATTAGATAAAGAATTAGGTATAGAATTTTCAGATAACTTTGGAGTATTGTATTCTAATTTTATAAATGATGATTTAACTAAAAAATCTATAACTGGTTTATATAAAAAATCTTCTGATAAAGAATTAACAACTGAGTCAGGAAGTAAATTAAGTTTAAAAGATGAAATTATAAAAGTATTCAAAAATCCTAATAAATTACAAGAAGAAAAGTTATTAAATATAAATTCAATATCGGATACTTCTAGAAAATCTTTAGGTAGACCATTACATATAAAATTAGACCCTGTAAGTATTAAACCTATTTGGAGTATAACACCAGATAATCATATTGGATATTTAGTATTACTAGATGAAAATAGTAATTTAATAACTTCTAAAGATTATGGACAACAAGGTATGGATAATGGTAATACAATAGGATTTAGTAGTAATGCTAAAACTGTTTCTGATGGTATATTAAATAGAGCTATATCTGGTTTGAAAACTATGACTGAAGATTCTAAAGATTTGGAAAATATGGAAGATATCTATAGTGGAATATTACATAATACTATAGTTAAAAAGATTTCAGAAGGTAAGTTAAGAAATATAGGTAATCTTTCTAAAGACCAAAACTTTTTAAGACTTATGTTCAATAGAGCATTGAAAGGTAAGAAAACTAAAATAGTATATTTACCAGTAGATGTTGTAAGTTATTTTGCTTATGAATATAAAGATAATGGAATGGGATTAAGTAGATTAGAAAAGATATCAGTTCTTATGAGTATGAGAGCTATTATGTTATTTGCTAAACTTATGGCTAATATTAAAAATAGTATTCCTATTACAGAAGTAGAAGCTACTATAGATAGTAAAGAACCAGATGTTAAAGCAGCTATGAATAAAATCATATCTTCTACATTAAAAAACCATCAAGTTAGTTTACCTATAGGTACTGCTGATGTTAATAGTTTAGTACAATGGGTTCATAATTTAGGATATGTATATAATATATCTTCTGATAGATTACCAGATACTAAAGTAAAATTACAAGATAGTAGTAGAAATGTAAAAATTCCAGAAGATACAATATCTGAGATACTAGAAGAATTATGTTATATGGAATTCTTTATGAATAGTGATATGGTTAAATCTTTTAAAGAAGTTAACTTTGCTACAACAGTTGTTACACAAAATAAACTTTATGAAAATAGAATAATGAAGCAACAACTTAAAACAGAAATTAATATGACTAAAAAGATTAAAACTATTTTAACCAATGACGCTGTATTAAGAAATAAGTTAACTGATATTTTAATAAGTAATATTAAAGAATTAAAAAAATTAAATAAAGAGTTATTATCTTTAATATCAAGTAACAAAGTTACTGATGAAGAATTAGCAGAAATACTATTAGAATTAGTTATTGATGATTTAGTTGTTTCATTCCCTAGACCAACTAGCCTTTCTGAGGGCGATAACCTAGCTAAATCGCTTAAAGATTATAAAGAAGCCATAACTGACTATGTTGATACACTATTTGAGTCTGAGGCTTATTCTAGTGCCTTTGCAGGCGAAGAGATAAGTAGTAACATTGAAACATATAAAGCCATCATTAAGAAAATGTTATTACAAGAATGGGTTAATGAAAATAATTATATACCATCTATGTCTAAGTTCTTAACACTTGATGATAGTGGACAATCTTTAAATAACTTATTCTCACAATATTCAGGTACGATGGAAACATTTGGTACACTTGTTAAAGATTTCTTAAAAGTAAATAAAAAGAAAGTTGATAAGTTAGATAATGATATTAATAAACTTGGTGATCATTCAGATGAAATGGAACCTGGCGATGGTGGTGATGATGTTGATAATCTAAAACAAGATGAAGATGTTATACAAAAAACAGGTGAAGAAGCTAATCCTGAAGGTATAGTTGAAGGTACAGATGTTAAAGAAGGTGATAAACCAGAAGAGACTGAAGAAAAACCTGAAGATAAAAAAGAAGAAGAAGAAAACTTTGATTTTGATTTAGAAGAAAAATAAAAAAAGATACATATTAGTTAGAGCTTACGCTCTAACTAATAGTATTTTATTAAATCCTATATAGAATTTGAATCTATAATTTAAACCTTCTATAACTCCACTATATGAATTATATTTAGTAGACACATTTTTAATTATTGTATAAAGTGTTTCGTTAGATTCTTCACTAACAAAGAATTTATCACCACCTTCTTCTGGAATAAACATATCTTTAACATCAGCATAGATATGCATTTTATTTAAAGATAATTCTAAATATTCATCAACAGGTGTTATTTTAAAACTTCTAAAGATTTTACCAATATGTTTTAAGTATATTGTTTTATAGTTATCACTATTAATAAACTCGTTAATATCTTTAATGCTAGTAAGTTTATAAGAACAATCTATTGCGTTAATAAAATTAACCATATCATAATTAATCTCGTTAAATATAAAACTATTAACTAAATTATCACTCTGCGTTATATTATTAGGTATAATAGGATTACTTATATTATAAACATAAGCAACATGTTTAACATTATTTTTATATAATGGATTATATATATACTCTTGTGGTTCTTCTATAGTATATTCTATTAAACCATCATTACCAATAAACTCTCTTTTAAAGATATGACAAATTGCATCGGGTTCATCTCTAACTATTTCATCTAGTTTCTCTTTAACATTAGGAGAAGTAATAAATGGATACTTAGGTATAAAGAAATTTTTATGTGGTTTAGTACTACCTCTTTCATTTGAACTAGTATTTCTATTACCATTATTCTCTCTAGGAGTTTCAGATGGTTTAAAACCTTTATCTCTTAAACCACTATCTCTAGTGTTAGTTGATGATTGTTTATTATTACTACCTATTTTTTCAAACAAACTACCCATATCTTTAGAATTTCTTTCAATTCTAGGTGAGTCATTTCTACTACTAAAACCACCATAAGTATTTTCTTTAGGTTGGCTTCTTCTAGCATCTCTATCTCTATAATCAAGTTCATCTAAAATAGCATTTTTATCTGCTATTAAATCATCTTCTTCTCTTCGAGTTAGACCTCTTTTTCTTAAATCTTCTTCAATATTTCTAAGTTCAGTTTCTAAAGCTCTATCTGACATATCTGAAATTCTCATTTGTTTCTCCTATTTTTTTATTTAATTTAAATTGAATCTTCTGACATCTCTTCAAAATCATCTTCTAACTCAATATCAGCATCTTTATTAAGTTTAAGTAATTCTGAAAATTCTTCTATTGGTTTTTCTAAGTATTTAGGTACTAATATATTACCGTCTTCAGTATCTAAGAATATATTTCTTTTTAATGCTGGTGTTGGTGCTGATTTACCTAAATATAATAATGTTCCTCTTACTGCTTGTTGTGCAGTTAAGTTTTTCAATGATGGTGGGAATTGATTAGTTCTCCCTCTTTCTACACCATTTCCTCTGCTTTGCAATTTCTTCAGCATGTATCGCTAATACATACCCGTTCTATTTCAAGAACTGCTTAACCATTACAGTTAACGACTATAGTTGACTATAGAAGAGTCTAAGACTGTTGAGACTATATCTTTACTAGTATTTCTACTAAGTATCTACCGTTTCCATTTAAACCACAAGGGTACCGCTTGGCTGTACACTTCCGAAGAAGCTAGTCGTTGAACACACACACTCCATACAGGATGACTCTCGTCGTTCAAGGTGTTTCGTTGCGTCGATTCCGCCCAGATACTAACGTTTTCACTATGCTTCTAATCATTACTATAGAAGTATTACACTGTATATCTATTTCTAGGTGTAAGTAGTAATTAGTATTTTTAACAGGGGTTCCCGCTATTAGATAAATAAGGACCAATCGATCCTCTATTAATGCAGTTGCTTTAGGATAAATTAAATCTGATGAAGCTAATATGTTCATATGTATCGTTGATGTTATCTCTCTTACATATTGCACCTCTACGTGCAACTCTGTTATTATATACAGACAATTAAGTTTATAAACTTAAAGGTGTTTAAATCTTCAGTTTAAACAGTACAGACTATATCATAATCTTTCTTATAACATATTATAAGATTAAGACTCTATTCGTTTCCATTTAAGGGGTTCTATACCCACCTACTTAGGCCGTACTCTACTCACTTTAATCTATATTATATAGACCATCTGGTTATTACCATACAGATGTGATTATCCATATCTAAGTATGGAGTTAGTTTTCGATAGTCGTTGAACTCATCTCGTATACATAAGTACTTAGAGACTTTGTTGCGTCGATTCCACCCAGATATCAAAGTTTTTACTATGCTTATTGGATACATTACTCCATAAGTATTACACTCTATATACCTTTCGGTGTGTAAGTAGTATTTGATATTTTTAACAGGGGTTCCCGCTATTAGAATAGTTGTTCGATATGTATTTCTACATAAAGGACCCTTTTTAATAATTATAATATATTTAATTTCTTATTTATTAAACATTGATTAATTATTAAAATTTTCAGTCGAAAACCTGTAAAGTAAGGTTGACACCACTCGATTTAATAATTGTAAAGATTTTCTTAGCACTTAACTCCGCTAAATTCTTTGTAACTTCTTTTAAAGTTATTGAAGGTCCTCTTGTATTTATTCTTAACAATACTTTATTTTTTGTATAATAGATTGGATAAGTAATATAACTTAATACATCTAAATACTTATTGTTTAAGTTATTATGGTAATCTTTAAAGTTAACTATCAAATCACTATAGTTAAATAATAGATATTCCATTAACTTATAAAAGTTCTCTGCTTGTATACCTATGTAATTAAGGTTCTTAGCCGTTATAGCATCTAAATAACCTTCTAAGCTTAGTAAGTGTTGTTTGGTATCATATAGCATTCTTATCATAGAGTAAGAATCTTTATATAATAGTCTAGCTAACACCATTGTGAAAAATTCTTTTTCTTTCTTAACATTACCATATGCTTGTACCATATCTTCTACATTATCTGGAAACATATCCATAACATATAAAAGATTACTTATTAATGCTTCGTCATTATGACCTTTCTTTACAATAAGTTTATAATTATGTGGTTTATAAACAGATACTAAATGACCTCTTGGTTTTATACCAGTTGATTCATACACATCATATTTTTCTAAAACACTTTCATCCACATCTTCTTTAGTAAATACAATATTTTTACCATAAGTACTTAATCCATATTTAGTTAATAAATATATATAAATAGGTGTTATTGGTTTACCTAATTTATCGTCGATATTAAGTAATAATAATTTACTATGTAATAAACTAACTACATACTTTTGACCATTCTTAACGATAGCCTTCATTACAGTAACAAAATTAAGTTTACTTATCATAAGCTTTAAAAATATACCATTATTACTTGGTGATATACTTCTATCACTAACAACTTGTGAAACAACATATTTAGTACCTGAAAGTTTAGTTATGTTACCTCTTTCTGCAAAAGGTACATACAATGGTTTTTCTATAATATCTTTACCACCAAATTTATAAATGTATTTAACCATATATAAATAACTTTCTGCTATATCGTGAACATATCTTGTGGTTGTGTTGTGTTTGATTTCTTCTTTTGGTGTTACAGGAGCAACCCCTATGAATTCAAATGGAATACCATCTTGTAACATTTTCATGCTATTACGAAAAACATTCTCTAGAAAATAAGGTATAGTTTCAAATTCTTGTTTAACTGTACCATTTAACTCTTTAGAAAGTCTAGGTGTGTATTCAAAACATTTAGTTAACAACGGACCCATGTCATCCTCCTTTAAAAATTGAAATTATTGATTTTATTGTATCTCTTACAACAGGACCATTTTTCAATAAGTCTCTTATAAGATTATATGTGTTAAGTTCTTTTTTAAGTACTTCAGTTTTATAATTTATTATAGATTTTTTATAATCTAAAAATGCTTTCTCTTTATCTATCAACATTTTTATCTTTTCAAATTTCATCTTCTCATTTTCAAGCTGTACTTTTTTTAGCTCTCCAGCTAATTTACATAATTCTACATTTAGTTTTTTATCTTCTACATCTAATTTTTTCTCCTCTAAGTTTAATTTAAAATCTCTTTTCTTATTACTATCTAAGTTTACTTTAGCTTCTCTTTCTGTTGCGTATATATTAAAATCATTATGTTTATCTTTTAATCTCCATTCCTTTATAACATGGTTACCATGTTTATATCTAATAGTATCTTCAGTAACTGTATCTGATGTGTTTAAAGTTATTATCTCATTCTTAATAACCATGAAATAATTATTAACATCATTATCCTTTAAAGTTATCTCTAAAGAAGTTGTTCCTTGGTTATAATTAGTATAGAAATCTTTATTAAAATCTAATATGTTTTTAGTAATATATCCATCTAATAAATAATCAAAATATTTTTTATTTTCTGATAAATCTTTTTCAGATACAAAACTTACCATTCTAAACGTAAAATAAAACTTATCGTTGTTATTAATAAATTTATTTAATTCAGTTCTAAACAAAGCTTTAGCAGTATCGTTTAACATTACTATATTATGTGCTAGATATTTATTAATAATTAACAACTCATTAACATCATTTCTAGTATACTTATAACTTTTAATAACAACTATACCTTTTCTTCTAGTATCTATTTTTAACATATTCTTTATGTGGAATAAATCTTTATTCACCACATTCATAACCATACCTTGATTATCAACAACAAAGCAACTATTAATAAAGTCTTTAAATACATATGTTCTAACTCTATCATAGCTATAGTATTCATCATCTTTAGTTATAGCATACTTACCCATATAATTTTTACCGTCGAATATAACATCATCATAATCTTTTTCTATCGAATAAAAAATATCACCATCCATCTTAACAACCTTATTTCTTAACATATTTAATCTATGTTAATAATATATTGTTAAAAAAAGAAGGAATAAAAAGTATATAGGATATGAGCATATGCTCATATCCTATATTTATATTTCTATAAAGTTCTAAATTGATTAAGCACCAATGAATAGTTTATCGAAGTTAGAGATTTTGATTTCACCCATAACGTTAGTTAATACAGTGTGTTCATAAGTTGGGAATGCAGCAACCATGTTAACTACAGAGTTACCGATAGTTTTCTTAACTTCAGCAACGATTGTAGGAGCATATCCGCAGAATCCTAAACCTAGTAAATCAATTTCTTTATTTCTGTCACCATTTGCAGTAAATGCAAAGATAACTCTTTCATTCAATCTGATATCTGGAGTAGAAACAACTTTCATTTCAATACCTTCAGTAATTACGTAATCACCTTCTGGTAAGAATGTAGCAAGTTTTTCACCAATACCAACTGAGAATCTTAATTTTCTACCTGGATAAACTCTATTATATACAGCTTTATATCCTGATGTGTTGTATAAATCAGCACAAGCAGTTTTTAAAGAAGATAATAATGCAGCTTTAACAGATGCTTCTTTATTTGTAGATTCCATGTTGTTAACAACAAGGTTCATATCAACTGTTAATTCAACAGAAGTAGGACTAACAAATGTATTTCCTAAACCAGCTAAAGTTTTCTCACCAGATGCATCAGCAATTTTAGTTGCTTCTAAAGCAGCTAATAATTTAGTAACAGCAGCAGCAGATACTTTATCACCAAAGTGTGTGATATATTTAGCTAATACATCTAAGTCAGTGATTGTTGGGTTATATAATTGTGCAATTGGACCTTTAATTGTAAATGGTTCTTTATATCCAATATTGAATACTTCTGAATCATTATCTAAAGTTAATAATGTACCTTCGTTAAATAAGTCACCATTAGCTTCATATACTTCTAAAGTAAATCCAACAGGAACGATATCACTGATAGCATCATAGATTGTTTCATAAGCAGCTTCACCAGGAACTAATACTGTTTCACCATCAATAATTTTTGTAATTTTATAAGATGGAGTTTGTGCAGCTAATTGTGATCTTGTTAAGTTACCATGTGCAACTACAACCATTTCAAATTCAATTTTAGTATTTGCATGTGAAGGTAATACTAGAGAACCATCAGCTTTTTTGAAGTTTTCTAATTTAGTTCTGAATTTAGCATTAACACCGAATTGTAATTGAATATCTTCAATTTTACCAACGATAGTTGCAGTAAATGAACTATTTTTTAAACCATTAGCATTAAAAGTCATTCTCTCAGATTTGTCAGCGTTAGCAAACATAACTTTATCAAGTTTGATAGTTGGAGAAATAGCTCTTACGTTGTTGATTGATCCAGATGTAGCAACTTCGTCAGTACAAATATCTAAGATATCTAAAGTTTTACCAAATACATATGGAGCAGTTTCAATAGTTTTTGTACCGTTAGTTTCAGCATATTTTAAAGCTGGAACAATGTTAGTAGAAGCAGAATCAAATATAGGATATAATCTGTGATTTAAACCTTGTAAAAATGATGTGTCTTTTAACATTTTGAATGCAGGAGTAATTTCTTTATTACCATTTGACCAGTTAGTAATGAAACCAGCTGCAATGTATTGTAATTTAATTTGATTTCCACCATCAACAGTAGCAACTGAAGGGAAGAATTCTTCTGCAAATTCATTTTGATTAGTTCTACAAGCATTAACTAACAGAGTAACTTTTTGTGTATCATTAACCATTGCACCAACTGCTGATTGTCTGTCGATCATATCAACACCATAAGCTTTTTCAATACCATCTAAAACAACACTCATACCACCAGATTTAGCAATAGCAGATTGTGTATCTAAAATAGCATCTTGCATTTTAGCAAATTGAGCTGAACCATCAGCATGTGAAGATTGTACTAATGTAATAGCATCTTTAACAATAGCAGATTGTGTATCTAATTGATCTTCTTTGTTATTCATAGTGAATTGAGAAGATGTAGCTAGTGAGTCACCAACAATTTTTAAAACTTTTTTTAATTCCATAGTGAAATTCCTTTCTTTGTATTATATAATATAAATCATTAATATATTTTTAAGCTAAACATTAAAATCTAGTACTTTTATTTATCAGTCCAGAGATTATTGCAAAACTTACACCTAAACTATTACAAGCAATAGCTTCCGAGTTAACACTATCAATAATATCTTTTAGTAGTGTGTAACGAACTTGAGATATTTTACTACCAATTACATAGTTAGTAAAACCTTCTTTTAAAACTATAGTAATAACATTATTATTATTTATAACATTATAAGTATCTGTAAAATTCTTAGATACATTTTTACTATTTAATGTATTTAAGATTAAGCCACTAGAATTTTCTTCATTTTTGTAACTACCACTCCCTTGTAAGATTTCTTCAAAAAACGTAATGAAATTGTTTTGGTAAAATTCTAACCTTAGAATATGATGCATATATCTATTCATCAAAGACAATTCAGTTAAATCGCCCTTACCAATAAATTTAATTAACTTATCAACTGTATTTTTATACTCTTCATCAGTATTAACATCCATACCTATAGTAACTTCCCTATTTTTTATAGCATCGTTAAAATCAGACATCGTAATATTAAGTTCTTCTAAACTCGGTATCAAAAATTCAGGTAAAAAAACAATAGAAAAACTGTTATCTTTTTTCATGTTCAACCTTTTCAATATTTTTTTTATCTATCATAATATTTATTGGTAAATAATACTAGGAGTTGAAATGAGTGCAAATGAAACAGTATTACATAACAATAAGTTCAATACTTATCTAAAATGTATAACTCTTATATATAGAGAAATAAAATTAAATAAAGACAATAAGAATCCTGACTACTCAATAGAGTTAGTAAAAGAATTAGCTGGGTTCTATACAGATGATAGTCAACCTATCCTTGGTACTAAAGCACTATTAGCGGATAGTTTACAAGAACTATGTACTAACATTGTAAATAACATTGACGGTTACAGCGAAGATGATATAATCGATAGTTTATCATTATTATTAAAAGATGATAAAAATACTTTAACATCTGTTTTAACTAACTTACAAAAAGAGATGAATAACAGTGCTTTAAAAAGAAGTGTTGTATCTTTAAGAATACAGTTAAAACAGTTTACTAAAGAAGTAACGATTAAGAAAAAATTAGCTAAAGCTTATTACGATACAAATGTAAACAAATCTATAAGTATTTTAGAATATACTAAAAACTTAGTGATGGAATTAGATTTATTAACTTCAAGTAGTGGAGATAATATTCCAGGTATAGTAAATGAAATAGATATCGAAGACAGTTCTATGGTTAATGCTATTAACGCTGCTAAAGATATGTTAGATGGTACAAGTAAACTACAAACTGGTTTCAGAGAGATGAACACTATGTTACAGGGTAAACGTTTGCCCCTTATAGTAGAAATACTTTAAGAAAAGATGCTTAATTGTCTGGGACCCCTTAAAGCTATAAAGCTTTATAATACTTTAATATTATAAAGAGACGAAAGTCAGAAACAAGTTTATAGATGTACTATGTCGAGAGACTAAGGTATGAAGCAATAG